>Ga0209793_1000283_pt1 | contig 71665 bp, 68 predicted proteins | sample EBPBio122009_DNA_FD_185863 | JGI IMG/M metagenome (GOLD analysis project Ga0209793, IMG submission 185863) | Wastewater treatment Type I Accumulibacter community from EBPR Bioreactor in Madison, WI, USA - Reactor 1_2/2/2009_ DNA (SPAdes) (version 2) | ecosystem: Engineered > Bioreactor > EBPR >... | reverse complement strand
CGGCGGGAAGCCGCCATTGCGGGTGCATTCCGCGATGATCTGACGCGCGAACGGGAACAGCAGGCGCGGGCATTCGATGAACAGCAGCGGCAGCGTGTGTTCCTGCGGAAAGCCGGACAGGCGGAATACGCCGCCATAGACCAGTTCGACGTTGAACAGCACGTCCTTGTCGCCGCCGGCCTTGGCTGCAATCGTCAGATTGACGTCGAACTCGGTGTCCGAGAGCGGGTTGGCATTGACATTGACATTGATGTTGATGCCGGGGCTGCTTTCGCGGGCGCGCAGCGAGTTCGGCGCGCCGGGGCTCTCGAACGACAGATCCTTGACGTATTGCGCCAGGATGTTGAGCGAGGGCTGGGTTCCGTTGCCGGCCTGCGCTGCAGCTGCTTCGCCGGCCTTTTCTTTCTTGTCCGCCATTGTCGTTCCTTGAGATCGGGCCAAACCCGGCCCGCATGGGTGAAAAATCGCGGTTTGGCTAGCATGCCGGGCAGGTCATATCAAGTTTGGCCCGATCGACCGGCCGCGCCAGTCAGCCTTCGGGATCGTTGCGCAGCCAGGGGGAGTTGGGATCGACATGCCGGTAGTCGCCGGTGTCGAGGTCGATCACCTTGCCGTCGCGCTGCGGTCCGCGCGTCCACGACGCGCCCGTTGTCGTCGTTGTCACGACGGTCATGCGCGACCGCACGAAACGCCAGGCGACATCGCGAATTGCGGGAATGAACAGCAACAGGCCGAAAACGTCGGTGATGAAGCCGGGAATGATCAGCAGCACGCCGGCGATCAGGATCATTGCCCCGTGGGCAATCTCGCGGTCGGGCTCGCCGCCGATTGCCGCCGCCGCCTGGGCCCGGCGCAGCGCGCCAAAACCCTGGTGGCGCAGCAGCATGGCGCCCAAGACAGTGGACGCGACGACCAGCGCCACCGTCGCCAGCGCGCCGATCTGGCTGCCAACGATGACGAAACCTGCTATTTCCAGCAATGGAAGCAGCAGCACAAATAGCGCAACGATCGATCTACCCACTGTCAGCGTCCATTTGGAGAACCATGTTTCCTTAGATAGGTAGTGTTGTCGTCATTTGAATGATCTGCGACGGCGCTCTATATGAACGGCTTAGCCATTGTATCGCCGCGCTTGGCGTTCGATAATGGCAAAAGGCGCCGAGGCGTCCTGCAGCAGTGAATTTGGCGGACAATGATGGAATTCCTCGATTTGGGAACATTGGTTTTTTTGGTCGCGGCTGTGGTGATCTTCATTCAGCTCCGCAACGTTCTCGGTCGCCGAACCGGCAATGAGCGCCCGCCCTTCGATCCCTATACGGCCGGTCGCCGCAGCGAAGCCGACCCGAAGGCGGCGCAGGACAATGTCGTGTCGCTGCCGCGCCGCAAGCCTGCCGAAACCGCCGAGGAGACCTATGCCGCCATCGACAAGGTCGCGCCGGCCGGCACCGATCTGAACAAAGGCATGCGCGCCATTCGCGACGCAGATGCGAATTTTGAGCCCAAATCGTTCGTCGACGGCGCCAAGATGGCCTATGAGATGATCGTGATGGCCTATGCCGATGGCGACCGCAAGACGCTGAAGAACCTGCTGTCCAAGGAAGTCTATGACGGCTTCGTCCAGGCGATCGGCGAGCGCGAGAAGCGCAGTGAAAAGATCCAGTCGTCCTTTGTCGGCATCGACAAGGCCGAAATCGTCGGCGCCGAGATGAAGGGCGGCGAGGCGCATGTCACCATGCGAATCGTCAGCGAGTTGATCTCGGCGACCCGCGACAAGGCCGGCGCGGTGATCGACGGCGATCCGGAAACCGTCGCCGAGGTCAAGGATGTGTGGACCTTCGCGCGCGACACCCGGTCGAAGGACCCGAACTGGAAGCTGGTCGCGACCGAAGCCGAAGACTGAGCAAGGCAGCGGCGATGTCGCCTTCGTCGCATCTTATCCCGGTCACGTATGACGACCTGACCGGCTGGTCGACCGACGATCATGCCGCGGCCTATGCCGCTTTCAGGCGTTCGGCGTTCCGCTTTGCCGAAAAACCGTATCGCACCGGTTCGCTCGGCATCGCCGCCGACGCCTTTGCGGCCGCCTATGCGCAAGCCCGGCTGATCGACGGGCCGACGTCGCGCGACGCCCGGGAATTCTTCGAGCGCCATTTTGCGCCATACCGCGTGATCCTGGGCGACGACGCCAGCCATGGTTTCGTCACCGGCTTCTACGAACCGGAGGCGGACGCCTCGCCGGTGCGCGGCGGCCATTTCCAGTATCCGCTGCTGTCGCGTCCGGCCGACCTTGTCGATGTCGACGACGGCAATCGCCCGGCCGGTTTCGATCCTTATCTGGCGTTCGCGCGCCAGACACCGGACGGCCTTGTCGAATATTACGACCGCGAGGCGATCGAGGGCGGCGTGCTTGACGGTCGCGGCCTTGAAATGGCCTGGCTGGCCGATCCGGTGGATGTGTTCTTCATCCATGTCCAGGGCGCCGCCCGGTTGAAGATGACGGACGGCTCGATCCGGCCGGTGACCTATGCGGCCAAGAGCGGTCACCGCTTCACCGGCGTCGGCAAGATTCTCGCCGAAATGGGCGAGATCCCGCTGAAGCAGGTGACGATGCAGTCGATCCGCGCCTGGTTCGCCCGCCATCCCGAACGCGTCGAGGAGATTCTCTGGCGCAATCGCTCCTTCATCTTTTTCCGCGACGCGCCGGTTCCCGATCCGGCGCTCGGTCCCGTCGCCGCGGCGAAGGTCCAACTGACTGCGGGTCGGTCGGTGGCGGTCGACCGCCTCTTGCACACTTTTGGTACGCCGTTCTTCATCCATGCAGAAACGCTGACGGTATTCGACGGCCGGCCGTTTCGGCGTCTGATGATCGCCCAGGACACCGGTTCGGCAATCGTCGGGCCGGCGCGCGGCGACCTGTTTGCAGGGTCCGGCCCCCGGGCCGGCGAGATCGCCGGCGTCATCAAGCACCCGGCAGATTTTGTCGCGCTCGTGCCGCGGCAGCTGGCGAAAAGCTGGCTGCCATGAACCGCAAACGCGAGTTGAGCGACGAAGAGCGCGTTTTGTGGAATATCGTCGCCCGAACGGCAAGGCCGCTGCCCGGCCGAAAGCAGCATGAGGTCGAGCCCGCGTCCGAAACAAAGCCCGCAGCGGAGCCATCCGAACCCAGGGCGCGGCCGCCGCGCGCCGCGCCGTCCGCAACCGCCCATAAACTGCAGGTGCAGCATATCGACAGGCATACCCAGAAAAAGATCGCCCGCGGCAAGCTGGCGCTGGAGGCGCGTATCGACCTGCACGGACTGCGGCAGGACGCCGCCTACGGCATGCTGCTGTCGTTCCTGGCAAGCGCCCATGCCCGCGGCGTCCGCTATGTCCTGGTGATCACCGGCAAGGGGTCGTCGTCGGCCAGCGACGGCGTACTGAAGCGGTCGGTTCCCGGCTGGCTGTCGACGCCGCCGTTCCGGCAGGTCGTCAGCGGTTATGAGGATGCCGCCAAGACCCATGGCGGCGACGGCGCGCTCTATGTGCGGTTGCGGCGGCTGCCGCGCGATACCGCGCCATGACTCCATTCGGCGAGCGCCTGCGTGCCATGCGCACCGAGCGCGGCGTGTCGCAAAAGGACATGGCCGCCGCCATCGGCGTCAGCCCGGCCTATCTGTCGGCGCTCGAACATGGCCGGCGCGGCACCCCGACCTGGGCGATGGTTCAGAAGATCATCGGCTATTTCAACGTCATCTGGGACGAGGCCGAGGAGCTGCAGATGCTGGCGCAAACGTCTGACCCGCGCGTGGTCATCGACACCGCCGGACTTGATCCGCGCGCAACCGCGCTGGCCAACCTGCTGGCGCGCCGGATTTCGGCGATGTCGGATGAGGAGATCGCTGCGGCGACAGCCGCAATCAGCGCCGCCCGCCGCTCAGAATAGGGCTTTCAGGTCGGCGATGCGGTCGTTTACCAGCCAGCCATAATAGTTTTCTTCCGGAAACTTCGGCGGTTCGCCCGCCGCCGCCCGCCGTTCGTTTTCCGCTTTCAGCGCGCGGGCGCGGGCGTCTGGGTTGCCGACATTGTAAAGCGTGGCGGTAAGGCCGGGATTGCCGGAAATGTCGAACCCGGCGATCGCCGCATAGACGTCGATCGACCTTTTCAGTGTTGCGGCGACATAGGGCAAAGTCTGGTCGGGATCCATGATCGTCGCATAGACGTCGGCGGGCCTGCGATAATCGAGTTTCGGCAGGCCGGAAATGCGCGACACCGTATCGCTCATCATAAGCGCCGTCAGCGGATTGAGCTGGCCGATGCCGAACGTCTGGCCGGCGTAGAACGGCTGGAAGAAGACAGCGGAAAAGCGGTTGTTCTCATAGCGTCTGCCGTCGACGGTCCTGCCGCGGAACGACGCATTCCAGACACTCTCGCGGCAGGTCCACGCCGCGTAGCTGCCCTTGGCGGCCTCGCAGACGGAAAACTGCGGCCGGGCGATGAAGTCGCCGACATTCTCGCCATTGTATTCGAACCGGAAGCTCGACCCGAGATAGGACGCGGCCTTGACGTAGTATTGCTGCAGCCGGTCATAGGCGTCGACATTGTAGGTGTGCTCGCCGACGATCGCGCCGGCGATGTGCAGCGGGCTGATGCCGTATTGCGACGCCACCTGGACGATCTTGGCGCGCAACGGCTTGTCGTTGCGCAGCAGCGCGATCACCTTACGGTATTTGGCTTCGTAGCTAGTCCCGAGCGCTTTGGTGCGCGACGCGGAGCCGCCGGGAACGTCGGGCTGTTCGGCATTGCGATTGCCGTCCGGCACCGGCGTTGCGGCGAAGCCGACGGTAGCCAGCGCCATCGTCACGCCGAAAACTGAGGCCAGAAGCGTTTTCATTCCGTCGCCCGATCCCGCAAGCCCGACTTCGAGCCTCACGCCCGACTAATCACAAAAGACTTCGACGAGTCGAGCAACCTTCGGCCGGGCCGCCGATTCGCGGCCCCGCCGTTGCAGTTTCGTTACAGGATGAACCGGGACAAATCTGTGTTCCTGGCGATGTCGCCGATCTGCTTTCCGACATAATCGGCGTCGACCGTCATCTTCGAGCCATCGCGATCGGGCGCCTCGAAGGAAATCTCGTCGAGCACCCGCTCCATCACCGTCTGCAGACGTCGCGCCCCGATGTTCTCGACGCTGGCGTTGAGATCGACGGCGATGCCGGCGAGCCGATCGATGGCGTCGTCGGTAAAGTCCAGTTCGATGCCTTCGGTCGCCATCAGTGCGACATACTGCTTGACCAGCGATGCCTCGGGTTCGAGCAGGATGCGCTTGAAGTCGTCCTTTTCCAGTGCCCTGAGTTCGACGCGGATCGGCAGGCGGCCCTGCAGTTCCGGCAGCAGGTCGGACGGCTTGGCCACGTGAAATGCGCCGGATGCGATGAACAGGATATGGTCGGTCTTGATCGGCCCGTATTTGGTCGCCACCGTCGTGCCTTCGACCAGCGGCAGCAGGTCGCGCTGCACGCCTTCTCGCGACGGACCGCCGGAAATGCCTTCCTGCCGGTGCGCCACCTTATCGATCTCGTCGATGAAGACGATGCCGTCGTTCTCCGCCGATTCGAGCGCGCGCCGGGTCACCTCGTCCTGGTCGAGCAGCTTGTCGGATTCGTCATTGATCAAAAGGTCGTAGGATTCCTTGACCGTGGTTTTGCGCGTCTTGGTGCGCCTGCCGCCCATCGCCTTCGACAGGATGTCGTTGATGTTCATCACATTGGCGCCGGTCATGCCGGGGATTTCGAAGCTCGGCATGCCGCCGGCGCCGCTGTCGGACACCTCGACCTCGATTTCCTTGTCGTCGAGTTCGCCGTCGCGCAGCTTTTTGCGGAAACTGTCGCGGGTCGCCGGACTGGCGGTCTTGCCGACCAGCGCCTCGAGCACCCGTTCCTCGGCGTTGAGATGGGCGCGCGCCTTGACGTCCTCGCGCATCTTTTCGCGCTGCAGGCCGATCGATACCTCGACCAGGTCGCGCACGATCTGTTCGACGTCGCGACCGACATAGCCGACCTCGGTGAACTTGGTGGCTTCGACCTTGATGAACGGCGCGTTGGCCAGCTTCGCCAGCCGGCGCGCGATCTCGGTCTTGCCGACGCCTGTCGGCCCGATCATCAGGATATTCTTCGGCATCACCTCCTCGCGCATCTGGCCGGTCAGTTGCTGGCGGCGCCAGCGATTGCGCAGCGCAATCGCCACGGCGCGCTTGGCGTCCTTCTGGCCGATGATGTAGCGGTCGAGTTCCGAAACGGTCTCGCGTGGGGAAAGGTTCGTCATGGCGATATCTCTTCAGGTGCGTCAAGCGCCATCATGTGGGCCGGACCGTAGATTGTGTGTCTGGTGTCGAAATGGCGGAATCCCGCCTTCTCATAGGCTCTGATCGCGCGGCCGTTGTCGGGGTGCGGATCGATGACCAACCGCGGTGCGCCCTCGTCAAACAGGGCCGCCGCGAACTGGCGCAGGATGGCGCTGCCGTGACCCTTGCCGACCAGCTCGGCCGGCCCGATCGACAGATCGAGCCCGAGTGTGCCGAACGGCTGGTCCTGATAAGGATGACCATCCTCCAGATGCGGATCGTAGCTTTGCAGGTAGGCGACCGGTTCGCCGTCCAGTTCGACGATCAGCGGTTCGGTCGCGTCGTCGCCGATGGCTGCGCGGATTTCATCGATGGCCTCGTCGGCGTCACCCCACCATTCGCGCCAGTGGCTTTGCTCAAGCCAGGACGCGATCAGCGGCAGGTCGTCGGCCTCGACCTCGCGGAAGGAATAGACCTCACGCGGCATCGAGCGATTCGACCGTTACCGAGGCATTGGTGTAGATGCAGATCTCGGCCGCGATCTGCATCGCCTTGCGAGCGATGGTTTCGGCGTCCTGGTCGGTGTCGATCAGCGCGCGCGCCGCGGCCAGCGCATAATTGCCGCCGGAGCCGATCGCCATGACGCCGTGTTCGGGTTCGAGCACGTCGCCGGTGCCGGTCAGGGCCAGCGTCACGTTCTTGTCGGCGACCAGCATCATCGCCTCAAGCCGGCGCAGATAGCGGTCGGTGCGCCAGTCCTTGGCCAGTTCGACGCAGGCGCGCGTCAACTGGTCGGGATATTGTTCGAGCTTGGCCTCAAGCCGTTCGAGCAGGGTGAACGCGTCGGCGGTTGCGCCGGCAAAACCGGCAATGACATTGCCCTTGCCGAGGCGGCGCACTTTTCGGGCATTGCCCTTCATCACCGTATTGCCCAGGCTGACCTGGCCGTCGCCGGCGATCACGACTTTTCCGCCCTTGCGCACGGTCACGATGGTTGTTCCGTGCATGATGATTTCATTTGACATCGATTACTCCGATCGCAAGGCGACCCGGCCTGTCAACAAGCGCCGCGCATCGCCTCCGTGAGCGACAATGTAGGCATGGCAGCCACAATTTCAAACCGGTGCGGTTCAGGCCCCTCATATGCCTGACTCAACTGGCATTTGCGCAGGCGCGCTGTTATGAGGCGCTCGACGAACAAGGCGAAGGATCGACACATGCCTGCCAGCCCGTCCGCCCGGACCGCACAGATTTCGCGCAAGACCAAGGAGACTGAGATCGAGGTCGCCGTCGATATCGACGGAACCGGCGCGTTCGACGTCTCGACCGGGGTCGGCTTCTTCGACCACATGCTCGAACAGCTGTCGCGTCACTCGCTGATCGACATCAAGGTGCGCGCCAAGGGCGACCTGCACATCGACGACCACCACACGGTGGAGGATGTCGGCATCGCGCTCGGTCAGGCGATTTCGAAGGCGCTTGGCGAACGCCGCGGCATCGTCCGTTACGCCTCGCTCGACCTGGCGATGGACGAGACGCTGACCCGCGCGGCGGTCGATGTGTCGGGCCGACCGTTCCTGGTGTGGAACGTCGCCTTCACAGCCCCCAAGATCGGCGGTTTCGACACCGAACTGGTGCGCGAGTTCTTCCAGGCGCTGTCGCAGCACGCCGGCGTTACGCTGCATGTCGCAAATTTCTATGGCGCCAACAGCCACCACATCGCCGAAACCTGTTTCAAGGCGGTGGCCCGCGTGTTGCGCGCCGCAACCGAGATCGATCCGCGCCAGGCCGGCGCGATTCCGTCAACCAAGGGCACGCTCAAGGGCTGACCGATGGCAAGTTATGTGGTGATGCAAAGCCCGAACGGCAGGGACGCCGCCTATGTCCGGGACGGCTTTCATGTCTGGGCGTTCCTGTTGGGGCCGATCTGGCTGCTTTGGAACCGGTTGTGGATCGAGGCGCTGCTGGTTTTTGCCGCGATGCTGGTCGTCTCGGTTGCGACCAGCATGGGCGGCGCGCCGCAGGCGGCGGCCTGGCTGTCGTTGCTGATGTCGGTCTTTGTCGGTCTTGAAGGCCCGGCGCTGCGGCTGGTCGCCTATCGACGACGCGGCTGGATCGATGCGGGCATTGTGATCGCCGACAATGCCGACGACGCCGAAATCCGCCATGTCTATGCGTTCGCGGCGTCCGAACGTCAGCCAGTCCCGGCTTCGTCGCCGGCTTCAGTCGCGCCGACGCCGGTTCGGGTCGCGCAGACCGGTCCGGTGCTCGGCCTGCTGTCCTATCCGGGATCGCGCTGATGATGCGCGTCGCCATCATCGACTACGGCTCGGGCAATCTGCGCTCCGCGACCAAGGCGTTTGAGCGCGCCGCGCGCGAGACAGGCGTCGACGCAACCGTCGACCTGACGTCCGACGCCGACCGCGTTCGCCTCGCCGACCGCATCGTGCTGCCGGGCGTCGGCGCTTACGCCGATTGCCGCGCCGGTCTCGACGCGGTGCCCGGCATGGTCGAGGCGATCGACGAAGTGGTGGTCAAGCGCGGCCGGCCGTTCCTCGGCATCTGCGTCGGCATGCAGCTGATGTCGCAACGCGGGCTGGAAAAGACCGTCACCAACGGGCTGGGCTGGATCGCCGGCGACGTCAGGGAAATCGAACCGGCCGATCCGGCGCTGAAGATACCGCAGATCGGCTGGAACACGCTGACGCTGGTCGGCTCGCATCCGCTGTTTGACGGCATCCCGACCGGGCCAGACGGCCTGCACGCCTATTTTGTCCATTCCTATCATCTGGCGGCGACCAGACCCGAACAGGTCCTGGCCACAACCGATTACGGCGGACCGGTGACCGCGGCGGTCGCGGTCGACAACCGCGCCGGAACCCAGTTTCATCCCGAAAAGAGCCAGGCGCTCGGCCTGGCTCTCATCGCCAATTTCCTGAGGTGGAAAGCATGACGCAGAAGAAGGGCTACTGGATGGCCATGGTCGACATCGCCGACCCTGACGGCTACCCGCAATATATCGCCGCCAACAAGGCGGCCTTCGACAAATACGGCGCGCGCTTCATCGTCCGCGGCGGCCAGGGCCAGGTGTTCGAGGGGCCGGCGGCGACACGGCTGGTCGTCATCGAGTTCGAGAGCTACCAGACCGCGCTCGACTGCTTCCATTCGCCGGAATACCAGGCGGCGCTCGCCATCCGGCAAAAATACGCGACGGCGCATTTTGCGATTGTCGAAGGCGTCTGACGCATGATCCTGTTCCCTGCGATCGACCTGAAGGACGGCCATTGCGTGCGCCTGAAGCTCGGCGACATGGCCACCGCCACCGTCTACAATGACGACCCGGGCGCGCAGGCGAAGGCTTTTCAGGACCAGGGGTTCGAGTGGCTGCATGTCGTCGACCTGAACGGCGCGTTCAAGGGCGCGAGCGTCAACACCGCCGCCGTCGGCGCGATCCTCAAGGCGACGACGAATCCGGTGCAGCTTGGCGGCGGCATCCGCACCCTGCCGCAGATCGAGGACTGGCTGGCGCGCGGTCTGGCGCGCGTCATCCTCGGCACGGTCGCGGTGCGCGATCCCGATCTGGTGCGCGAGGCCTGCCGGCTGTTTCCCGGAAAAGTCGCCGTCGGCATCGACGCCAAGGGCGGCAAGGTCGCGGTCGAGGGCTGGGCCGAGGCATCTGAACTGGGCGTCGTCGAATTGGCGAAAAACTTCGAGGGCGCCGGCGTCGCGGCGATCATCTACACCGACATCGACCGCGACGGTGTGCTGGCCGGGATCAACTGGGAATCGACCATTGCGCTCGCCGACGCCGTCTCCATTCCGGTCATCGCCTCGGGCGGGCTGGCGTCGCTCGCCGATATCGTGCGCATGACCATGCCGGACGCGGCGAAGCTCGAAGGCGCGATCTCGGGCCGTGCGCTCTATGACGGTCGCATCGACCCGGCGCAGGCGCTGGCGATCCTGAAAAGTGTTTCAATTGAATCGCTTACGTGAATCTAACTAGCCAATTGATTCCAATGAATTTTCTCTTGATTTTCTTAGGCGTACAACCTATATTGCAACCAAGTGGATTGGGGTTTCCCGGTCGGCGTCAGGCCTTGGAGTAATCCGAGGCCTTTCGCTTTTCTAGGGGATCAATATCCCACGACTAGGTTTTGCGTAGCGCCGGATCCGATAGATCTTTGTCTCTATGAGATTGAAAGCCCTATTTGCCTGATCGGTTCGAAATACGCTTAGCCCGATTGGTCTCGCTGTGAGATCGGCCACTTGCATACCCGTCGAATTAGTTCGCTTGTCAACGAAATGAATCGAAAACCCGTCGAATGCGACGCCAAGATCGTTTTGCCCTGCCACAATCCGATGAAACTCTAGTTCTAATTGCGAGTCTTCCGTTTTTCCCCGCTTCTCAAAGATAAAATGTGTTCGCAGTCCGAGTTGGCCTTTCCGGTTCAAAAAATGATAAGCCTGTTGAAGACATATCCTTAGTGAAATCATGTATGGATTCTCAGGGAAAAGCTCAAATCGTAGATCTGGCTTAAAAATTACGGTCGAAAATAATCTAAATGGACTCTTAGCGAGGCATTTAGACAAGTCTGAAATAAATGACTCCCGAACAATCTTGTCGGTTAGAATTCGGAAATCAACATTTTGTTTTCTAATATCATGTTCATGCAATACGACGGCATCATGTCCGAAGTATTTAAATTTTAGTCTCTGGAATGAAGGAACTACCCGCGAGCAGTACGATTGTTTTTTAAATGCACATAATGAAAGGACAAATACCGGGTAGTTTAAATCAATTGAGGTTAATGAGTGATCACCACTCTCATCAGCATAGAATATGTAATCGGATTCGCCTGTACCAATTTCCATCTTCGGAACCTAAACTAAAAGCCCTCGCAGAAAAAAGAAAAAATGACCCTCAAAGCCCGCGTCATTCCCTGCCTCGACGTCAAGGACGGCCGCGTCGTCAAGGGCGTCAATTTTGTCGACCTGATCGACGCCGGCGATCCGGTCCAGGCGGCGAAGGCCTATGATGCGGCCGGCGCCGACGAACTGACCTTCCTCGACATCACCGCTTCGTCGGACAATCGCGACACCATTTTCGACGTGGTCGCCCGCACCGCCGAACAGTGCTTCATGCCGCTGACGGTGGGCGGCGGGGTGCGCCAGGTCGGCGATATCCGCAAACTGCTTCTGGCCGGCGCCGACAAGGTGTCGATCAACAGCGCCGCGGTGGCCGATCCGGATTTTGTCGCGCGGGCCGCCGACAAGTTCGGCAACCAGTGCATCGTCGTCGCCATCGACGCCAAGAAGGCGTCCGCGCCGGGCGAAGCCGACCGCTGGGAGATCTTCACCCATGGCGGCCGCCGGGCCACCGGCATCGACGCCGTCGAGTTCGCGCGAAAGGTGGTCGACCTTGGCGCCGGCGAGATCCTGCTCACCTCGATGGACCGCGACGGCACCAAATCGGGCTACGACATCGCCCTGACCCGCGCCGTGGCGGATGCGGTGCGCGCGCCGGTGATCGCGTCAGGCGGCGTCGGCGGGCTCGACCACTTTGTCGAGGGCATACGCGACGGCCACGCGACCGCGGTGCTGGCGGCGTCGGTATTCCATTTCGGCGTCTTTTCGATCGGCCAGGTGAAACGGCATATGGCCGCCGCCGGCCTGCCGATGCGACTCGACACGCTGGCTCCGGCGTCCTAGACCGTTTCATGGCCAGATGGAAACACTCTGCCGGAGATGGTTTGGGACAAGGTCGAGGCTTTTCGCGCAGGTCGGGCTGGTGGCCCGGCCAAGTGGAAAGCCGACGGATTTGGCCCAAACCGGCCCGGCCCACCGATCAAACCCCGCTGCTGCGCAGCGGGAGAAGTTTGATCGGCAGGGAATATTTGTCTGTCGAATTGCGAATGGCAATTCGACAGGCAGGGTTTCCGTTTGGCCGACGCCCGGTTCGTCGAGCCGATTGGCCAATGAACCGCATCGACCTGCCCGTCTCTCCTGCCGGATCGCCTCGCCAAACGAGAAACACAGTGATTCCATCTAGCCATGAAACGGTCTAAACCCCAGTCGATGAGCAGCTTTTCGCTTTCCGACCTGGAAAAGATCGTTTCGGAACGCGCCCGTTCCGGCGCCGCCGATTCGTGGACGGCGACCTTGTTTCGCAAGGGCATCGACAAGGCTGCCCAGAAGATGGGCGAAGAGGCGGTCGAAACGGTGATCGCCGCCGTCAAGGGCGACGAACGGGGACTTGTCGGCGAGAGCGCCGACCTGCTTTATCACTGGCTGGTGGTGCTGACCATCGCCGGCGTGCCGGTGGCCGACGTGATGGCCGAGCTCGAGCGGCGCACCGCGCAATCGGGACTGGCCGAAAAGGCCTCGCGGCCGGCGGGCTGAAGACAGGAGGGGATGATGGATCAGACCTCGCGCGGCGAAAAATACTCCCCCTACCGCTTCTTTTCCGCCGAAGACTGGGCCCAGTTTCGCGCCGACACGCCGCTGACGCTGACCGAGGACGATCTGAAACGGCTGTCGTCGCTGAACGACCCGATCGATCTGGACGAGGTGCGCCGCATCTATCTGTCGATGTCGCGGCTCCTCTCCGCCCATGTCGAGGCGACCCAGGCGCTGTTCAAGCAGCGGGCGCGTTTCCTCAATGTGCCGGACGCGGTGAAGACGCCCTTCATCATCGGCATTGCCGGGTCGGTGTCGGTCGGCAAGTCGACCACGGCGCGCATCCTGAAAGAGCTGCTGCGGCGCTGGCCCTCCAGCCCGAAGGTCGATCTGGTGACCACTGACGGGTTCCTGTTTCCCAACGAGATCCTGCGCGAGCGCAATCTGATGGACCGCAAGGGTTTTCCCGAATCCTACGATGTCGGCGCCTTGCTGCGGTTCCTGTCGGCGGTCAAATCCGGCCTGATGGACGTGCGCGCGCCGCTCTATTCGCACCTGACCTACGACGTGTTGCCGGACGACTTTGTCGAGATCGACCGCCCCGACATCCTGATCTTCGAGGGCATCAACGTGTTGCAGCCGGGCGAACTGCCCAAGGACGGCAAGATCGTGCCGTTCCTGTCGGACTTTTTCGATTTTTCGATCTATGTCGACGCCGACGAGGACATTCTCGAGCGCTGGTACGTTGCCCGCTTCATGAAGCTGCGCGAGACCGCGTTCCGCGACAAGGAGTCCTTCTTCCACCGGTTCTCGGAACTGACCGAGGACGCCGCCAGGGCGGTCGCCATCGACATCTGGCAAAACATCAACCTGAAGAACCTGCGCGAGAACATTCTGCCGACCCGCCCGCGCGCCGACCTGATCCTCAAGAAGGGCGGGGATCACCGGGTCAAGGAAGTCGCGCTGAGGAAACTCTGAGCCCACCTGGCGATGCGGTTAATCGCCCCTTAAGGCCGCGCGCCTAAGCTGCCGACGCAAATCCAACAGCGTCGGCGTCCAATGACAGTTGCAGTGCCAAGCCAGCATATCGAACCGAGCCGGGCAGGGATTGAACGCCCGGCGCGCGCCGTCGTGTCATTGATCGTGCCTGTTCACAATGAAGAGGAGGCGATCGACGGCTTTCTCGCCGAACTCGCCAGGCACGAAGCGGCGATTTCCGCCCGCGGCGTCACGCTCGAGGTCGTCTTCGTCAATGACGGAAGCCTCGACGGCACGCTCGCCAGACTGATCGGCGCGACCAGGCGCGACGCCCGCATCCGGGTGATCGATCTGTCGCGCAATTTCGGCAAGGAATCGGCCATCACCGCCGGACTGGACAATTGCCGCGGCGACGCCGCGATCCCGATCGACGTCGATCTCCAGGACCCGCCGAAAGTCATCCCGCTGCTGATCGACAAATGGCGCGAAGGTTTTGACGTGGTTCTGGCCAAACGGGCGGACCGGTCGAGCGACACCCTGCTCAAGCAGCGTTCGGCGTCGATGTTCTACCGCGTCCACAACTGGATGGCCGCCCAGAAGATACCCCCCAATGTCGGCGATTTCCGGCTCGTCGACCGCGAGGTGATCGAGGCGTTGAAAACGCTGCCCGAACGCCGCCGTTTCATGAAGGGCCTGTTCGCCTGGGTCGGCTTTCCGACCGCGACGGTGGACTATGTGCGCGACCAGCGCATTGCCGGACGCACCAAGTTCTCCGGCTGGAAGCTGTGGAACTTCGCGCTGGAGGGCATCACCAGTTTCTCCACCGTGCCGCTGGAGATCTGGTCCTATGTCGGCGCGCTGATTTCGCTGTCGTCTTTTGTCTACGGTCTCTTCATCGCCGGCAGGACACTGATCTTCGGCGTCGACGTTCCCGGCTACGCGTCGCTGCTGGTGTCGGTGCTGTTCCTCGGGGGCGTCCAGATCCTGGGCATCGGCATCCTCGGCCAGTATCTCGGCCGCGTCTATTCCGAGATCAAGCAGCGGCCGATCTACATTGTCCGCCGCAACTACGGGAGCAATTGATGGAACTCGCCGAATACTTGAAGATGGCCGAGACCGAGAGCGAGCACTGGTGGTTTTGCGGCCGTCGCGCGATCGTCGGTGCGGTTCTGTCAACGCTTGACCTTCCGCCCGACGCCGCCATCGTGGAAATCGGCGCCGGCACGGGCGGCAATCTCGACATGCTGGAACGCTACGGCAAGGTAGCAGCCATCGAAATGAGCGAGGTGGCGCGCGAAATCGTGCGGGAGCGTAGCGGTCGCGACATTTTTGATGGCTATCTGCCGGACAATATTCCGGCCGCGGTTTCAGGCGCCGATCTCGTATGCCTGTTCGATGTGCTGGAACATGTCGAACACGACGCTCAGTCGCTTTCGGCGATCCATCAGATGCTGCATCCAGGTGGCCGGCTTTTGCTGACCGTGCCGGCGCATCAGTGGATGTGGAGCGCCCATGACGAGAGCCTGCATCATTTTCGTCGCTACTCCCGCAGCGGCCTGCGCTCGCGCCTCGAAGCGGCGGGCTTTGCCGTCGAGCGGCTGACCTACACCAATGCCGCGCTGTTTCCGGTCGCGGCGCTGGCGAGGCTTGCCGACAGGCTCCGCGGATCCGACAGTCCTTCCGGCCACGACACGCCGCCCGCTCCGCTCAATGCCGCGATGAAGGCGCTGTTTTCGGCCGAAAGCCTGGTCGTGCCGCACGTCAATCTGCCGATGGGGGTCTCCCTGCTGGCGGTCTGCCGCAAGACCGACGCCGACGCGTCGGCGGCCGCGTGAGCCGGCCATGAAGGACAGGGGCGCGCGCATGTCGAGGTTTGCCGCGGTCGGCCTGGCCGCGACCGGGCTCTATGCGGCCTTCGCCTTCCTGCTCTCGTCCTTCATGTCCGCAACCCTTGCCTCGGTGTGCGCCTATGGCGTAGCCGCGATCTTTTCCTATCTGGGCCACAAGTCGCTGACATTCGCGTCGAACGGAGCGCACGGCGTCGAGGCGCCTCGCTTTCTGACCTTGACCGTCACGGGAGTGGCGATTTCCTGGGCTTTGCCGTTCCTGCTGTCTGACAGGCTGCAAATGCCGGCGCTTGTCCCGATCGTCGCGACCTGCCTTTTCATTCCGGTCTTCAACTATGTCGTGCTCGACCGATGGGTGTTTCGTGGCGCTCACTGACGCTTCACATCGGCTGACAACCGGCAGCGGCGCGTCACCTGCCGCGCCGCTGCTGGTTTCGGTTCTTGTCGCGATCCTGGCGGCATTGCTGTCGCTGCATGTGATGACGCCGAATGTCGACGTCTCCTGGCTGCTGGTCGCCGGCGAACGGCTGATCGGCGGCGCCGAACTTCACCGCGACATCATCGAGGTCAATCCGCCCTTCTCGGTCTGGCTCTACATGCCGTTTCTGTATGGCGAACGCGCTACCGGCATTCACGCCGAGACCCTGCTGGCCTTCCTGTTGCCGCTGTTTGCGCTGGCGAGCCTGCTTGTGTCGGGATCGATCCTGCGCAGGGCGGGCTGGTTGGCCGAACCGGCGAGCCTTTGGCTGCTGCCGGTCGCGACCTTGCTTCTCTCTTGGCTGTTTCCCGGCGATTTCGGCCAGCGCGAGCAGATTGCGACGATCGCGCTGCTGCCGTGGCTAGCGCTGCTGGCGGCGCGCGACCGGTCGCCCGATTTCGACGCCGGCTCGAAATGGCAGATCCTGCTTGCGGGCTTGGGCGCGGCTGTTTTCGTGATGATCAAGCCGCCGATGGCTGCCCTGGCGCTCGCCGCACCCGCTTTGTGGGTCGCTGCGATGCGGCGCTCGCTGCGTCCGCTGTTTGCGCCTGAAACGCTGATTGGCGCTGCGGTCACAAGCGGATATGTCGTCTACGTACTGGTTTTCGACAGGGCGTTTCTGACCGAGGTGGCGCCGTCGCTCACCGCCTACTATCTGCCGTTGCGACTTTCGTTCATGGAATTGCTGGCAATATCGCCGCTCGTTGCGCCGGCGTTTTTCGCCGCCGTGACCTGGCTGTTCTCGCGTCCGCAGAACATCAATCGCGCATCGGCGATATTACTGATCGCCGGTGCGGGCTATCTCCCGGGATTCCTCTTGATGGGCAAGGGATGGACCTATCAGGCGATGCCGTTCCTCTTTTTTGGCCCCTTCGCCTTTTTCATGCAGGTCGAGCGGTCGAGATTTTCGTTCAGCGGTTCGCCGGTGCGATCGGCCTGCCTGCTCATGGTCGTCGCACTCATGGGTTTCTTCTTCTTCGGCTCCTACTATTCCCCGCAGCCGCCGCCGCCTCGGCTTGCGGGCGAGATTGTCGATCTGACCGGCCCGCATCCAACGGTGATGTCGATCGCCGTGCGATTGCAACCCGCGCATCCGCTGACCCGAATGATCGGCGCACGCTATCTTTCGCGCGACCCGGCGCTGTGGCGCGCCCACAATGCCGAACTGTTGGCGGACAGGCAGACCGATGAAACCGCGCGCGTCGCCTACCTGGCGCAGCGTGACCGGGACATCGCAGACGCTGCAGCCCGGATCGAAAACCTGAGGCCTGATGTCGTCATCGCCGGCGGCGTCAATTTGGCGCCGGCCGAAGCCGCGATCGCGGCTTCACCGGAAATCGCCGCCGCACTTCTGCCTTATGCAATATTCTACCGCGACGCGGGCACAACGGTGTTCGTGCGCAAGCGTCTTCCCACCGGGCGTTGATCGGAACGAGCCTTCCACAGCAGATAGGCCGACACCGCCGCGGGAACCAGCACGCCTATTCCAATTCCCTTGTAGTTGAGCATATGCACCGACATGGGAAACAGCCAGGCGATGGACAAAAGCGCCAGCTTGGGCTGTCTTGATGTTGCATAGATCCACGCCAGGGCCAGACACATCGGCACGGTGTCATAGGAATAGCCATAGGGCGTCGCCAGGATGGCGAGAGAGGCGGTAGCGACGGCGCGCTGGCGGTGGTCGATCGGGTTCGACGGGCGCCACAGCCAGGTTACCGCGACAATCGCCGTCAGCGTCGCGGCGGCCTGGACCAGATAAGAACCAGTCAGCCCCAACCCCAGTGAACGCGCCATGATGAATATTGTGATCGCATTGGCATGGTAGGTCTGGGGATAGGGCGCTTCCATGATCTTTGTCATCAACGGCCCGGTCTGGTTGATGAAATCGGGCCAGACCTGGAAGCCGAAGACCAGCCCGGTGACGGCGGCGATCACGATCGTGGTGACGCCGGCCGAAATGATCGCGCGCCAGTTCCAGCTCGCCAGCAGGCAGAAGGGCACGAGAATGCCGAGATGCGGCTTGATCGTCAGCAAGCCGAACAGCGCCCCGGCGACGATCGGGCGTTTTGGCGCAAGCAGCAGACCGCCGATCAGCAGCGCCGCCGTCACCGAGCCATTCTGGCCAAACATCGCGTTCATGAACACCGGCGGCGAGAAGGTCGCGGCAAGGTGAACCGGCAAGGGCAGGCCCATCGGCTTGATCGCGACATGCAGCAGTGCGATGGAGCCGGCGGTCCAGATCGAATAGGCGGCGAAGATCGGCAGCGCCGCCAGCGGCGCGCCGATCAACAGGATGTTCGGCGGATAGCTCCACTCCTGATTGGGCAATAGCGGCGAAAACATCGCTCTCAGGGCGGCGCGATAGGCCTCGACGTCGAACAGGTCGCCGACGCGGCCCTCGACCGCCAGCTTCGATCCGGCCCACAGATTGGTGAAGTCCCAATAGGGCAGCCGCTCCGACATTACCGAGAAGCCGTTCTCGTCGAGAGTCCAGAGCTGGACTTGGTAGATCAGCCCGACGACAAGTCCGCCCAGGAAGACGAACAGAGCGAAGCGGGCCTGCTCGGGCGTCTTGATCGGGAATTCAGCCTGCGCCATGAAAAATGCCGGATTGTGTGACGGGTCAAGTGACACTATCCGGCGGCGCTTGACCGAGCCTTGCCGGCCCGGTTTCGGTCGGGAATCCCATTGCCGCATCGGCCCGAAAATCGGAATCGATTTTCGGGCCGATGCAGCAGATTCAAAGTGTTGGAGCGTCCTTCGCGCGTCCGATTGGACGCGCGGCGCTCCAATGGGTATGCGACCTAGAGTGCGGGGATGCGCAGCACCTGGCCCGGATAGATCTTGTCGGGGTGCTTGAGCATCGGCTTGTTGGCCTCGAAGATGACGGTGTATTTCGACGCCTTGCCCTTGCCGTACTGCGCCTCGGCGATCTTCGACAGGTTGTCGCCCTTCTTGACGGTATAGAACACCGGCTGGGCGGCGGGGATGGAGGCCTTCACCAGGTCGGTGATGCTGACATTGGGATCGAGCTTCAGCCCCGAATCCGGCGGCACGATCTTCAGCTCGCCGGCTTCCACCTTCGACACGCCGAGCGTGTTGCCGATGGCGATGACGGCCTTTTCGAAGATCGACTGGTCGGCGACCACGCCCTTGAGGATCGCCTTGTCGCCCTGCACTTCGACCTCGACTTTTTCGGTGCCGAGCTTGTGCGAATCGAGCTCTTTCTTGAGCGCGTCAGCCGATGGCGCCTCGCCGTCGCCGATGCCAAGCTTTGCTCCGACCGATTTGACGAAATCGAAAATGCCCATGAATACCTCTCCTGTGATGTTGGGTTCGCGCGGAAAAGTGATGTTGCGACCGGGGATGTCAATGCTCGACGTCAATCCTCGCCGACGCGGCCGCGCATCTTCTTGACGGTGGAGCGCCCCGATTTGGCCTTCAGGCGGCGTTCGACAGCGCCCTTGGACGGTTTTGTCTTGCGGCGCGGTTTCGGCGGCGGCTCCGCCGCCTTGGCGACCAGTTCGGCCAGGCGTTGCCGGGCGTCGTCGCGGTTGCGTTCCTGGGTGCGGAAGCGCGCCGCCTCGATGACGATCTCGCCGTCCTTGGTGGCGCGCTGGCCCGCGAGGCGAATGAGGTTGTCGCGCACGCGCTCCGGCAGGCCGCGGGCGTTTTGCGCGTCGAAGCGCAGCTGCACCGCGGTCGCGACCTTGTTGACGTTCTGGCCGCCCGGGCCGGAAGCGCGGATGAAGCTCTCCCTCAATTCGTCGCCGAAAATGACGACGCCGGGCGCAATGTCGATGTCGCCGTCTGCCATCGCCCTATGTCGCGCGCCGGCACGCAAAAGAAAAGGCCCGGCGCGCGGCCGGGCCTGACTTACTGGAGACAGCAGACCGGCGGCCCTATTCGGCCGCCTGCCGCAGCTGCGGCGCAGCGCCCCTGACCGATGCGTCGACATGGTCCTCGAACTTGCCGAAATTGTCGATGAACATCGAGACCAGCTTCTTGGCCTGGTTGTCATAGGCGGCCGGATCGGACCAGGTCGAACGCGGATCGAGGATGACGCTGTCGACGCCCGCCACGGCGACCGGCGCTTCGAAGCCGAAATTCGGATCGGTGCGGAATTCGACATCCTTCAGCGACCCGTCGAGCGCCGCCGTCAGCAGCGCGCGCGTCGCCTTGATCGGCATGCGCTTGCCGACGCCATAGGCGCCGCCGGTCCAGCCGGTGTTGACCAGCCAGCAATCGACCTTGTGTTCCGCGATCAGCTTGCGCAGCAGGTTGCCGTATTCCGACGGATGACGCGGCATGAACGGCGCGCCGAAGCAGGTGGAGAAGGTCGCTTCCGGCTCGGTGACGCCGCGCTCGGTGCCGGCCACCTTGGCGGTGTAGCCGGACAGGAAGTGATACATCGCCTGCGCCGGCGTCAGCCTTGCGATCGGCGGCATCACGCCAAACGCGTCGGCGGTCAGCATGATGATATTCTTCGGATGGCCGGCGCGGCCGGTCCCGCTGGCGTTGGGGATGAAGTCGAGCGGATAGGCGCAACGGGTGTTTTCGGTCAGCGATCCGTCGTCGAAATCCGGGCGGCGGCGGTCGTCGAGCACGACGTTTTCGAGCACCGTTCCGAACCGCTGCGTCGTGGCGTAGATTTCCGGTTCGGCTTCGGCCGACAGCCGGATCGTCTTGGCGTAGCAGCCGCCCTCAAAGTTGAAGATGCCGTCCTTGCCCCAGCCGTGCTCGTCGTCGCCGATCAGCGTGCGCGACGGATCGGCCGACAAGGTCGTCTTGCCGGTGCCCGACAGGCCGAAGAACACCGCCGAATCGCCGGCCGGGCCGACATTGGCCGAGCAGTGCATCGGCATGACGCCATTGTCCGGCAGCAGGTAGTTCAGCGCGGTGAAGACGGACTTTTTCATCTCGCCCGCGTAAGCCGTGCCGCCGATCAGCACGATCATGCGGGTCAGGTCGACCGCGATCACGGTGTCGGTGCGCGTGCCGTGGCGGGCCGGATCGGCCTTGAACGACGGCAGGTTGATGATGGTCATCTTCGGAACGAACGTCGCCAGCTCGGCGCGTTCGGGGCGGATCAGCAGGTTGCGGATGAACAGCGAGTGCCAGGCGAACTCGGCAATGACGCGCACCGGCAGCGTGTTGGCCGGATCGGCGCCGCCGCGCAGGTCCTGGACGAACAGGTCCTTCGATCTGGCGTGGGCGACGAAATCGGCGTGCAGCGCCTCGAACTGGGCCGGCGAGATCGACTTGTTGTTGTCCCACCACACCTTGTTTTCGGTGTTGGCGTCGCGCACCACGAACTTGTCCTTGGGCGAACGGCCGGTGTGCTGGCCGGTATAGGCGACGAGCGCGCCATTCGCCGTCAGCCTGGCTTCGCCGCCGCGCAGCGCCAGCTCATAGAGGTCGGCTGCTTCGAGATTGTAGCGGACCGCGCCCAGGCCGGAGAGGCCGCTGGCGCTGATTCCGCACGATTTGTTGAACGCGCCGGTTTCCGTCTTGGGCATTTTGATCCTCCTGTCCGCGACCAGGTCCAGATGTAAAAAATCGGCCCGCCGACTATCTGTCAGGGGCCAACGCCATCATCGCCAGCGTGGAAAACAGAAAAGATCAGCGATTTCAAATCATTAATCGATTTAAAGATTTTGAGTTCTGGTTAAATCGTTTATATTCTTTGAAGATCGCCATTGTGTCGCGCGGGATTGCAGTTGTTGGAGCGCGCTGCCACATTTTGTACCCAGTTTGTCCGCAACACCCCTTCGCAAAAGAAGGGACACATCCTCATGAAGGAGCCGTTCGATATGGCAACGATCGCCCTGGTTGACGACGATCGCAATATTCTCACTTCGGTGTCGATCGCACTGGAGTCCGAGGGCTACCGCGTGGAGACTTATACCGACGGCGCGTCCGCGCTCGAGGGACTGTCGGCAAGGCCGCCGAACCTGGCGATCCTCGACATCAAGATGCCGCGCATGGACGGCATGGAGCTGCTGCGCCGTCTGCGCCAGAAGACCGACCTTCCGGTGATCTTCCTGACCTCGAAGGACGACGAGATCGACGAACTGTTCGGTCTCAAGATGGGCGCCGACGATTTTATCAAGAAGCCGTTCTCGCAGCGGCTCCTGGTGGAGCGCGTGCGCGCCGTGCTCAGGCGCGGCGCCGCCAAGGACGCGGCGGCGAAAGCGCCGGGCCAGCAGGCGCGTTCGCTGGAGCGCGGCCAGCTGGTGATGGACCAGGAACGCCACACCTGCACCTGGAAGGGCGAGCCTGTGACCCTCACGGTCACCGAGTTTCTGATCCTGCATTCGCTCGCCCAGCGGCCAGGCGTGGTCAAGAGCCGTGACGCGCTGATGGATTCGGCCTATGATGAGCAGGTCTATGTGGACGACCGGACGATCGACAGCCACATCAAGCGGCTGCGCAAGAAGTTCAAGTCGGTTGACGACGACTTCGACATGATCGAGACGCTCTATGGCGTCGGCTACCGGTTCCGCGAGATGTGATGAACCGATCGCGCCGGCGCGTTGTAGCCGGCTGGAACAGGTGGCAAGCGAGACTGAATGACGGCTGAAACCGACATCGGGATGCCTGCGGAGATGCGACCCGCAGCGCGGCGCGGGCGGCTGTCTGCGCGCATCGCCATGTCGCTGCGGCGATTTCTTGGCCACCACATCTTTTCCAGCCTGACCCGGCGCATCCTGATCCTGAACCTGGCCGGCCTGGCGGTGCTGGTGTCCGGCGTGCTCTATCTGAGCCAGTTCCGCGAGGGGCTGATCGAGGCGCGGGTCGAAAGCCTGATGACGCAGAGCGAGATCATCGCCGCGGCCATCGCCGCGTCGGCCAGCGTCGAGACCGACGCGATCACCATCGATCCGCAAAAACTGCTCGAACTCCAGGCCGGCGAAAGCGTCGGGCCGTCGACCGACCAGCTCGACAGCCTCGACTTTCCGATCAACCCGGAGGTCGTCGCGCCGGTGCTGCGCCGGCTGATCTCGCCGACGCGCACCCGCGCCCGCATTTTCGACCGCGACGCCAACCTGCTGCTCGATTCCAAACATCTCTATTCGCGCGGCCAGATCCTGCGCTACCAGCTGCCGCCGATCGAAAAGGTGGAGCGCAGTTTCTACGAACGGGCGCTGAAATCGGTCACCGACTTCTTCGCCCCCAACAATCTGCCGGTCTATCGCGAGCAGCCCGGCGGCAGCGGCGCGATCTATCCCGAGGTGATCAAGGCGCTGACCGGCAATCGCGCCACGGTGGTGCGTGTCAATGAAGACGGCGAGCAGGTCGTGTCGGTCGCCGTTCCGGTACAGCGGTTCCGCGGCGTGCTCGGCGTGCTGATGCTGTCGACGGAAGGCGGCGACATCGACAATATCCTCGCCGGCGAGCGTCAGGCGATCCTGCGCGTCTTCGGCGTCGCCGCCTTCGTCATGGCGATCCTGTCGCTGCTGCTGGCCTCGACGATCGCAAATCCGCTGCGCCGGCTGGCGGCGGCGGCGGTGCGGGTGCGGCGCGGCGTCAAGAACCGCGAGGAAATTCCCGACTTCTCCTATCGCCAGGACGAGATCGGCAATCTGTCGATCGCGCTGCGCGACATGACCAATGCGCTCTACGCCCGCATCGAGGCGATCGAGAGTTTTGCCGCCGATGTCAGCCACGAATTGAAGAACCCGCTGACCTCGCTGCGCAGCGCGGTCGAGACCCTGCCGCTGGCCAGGAACGACGAGTCGCGCAAGCGGCTGATGGACGTCATCCAGCATGACGTGCGCCGTCTCGACCGGCTGATCACCGACATTTCCGACGCCTCGCGTCTCGATGCGGAACTGGCGCGCGAGGATTCGCAGCGCGTCGACCTGATGCAACTCGTCAACGAACTGGTCTCGATCGCCCGCGACGGCGGCCGCCACAAGAAACACGTCGACATCGAGGTCAAGGCCGGCAAGTTGCCGCCGGGCGCCAGCGGCTGGACGGTGATCGGCCACGATCTGCGCCTCGGACAGGTGGTCACCAACCTGATCGAAAACGCGCGCTCCTTCGTGCCCGACGAAACGGGCCGCATCGTCGTGGCGCTGTCGCGCACCAGCCGACGCATCGTGGTGACCGTTGAGGACAACGGCCCGGGCATCCGCGCCGAAAACATCGACCGCATCTTCGAACGCTTCTACACCGATCGCCCCGGCACTGAAGCGTTCGGGCAGAATTCCGGCCTCGGCCTGTCGATCAGCCGGCAGATCGTCGAAGCCCACAACGGCACGCTGACCGCCGAGAACGTCACCGGCGGCAAGCCCGGCGACATTCGCGGCGCGCGCTTCGTCATCTCGCTGCCGACCGAATGATCCCCTCGGCCCGGCAGGGCATGCCGCCCGACGCGATCAACGTCCATGCCTGTGTCGTCGTGCTGGGCGATCGCGGGGTGGCGGTCACAGGCGAATCGGGGTCGGGAAAAACGTCTCTCGCGCTGACGCTGGTCGAGCGCTGGCGGGCGACCGGCCGCTTTGCCCGTCTGGTCGGCGACGACCAGGTGTTTGTCGCGGCGCGCGCGGGCCGGCTTGTCGCCTACGCACCACAGGCGATCGCCGGCCTGGCCGAGATTCGCGGCTTTGGGCCTGTTGCGGTCGGGCACGAGCCGGCGGCGGTCATTGATCTGGTCGTCGAACTGGCGGAAGGGACCGCCCGCATGCCGCAGGCATCCGGCCGGCAGATCGAGCTTTCAGGCGTCGCCTTGCCGGCCGTTCAGTTGCAGGCGCGCCACACGGCTGTCGCCGGCCTTGCCGTCGAGGCCATCGTCGCGTCTGTGCTGCGGCCAAACGACCGGCAGCCGGCTAAGCGGCAAAATCACGACGATTTGGGCTTGCCAAGCCGCATTGGGCAGACAACATAACCGACTCTGCGGATCGGCGAGAGCCGATGCGCCAGTGAATGGCGTTCCGTCCAGGGGCGCAGCGGGAGCCAAGTGTCGATGATAGGTCTCGTGCTCGTGACGCACGGTCGCCTCGCAGACGAATTTCGCAATGCCGTCGAGCATGTGGTTGGACCGCAGCCGGGCCTTGAAACCGTATGCATTGGACCCGACGACGACATGGAAGGCCGGCGCCGAGATATCATGGCCGCCGTCGACCGGGCCGACACCGGAACCGGCGTTATCGTCCTGACCGACATGTTTGGCGGCACGCCGTCCAATCTCGCGATCTCGGTGATGAAGCCTGGTCGCGTCGAAGTCATTGCCGGCATGAACCTGCCGATGCTGATCAAGCTGTCGAGCGTCCGCCTGCAGGATGATATCCAGACGGCTGTGCTGACGGCGCAGGAAGCCGGGCGTAAATATATCAATGTTGCAAGCCAGGTGCTGACGGGCAAATGAGCGTGGATGCGGAAGCCGGCGCGGTGTCGAGATCGGTCAAGATCGTCAACCAGCGCGGTCTGCATGCGCGCGCGTCCGCGAAATTCGTGCAGACGGTCAGCCGCTTCGACGCCCAGGTCCATGTCCACAAAGACGGCGTCATCGTTGGCGGCACCTCGATCATGGGTCTGATGATGCTCGCAGCCAGCCCCGGCTGCTCCATCGACATTTCGGCCAGCGGGACCGACGCCGTCGCGGCCCTCGACGCGTTGGTCGAACTGATCGACAATCGTTTCGGCGAAGAGGTCTGACGTCTCGCACATGCAGAGATAAAGATTTCTTTATATCCTATTGCCGGACATCACTGGCTCTGTTAGATCACCGCTACCTTACGGTCCCGCCGCCGGGGCGTTTTCTTGCGACCGCAAATCAGGAGTTCAGCACCATGGCCAGGAACGACTACGTCGTCGCCGACATCAAGCTTGCGGACTGGGGCCGCAAGGAAATCGAGATCGCCGAAACCGAAATGCCCGGCCTGATGGCCACGCGCGAGGAATACGGGCCGTCGCAGCCGCTCAAGGGCGCGCGCATCACCGGCTCGCTGCACATGACCATCCAGACCGCGGTGCTGATCGAGACCTTGAAGGCGCTGGGCGCCGAGGTGCGCTGGGCGTCCTGCAACATCTTCTCGACCCAGGACCAGGCCGCCGCCGCGATCGCCGCCGCCGGCGTCCCCGTCTTCGCCGTCAAGGGCGAGACGCTCGAGCAGTACTGGGAATACACCGACAAGATCTTCCAGTGGGCCGATGGCGGCCTGTCGAACATGATCCTCGACGATGGCGGCGACGCCACGATGTATATCCTGATCGGCGCGCGCGCCGAGGCGGGCGAGGACGTGCTGTCGAAGCCGGGCTCGGAAGAAGAGGAAATCCTGTTCGCCCAGATCAAGAAGCGCATGAAGGCCTCGCCTGGCTTCTTCACCAAGCAGCGCGACGCCATCAAGGGCGTGACTGAAGAGACCACCACCGGCGTCAACCGTCTGTATCAGTTGCAGAAGAAGGGCCTGCTGCCCTTCCCGGCGATCAACGTCAACGACTCGGTCACCAAGTCGAAATTCGACAACAAATACGGCTGCAAGGAATCGCTGGTCGACGGCATCCGCCGCGGCACCGACGTGATGATGGCCGGCAAGGTCGCCGTGGTCTGCGGCTACGGCGATGTCGGCAAGGGCTCGGCCGCCTCGCTCGCCGGCGCCGGCGCCCGCGTCAAGGTCACCGAGGTCGATCCGATCTGCGCGTTGCAGGCGGCGATGGACGGTTTTGAGGTGGTCACGCTGGAAGACGCCGCGCCGACCGCCGACATCGTCATCACCACCACCGGCAACAAGGACGTCATCACCCTCGACCACATGCGGGCGATGAAGGACATGGTGATCGTCGGCAATATCGGCCACTTCGACAACGAGATCCAGGTCAGCGCGCTGCGCAATCTCAAATGGACCAATGTCAAGCCGCAGGTCGACATGATCTCCTTCCCGGACGGCAAGCGCATGCTGCTGCTGTCGGAAGGTCGTCTGCTCAACCTCGGCAACGCCACCGGCCATCCGAGCTTCGTCATGTCGGCGTCGTTCACCAACCAGACGCTGGCCCAGATCGAGCTGTTCACCAAGGGCGGCAAATACAAGAACGAAGTCTATGTTCTGCCGAAGCATCTCGATGAAAAGGTCGCTCGCCTGCACCTCGACAAGCTGGGCGCGAAGCTGACGAAGCTTTCGGACGAACAGGCCGCCTATATCGGCGTCACGCCGCAGGGACCGTTCAAGGCCGAACACTACAGATACTAAGAATCGGTTGTTCAACCACAAGATTTTGATGCCGGGCATTTGACAAATGCCCGGCATTGTTTTTTCCGCCGGACCGGCTTCTCAGCGATTCGGCGAGCGGCTAAGGTGGATCGATTCGCGGACATGCGTTGTCCGCATCTGCTTTCCGGCAAAAGTTTCGGGTAGACCGGTCTTGGTTTGGTTTCGTGCCTCGCGGCGCGGGACCCGGTATGGATTCCGGGCGTGGCGGCGTCCGGTCGAGGGCGTACGCGACAGGCGGGGAACACTTGGCTCGGCGCGGCATCGGAGAGGTGGGAAACATGTTCGGGGAACACCCGACAAACGCTGCGCCGTCTGGCGCGGGCGGCTGCTGGCGACGCAATCGAATTCGCCTTTTCATGTCCGGTCGGTTGCTGCGCCTTGCGTCGGCGTCTTGTTCGGCGCTTGCCTTGATGGCTCCGTCGGCCGTGAATGCGCAGACGCCGACTGGGTTCGGCGCGCTGGGCGGCATATCGTTCGGCACGTTCGAGGTCATTCAGGTCGCGGTCTTCGCCGGCGTCATGGGTGCGGCCCTGCTGTCGGCGTTCTGGCTGATCCGCGAGCGCGCGCGCATCGCCAACGCCAATCTGGAGCTGAGCGGGCGGATCTCCGAACTGAACGCATCGCTGCAGCGGTCCGAAGCCCTGCTGAACCTGAAGGATCAGCGGCTGATCGTCTGGATGAAGGACGCCGCGAAACCCGAAATCGTCGGAACGCTCGCCCTGACGGCCGGCGTCCCCGAAGACCGGGCGACGTTCCTGGCGTTCGGCCGCTGGCTGACGCCGCGGTCGGCTTCCGCGCTCGAGCGCGCGATAGCCGGGCTGCGCGAGAAGTCGCACGGCTTCGAACTGGTGGTCGAGACCCAGGGCGGCGCCCTGGTCGAGGCGCAGGGCCGCACCGCCGGGCCGAACGCCGTCGTGCGTTTCCTGTCGCTGTCGCAGTCGCAGATCGAGCACGCCCGGCTGAAATCCGAATATGCGACCCTGCATTCGGAACACGACGCGATCCGGGGCCTGATCGAGGCTTTGCCGATGCCGTTCTGGCTGCGCGGCGAGAATGGCAATCTGCGCTGGGTCAACGCCTCCTATGCGGCGGCCGTCGAGGCGGGCGACAGCGGCGCAGCCGTCGCCGAAGCCCGGGAATTCCTGCCCAGTACGGCGCGGGAGCAGATCGCGGCGCAACTTGCGGCCGGAAGTGACTACCGCCAGACCGTCTCGACCGTCATCGGCGGCGCGCGCCACATGTTCGCCGTCACCAGTCATCGCGGCGACGGCGTCTCGGCGGGCATCGCCAACGACAAGACCGAGGTCGAGACGGTGCGCGAGGATATGCGGCGCGTGCTGCGCAGCCATGCCGAGACGCTCGACCAGCTGACCACGGCGGTCGCCACCTTCGACGCCGATGAAAAGCTGCGCTTCTACAATCAGGCGTTTCGCAAATTGTGGGACTTCGAGCCGGCCTTTCTGGAGAGCGCGCCGTCCAATGCGACCGTGCTCGACCGGTTGCGCGCCGACGGCAAGCTGGCCGAGCAGCCGGAATGGCGGCGCTGGAAGGAAAACGTGCTGGCGTCCTATCGCTCGGTGCAGACCGAAGAGGACTGGTGGCACCTGCCCGACGGCCGCACCCTGCGTGTGCTGGCCAACCCCAATCCAACCGGCGGCGTCACCTGGGTGTTCGAAAACCTGACCGAGCGCATGGATCTCGAAAGCCGCTACAACGCCGCTGTCCGGGTCCAGCGCGAGACGCTCGACAATCTGGCGGAAGGCGTGGCGGTGTTCGGCCCCGACGGCCGCCTGCGCCTGTCGAACCCTGCATTTGCGTCGCTGTGGAGCCTCGACGCGGAGCTGGCGAAGCCGGGCATCCATATCAAGGCGATCTCGGCGGCGTGCGATCTGTCGTCGCGTGCCAATCCCTGGCCGACATTCGTGGCCGACGTCACCGGCTTTGCAGAAGAACGCGTCGACCGCCACGGCGAGGTCGGGCTCAACGATGGATCGGTGCTGCGCTATGCCCTGATCCAGCTGCCCAACGGCCAGGCCATGGTGACCTTTGTCGACGTCACCGACACCGCCAATGTGCAGCGCGCGCTCAAGGACAAGAATGAGGCGCTGCAGGCGGCCGACCAGTTGAAGAACGATTTCGTCAAGCACGTCTCCTATGAGCTGCGTTCGCCTTTGACCAACATTATCGGCTTCACCGAGTTGATGAACCAGTCGGCGACCGGCCCTCTGACCGAGAAGCAGAAGGAATATCTGGACCATATCGGCTCGTCGTCGGCCGTGCTGCTGACCATCGTCAACGACATTCTCGACCTTGCGACCGTCGACGCCGGCATCATGGAGCTCGACATCGGCGACGTCGACGTCGACCGACTGGTCAAGGAGTCCGTCGAGCTGGTCGGCGAGCGTTTGCGCAAGCACCAGATCGCAATCGATGTCGATGTTTCGTCGGCGCCAACGCGTGTGCGTGCCGACGAGGGACGCGTGCGGCAGATCCTGTTCAACCTCCTATCCAACGCTGCGAACTACGCGCCGGACGGCAGCGCGGTGTCGATAACCTGCCGGGGGCTCCACGGCGGCTATGAATTCTCGGTCACCGACCAGGGGCCGGGCATCGCTCCCGAGGTGCTCGACACGGTCTATCGCCGCTTCGAATCGCGCGCCAATGGCGGCCGCCGGCGCGGAGCGGGGCTCGGCCTGTCGGTGGTGAAGAGCTTCGTTGAGCTGCACGGCGGCACGGTCCATATCGACACGGCGCCCAATCGCGGCACCACCGTGACATGCCGCTTCCCGTCCGATCCGCTCGCGATCGAGCCCGCCGCGGAGTGACATGACGTCGCCAGCACTGACCATCGACCTGACGGACGAGGCCGCGACGGCTAGGCTGGGCGCGGACCTGGCCGCCGCCGCCCGCGCCGGCGACGTCCTGCTGCTCAAGGGCGAACTTGGCGCCGGCAAGACCACACTGGCGCGCGGCTTCATACGCGCCATCAGCGGCGATGGCGGGCTCGACGTGCCGAGCCCGACCTTCACGCTGGTCCAGACCTATCAGGCGCGCATTCCGGTTGCGCATCTCGATCTTTATCGCATCGGCGATCCGGGCGAGGTCGAGGAACTGGGACTTTTCGACGAGGCGGATCAGAGCGTCACACTGGTCGAATGGCCCGACCGGGCCGCCGGCCGCCTACCGGGCGATCCGGCGACGATCGAACTGTCGCATCGCGGCGACGGCCGCCGCGCCGAGATTTCCGGTCCCGACGCAGTGATGGCGCGCATCAGGCGCAGCCTTGCGATCCGAAAGTTCCTGGCCGAAGCCGGACGTCCGGAGGCGCAACGCGCCTTCCTGCTCGGCGATGCGTCCACCCGCGCCTATGAGACCGTCGACGCCGACCCGGTGCGCATCCTGATGAACGCGCCGCGGCTGCCCGACGGGCCGCCGATCCGCGACGGCAAGCCCTACAGCCAGATCGCGCATCTGGCCGAATCTGTGGTCGCCTTCGTCGCCATCGACAAGGCGCTGCTGGCCAATGGCTTCCGTGCGCCGCGCATCGAGGCGCAGGATCTCGACCAGGGCCTGCTGCTGATCGAACATCTGGGGATCGGGACGGTGCTCGACCGGAACGGCGAGCCGGTCGCCGAGCGCTACGCCGCCGCCGCCGAAACGCTGGCCGCGATGCACCGGGCGACATGGGCGCGCGACATGGAGGCGGCGCCGGGCGCGGTGCACCACCTGCCGGCCTATGACCGCGAGGCGCTCGCCATCGAGACCGAGCTCGTGCTCGACTGGTATATGCCCGGCGTCATGGGGCGGCCCGCCAGCGATCGTGACCGGGCCGAGTATCGCGCCGCATGGGCGGGTGTCTTCGAGAGACTTGAGCACGCCGAAAAGTCGCTGGTGCTGCGCGACTATCACTCGCCCAACATCATCTGGCGCGGCGCGTTGAACGGCACGGACCGCATCGGCATCATCGACTTCCAGGACGGATTGTGGGGACCGTCGGCCTATGACGTCGCATCGCTGGCGCAGGATGCGCGCGTGACGATCCCGCGGCCTCTGGAGCGGCAGATCCTCGACGCCTACCGCGCCGCGCGCCGCGCCCATGGCGGCTTTGACGAGGCGGCGTTCGACGAGGCCTATGCGATCATGGCGGCGCAGCGCAACTCCAAGATCCTCGGCATTTTTGTCAGGTTGAACATGCGCGACGGCAAGCCGTCCTATCTGAAGCACCTGCCGCGCATCCGCGACTATGTCGGGCGCGCGCTGGCGCATCCTGCGCTGGCGCAGGTGCGCGCCTTCTATGTCGACCGCGGCTTGATCGGCGAGGGCCAATGAGCGCGCCGACCGTCGCCATGGTGCTCGCCGCGGGGCTGGGCAAGCGCATGCGCCCGATCACCGAAACCATGCCCAAGCCGCTGGTCGCCGTGGCCGGCAAGCCGCTGATCGACTGGGGCCTGGACGCGCTGGCGGCCGCCGGCGTCGCCGACGCGGTCGTCAATGTCCACTACCTGCCGGACCAGCTGATCCGGCATCTGGCCGGCCGCGTCGCGCCTCATATCGTGATTTCGGACGAGCGGGACGCATTGCTCGATTCCGGCGGCGGCATTGTCCGCGCTTTGCCCAGGCTGGGCGGCGGCCCGTTCTACATCCTCAACGCCGATACGTTCTGGATCGATGCGGGCGACGACAATCTTCGCCGCCTGGCGCTTGAATGGTCGGACGAGAGCATGGATATTCTGCTGATGCTGGCGCGACCGGACCAGGCGACGGGACACACCGGCGGCGGCGACTTCCTGATGTCGCCGGACCGCCGGCTTCAGCGCGCCGCAGGTTCGCCCGGCAGCCTGATCTATGCCGGCGCGGCCATCGTCCATCCGCGCGTCTTCGCCGACGCGCCGGCCGGGCCGCATTCGCTCAACCGACAGTTCGACCGCGCGCTGGCGCGGGGTCGTCTTTGCGGCATGGTGCTCGACGGATCGTGGATCACGGTTGGCACGCCCGACGCCATCGCCCTCGCCGAGGCCGCGGTGCGGCGCGCCCGGGGTCCGGGCGGATGACGGCATCCGCGCCGCGGGTGTATTCCATCCCACCGGGCGTTCCCTTCCTCAAGGAACTGGCCCGCGCCCTGATCGATGGCCGCCTCGTTCCGGGTCGCCGTTACGGCGCCGATCCAATCGCGCTGGCGGAAGCGACGATCTACGTGCCGACGCGGCGCGCCGCGCGCGAACTGCGCGCCGTCTTCGCCGCTGAGCTCGGCGGGCAGGCCGTGCTGCTGCCGGTGATCAGGCCGCTCGGCGACTTCGACGAGGACGCAGGCTGGTTCGAGGAGGCGACGCCGCCGTTCGACGACATGGCGCCGCCGATCGACGCCCGCGAGCGGCTGCTGATGCTGGCTCCGCTGGCGCACGCCTGGAAGCGGCGGCTGCCGGCCCATATCGCCGGCATGTTTTCCGAACCGGTGGTCGTCCCGTCGTCGCCGGCCGAGGCGATCTGGCTGGCGCGCGATCTCGCCGGCCTGATGGACGAGGTCGAAACCCGCGAGGCCGACTGGACCGGGCTGACCGGACTGGTCGACGCCGATCTGGCCGGCTGGTGGCAGGTGACGCTGGACTTTCTGCGCATCGTCACCGAACGCTGGCCCGACGTGCTGGCCGAGCTGAACCGTTCAAATCCGGCTGCGCATCGCAGCCGCCTGATCGACGCCGAGACCGTCCGGCTGAAGCGCCAGCCGCCGGCAGGACCGGTCATCGCGGCCGGGTCGACCGGCTCGATCCCCGCGACCGCGCGGCTGCTCGCCGCCATCGCCCGCCTGCCCGCCGGCGCGGTGGTGCTTCCCGGCCTCGACAAGCGGCTGGACGAACCGTCATGGCAAAAACTCGGCGAGGTGAAGAAGACCCCGTCGATCGTCGGCCATCCGCAATACGGCCTGCACGGGCTATTGCAGACCATCTGCGTCGCCCGCCAGGCCGTCGACGAACTCGGCGTCGAGGCCCTGCCGCTCAAGGTCCGCTCGGCGGTGGTGTCGGAGGCGCTGCGGCCAGCCGAGACCACCGACCTGTGGGCGGCAGAGCGGGAACTGGCGACCGCCGCGCGGGAAGCGGGCGCATTTGACGGCGTGACCCTGCTGGAAGCGCCGAACGAACGCGACGAGGCGCTGGCGATCGCGCTGGCCCTGCGGCAGGCGGCTGCGGCCGGCGAACGCGCGGCGCTGGTGACGCCCGACCGCACTTTGGCGCGGCGCGTCTCCAGCGAGTTGCAGCGGTTCGGCGTCGCCGCCGACGATTCCGGCGGCGCACCGCTGGAGACGTCGCTGCCGGCGACCTTGATGGCCGCGCTTGTCGCCGCGGCGCTGAGGCCCGGCGACCCGGTGTCGATCATGTCGCTGCTCAAGCACCCGCTGCTCAGCCTCGGCCTGCAACGGGACGAGGTGCGCAAGGCGGCGGAGCTGATCGACCTCACAGCATTGCGCGGCGGCGTCGGCCGGCCCGACGCCGCGGCAATCGCCGAACTGTTTGCCCGCGCCATGTCCGGCGATCGCCACGGCCGGACGCCATGGTGGCTCGACCGGGTCAAGCCCGCCGATGTCGAAGCCGCCGGCCGGGTCTGCGAGCGCATCGAACGGGCGATGGCCCCGTTGACTGAAATGCGTGGCCGCGAGGCGATCGCGGTCCCGGAGCTGGCGCGCGCCACCGCCGGGGCGCTGGAGTCGGCCGGCCGCGACGCCGGCGGCGGCCTTGGCCAGCTCTACAGGAGCGACGCCGGCGACAAGCTGGCCGGCGTGCTGCGCAGCCTGGTCGGAGCCGGTTCCGGCCTGGCGGTGGCGGCGGCCGAATGGCCCGACGTGCTGACCGCGCTGATCGCCGGCGAAACCGTCAAGCCGCGCCATGCGCCGGACGGCGCGGTGTCGATCTGGGGGGCGCTGGAAGCGCGCCTGCAGCATGTCGACCTGATCGTCTGCGGCGGCCTGAACGAGGGTTCGTGGCCGGGCCGCACCGACCCGGGCGGTTTCATGTCGCGGCTGATGCGCACCGATCTCGACCTCGACCCGCCGGAGCGCCGCATCGGCCAGGCCGCGCACGACATCGTCATGGCGCTGGGCGGCGAGCGCGTCATCCTCTCCCGTTCGCTGCGCAGCGCCGACGCGCCGTCGGTGCCGGCGAGATGGCTTCAGCGGCTGACCGCCTTTGTCGGCGACGAGCTGTCCGGGGCGATGCGGCTTCGCGGCGACGATCTGCTCCTGGCGGCGCGGCACTACGCCGGCGACGATCCGGTTGACGTGCCCTCGGAGAAGAAGCCCGATCCCGCGCCGCCGCTGGAAGCGCGGCCGAGGCATTTTTCGGTAACCCAGATCGAGACGCTGCGGCGCGACCCCTACGCGATCTACGCCCGCAAGATCCTGCGGCTGGAGGCGCTCGACGAATTGCTGCGCGATCCCGGCGCGTCCGAGCGTGGCACGCTGTTCCATGACGTCCTGCACCGCTTCACCGAGGCCGGCGTCGACCCCGCCGGCGACGATGCGCTGGACCGGTTGCTGGCGATCGCGCGCCGTCGCTTCGACGAGGAGGAACTGCCGCCCGACGTCGATGCGGTGTGGTGGCCGCGCTTCAGGCTGATGGCGCCGAACCTGCTTGCATGGGAGGTCGACAAGCGTGCCGGAAAACTGCGCTCGATCTCCGAGGCGGTTCTGGCCGCCACCGCCATTGGCGAAACCGGGGTGACGCTCGGCGGCCGCGCCGACAGGCTCGACCTGCGGCCCTCCGGACTGGTTGACATTCTCGACTACAAGACCGGCTCCAGCCCGTCCAAGGGCCAGGCCCATACGCTGATCGCGCCGCAGTTGCCGCTCGAGGGCGCGTTGCTGGCGCGCGGGGCGATCCCTGAACTCGGCGAGCTGACGCCGGCCGATCTGGCCTATGTGCGGCTGCGCGCGTCGGGCGATGTCGACGAGGAATCGATCCTCGAGTTCAAGCGGGAAACAAGGTCCGCGTCGCAACTGTCGGAAACGGCCTGGGCGCGGCTGGAAAAGCTGCTGACGCTCTACAACGATCCGGCGCGCGGCTATCCCTCGCGCTCGCTGCCGTTTCGCGAGGGCGACACCAGTGGCGACTACGATCACCTGGCGCGGGTGCTGGAATGGTCGGCAGGGCCGGAGCAGGACGGCGGCGAGGGCGGCGAATGAGCGACCGCGTCATCCCGCCCGAAACCCGCGCCAGCCAGGCAAGGGCGTCCGACCCGAAGAACTCCGCCTGGGTGTCGGCGAATGCCGGCTCGGGCAAGACCCACGTGCTGGCGCAACGCGTCATCCGGCTGTTGCTCGACGACGTCGATCCGTCGCGCATCCTGTGCCTGACCTACACCAAGGCGGCGGCGGCCAACATGTCGAACCGCGTCTTCAAGAATCTCGCCGCCTGGTCGGTGGCGAGTGACGACAAGCTGTCGGCCGAGATCGAGGCCATCGACGGCGAGCCGCCTGACCGGGCGCGGCTGGCGCGGGCCAGGCGTCTGTTTGCCCGCGCGCTCGAAACGCCCGGCGGGCTCAAGATCCAGACCATCCACGCCTTTTGCGAGGCGGTGCTGCATCAGTTTCCGCTCGAGGCCAACATCGCCGGCCACTTCGAGATGCTCGACGGCCAGATGGAGCAGGCGCTGGTCGCCGAGGCGCGGCGCGACATGCTGGCCGGCGTGGCGACGGGCGATCATCCGGAGCTGACCGGCGCGCTGGACCAGATCATTGCGCTCGCCGGCGAAAACGGGCTCGACGTGCTGCTCGGCGAAATTGTCGGCAAGCGCGACGCGCTGAAGCGGTTCATCTCCGAGGCCGGCGTCGACTACGGGCCGCTCTACGCCGAGTTCGGCTTCGACCCGGCCGACGACCCTGCTCAATTCGCGCAGGCCTGCTGGCCCGACAGCTATTTCACCGCCGCTCTGGCGCAACAGATCGGCGACGCGGCGGCCGTCGCCGGCAAGCTCGCCGCCGGAAGGTTCGCCGACAGCCTCGCCCACGCTGCCAGGCTGAAGGACCCGCTCGCCCGGCTGAGGTTCCTGCACGGTCTGTTTGTCAAACTCGATGGCGACAAGAACCCGATCGCCCGGCCGACGAAACAGATCATGGCCAAGGGCGTCGCCGAACGCTTTCCCGGCTTTGAGGACGAGTTCGAACGCTACGCGATGGATGTCACGCGCGCCGCCGACAGGGTCGCCCTGCTCGGAATGCTGGACGCAACGCGCGCCGCGCTGACCCTGGCCGACATTCTCATCGCCCGCTACGAGCACCTGAAGGCGGCGCGCGGCCTGCTCGACTTCAACGACCTGATCGCCCGCACCGTGCGGTTGCTGGCGCGGCCGGACGTCGGTCCGTGGGTCGCCTTCAAGCTCGACCGCGGCGTCGATCATATCCTGGTCGACGAGGCGCAGGACACCAGCCCGTTGCAATGGGACGTCGTCGGCAGGCTGGCCGCCGAGTTCTTCGTCGGCTCGGGCGCGCGCGGCGAGATCAATCGCACCATCTTTGCCGTCGGCGACGAGAAACAGTCGATCTATTCGTTCCAGGGCGCCGATCCGCGCTCGTTCAGGATGAGCGGACAGGCCTTCAAGAAGCAGGTGCGCGACGCCGAGGGCAGCTTCGAGGACGTCAGGCTGCAGCATTCGTTCCGCTCGACGCTGGACGTGCTGTCGGCGGTCGACCTGGTGTTCGGGTCCGAAGCCGCGGCCAAGGGCCTGACCGGCGATCCGGAGCCGATCGAACATCCGACGGTTCGCGCCGTGTCGGCCGGCCAGGTGGAATTGTGGCCGCTGATCGAACCGACCCAGGTCGAGGAGCCCGACGACTGGGCGGATGCGATCGATCACGCCTCGGCGCCGGCGGTGCTGCTGGCGGAGCGCATCGCCGACACGATCCATGGCTGGCTCAAGGCGCACGAAACCATCGGCCAGAAGGAAGGCCCGCCGCGCCGGATGCGGCCGGGCGACGTGCTGGTGCTTGTGCGCAAGCGCGACCGTTTCATCCACGCGCTGACCCGCGCCTTGAAGGACAGGCTGATCGCGGTCGCCGGCGCCGACCGGCTGAGCCTGACCGGGCATATCGCGGTCCAGGACCTGATCGCCATCGGCCGCGTCGCGATGCAGCCCAACGACGACCTGTCGCTGGCGGCGCTGCTGCGCAGCCCGGTCTTCGCGGTGAGCGAGGATCGGCTGTTCGACCTGGCGTGGAAGCGCAGGGGCAGCCTGCTCGACGAATTGCGTCGGCGCGCCCGGGACGACGAGGAGACGGCGGTGATCGTCGCCACCCTCGACCGCTGGGCCAATGAAGCGGCCTGGCGGCCGGTGTTCGAATTCTACGGCGGCGTGCTGGCGCGCGACGGCGTGCGCAGCCGCATGGTCGCCCGCCTCGGCGCATCGGCGGGCGAAATCCTCGACGAGTTCCAGAACTTCACCCTCGCGGTGGAGCAGACCGGACAGTCCGGGCTGGAAGCGTTTCTGGCGACGCTCGAAAGCGCCTCGCCCGACGTCAAGCGCGAGGTCGACCAGACCCGCGACGAGGTGCGGATCATGACCGTGCACGCCGCCAAGGGGCTGGAAGCGCCGGTCGTGTTCCTGGTCGATGGCGCCGCCTCCCCCTCGAACGAAAACCATGTGCCGCGGCTGATGCCGTTCGTGTCGGCGACCGGCCAGTGGAACGGCCAGGGATTCTTGTGGCGGCCGTCTGTCGAGCTGGCCAATTCGGTGACCCGCCAGATCAGCCGGACCATCCGAGACGCCGCCGAGGACGAGTATCGCCGGCTGCTCTATGTCGGCATGACCCGGGCGGAAGAACGGCTGGTGGTGTGCGGCTATCGCGGCAGGATGAGCCCGAAGCCGGATATCTGGCACAGTCTTGTCGAGGCCGGTCTCGCCGCGTCGCCCTATGCCGCGCGCAACGCGGAAACCGGGGCGCTGACCTACCGCGTCAATCCGCCCCACGCCGCCGCGGCCGGGAACGCAAGCCCGGCGGATCGTCAACGGTCGAGCTATCCGCCGCTGCCGCCGCTTCCCGAGACGGCTGCGGCGGCCGCCTCGCTGTCGCCGTCGGCGGCGTCGGCGCTGCTCGACCCGCCGGTCGAACTGGCCGCGACCGGGGGCTCGCCGGTGTTCGATCCGGCGGAAGAACCGTCCTTTGCGATCGCGCGCGGCGCCGCGATCCACCGGCTGTTGCAGGTGCTGCCGGGCCTCGACGCGACGGAGCGCGAGGCGGCCGGGTTGCGCTATCTCGCAACCGCCGGGGCCGGCTGGACCGACGAGGACCGCCGGCGTGCCTGGCGGTCGGTCGAAGCGGTGTTGTCCGATCCGCAATTCGCTCCGGTGTTTGCCGCGGGTTCGCGCGCCGAGGCGACCATTGCGGGCACGCTGCGCATCGGCGGGCAGCAGCGCGCTGTGTCGGGTGTGATCGACCGGCTTGCCGTGACGCCGACGCAGGTTCTGTGCGTCGACTACAAGACCAACGCCGCGCCGCCGCGCACGCTCGACGAAGTTCCGCAGGCCTATGTCGTCCAGATGGCGCTCTACCGCGCGCTGCTGGCTGGCGTGTATCCGGGGCGCGACATCAAGGCGGCGCTACTGTTCACCGAAGCGCCGCGGCTGATCGACCTGCCGCCGGCGGTGCTGGACGCCGCGCTTGAACGACTCAGCCGCGCGTGACACAAGATCTCTTGAACCGGTCCTTCGTCGATCCCAAATATTGATCAAAGGACGGGCGCTGCGATGCGCCCGCAACCCATCCAAGGAGAGCTCCCATGGCCACCGTCAAGGTCGACAAGAACAATTTCCAGGCAGACGTGCTTCAGTCGAAGGAGCCGGTCGTGGTCGATTTCTGGGCCGAGTGGTGCGGGCCGTGCAAGATGATCGCGCCGGCGCTGGACGAGATTTCCGCCGAGCTGAACGGCAAGGTCAAGATCGCCAAGGTCAATATCGACGAGAACCCGGAACTGGCGACCCGCTTCGGCGTCCGGTCGATCCCGACCCTGATGCTGTTCAAGGGCGGCGAAGTCGCCGACATGAAGGTCGGCGCCGCGCCGAAGACCGCGCTGTCGCACTGGATCAACGGCGCCGTCGCCTGATCCGACTGATCCCGTGAGTTTGAAAAGCCCGGCCTCGCGCCGGGCTTTTTCATGCCGGCGGCGTGCCGTTGGCTTTCAGCGCTTCGCCCGCCAGGTAAAGCGATCCGGCGATCAGGATGCGCGGCGGAATATTGTCCGCGCCCCAGCCGTCGCGCAGCAGCATCAGCGCGTTTTCCACCGACGCCACCGGTTCGGCCGACAACCCGGCATTGATGGCGTGGGCGGCGAGAATGTCGTTGGGCACGCTGGCCTCGCTCATCGACACCGGCACGGTGTAGACATGCCGCACCATGCCGACGAAAGACCGGAAGAAATTGGTCTGATCCTTGGTGTTGATCATGCCGCAGATCATCACCAGCGGCCGCGGATTGCGTTCTTCCTGCTCCGCCATCGCCTCGGCGATCACAGCGCCGGCCCCGGGATTGTGGCCGCCGTCGATCCACAGTTCCGACCCCGCCGGCGCGAGGTCGACCAGATTGCCCTTGAGCAGCCGCTGCATCCGGCCGGGCCATTCCACCGTCTCCATCGCCCGTTCGGCCTCGGCCTCGCCAATGTTGAAGCCAGCGGCCTTGACGGTTGCGATCGACGCCGCCGCGTTGGCGAACTGGTGGCGGCCGGGCAGCCGCGGCGGCGGCAGGTCCATTAGCCCGTCTTCGTCCTGGTAGATCAGCCGGCCGTTTTCCTCGAAGGCGATGAAGTCCTGGCCGTAGACCAGATAGGGCGCGCGCACCCGCTCGGCGGTGGCGACGATCACCTCGCGCGCCGCGTCGCTTTGCTGCGCGCCGACGATCACCGGCACGCCGCGCTTGATGATGCCGGCTTTCTCGGCGGCGATCAGCTCGACCCTGTCGCCGAGATAGGCTTCGTGGTCGAGCGATACCGGCATGATCACGGTCGCCGCCGGCGCCGGGATCACATTGGTCGCGTCGAACCGTCCGCCGAGCCCGACCTCGATGATCGCCACATCGGCCGGATGTTCGGAGAACAGCAGGAAGCCGACGGCGGTGAGGATTTCGAACACGGTGATCGGCTCGCCGCCATTGGCGTCGCCGACGCGGCGGATGGCGTCGGCGAACACCTTGTCCTCGACGAAGCGGCCGCCGCCCGGCGCGCCGATGCGGTAGCGCTCGTTCCAGTGCACCAGGTGCGGCGAGGTGTGGACATGCACGGTGAGACCGGCCGCTTCGAGCAGCGCCCGCGAAAACGCCGCGGCCGAGCCCTTGCCATTGGTGCCGGCGATGTGGATGACGGGCGGCAGCCTCAGTTCGGGATTGCCGAGCCGGTCGAGCAGCCGCCGGATGCGATCGAGCGACAGGTCGTAGCCCTTCGGGTGAAGGGTCATCAGGCGCTCGATCTCGCGCTCGGCTTCGCTTGCAATCATCGCGGTCGGCTTACTCTGCGTGGCGGCGCGCCGCCCAATCTGCGGACTTTAGACGCCGGTCAGGCCGCCGGGGCGGCCATTTGCGGCGCGGGCGCATTCGATTGCGCCGCGGTCGCGGGCTGGTTCATCCAGATCTTCAGGAGCCGCGCCACGGTCTCCTTCATCTCGAGCCGCGAGACGACCATGTCGACCATGCCGTGGTCCATCAGATATTCGGCGCGCTGAAAACCCTCGGGCAGCTTTTCGCGGATGGTCTGCTCGATGACGCGCGGCCCGGCAAAACCGATCAGCGCGCCGGGCTCGGCGATATGCACGTCGCCGAGCATGGCGTAGGAGGCGGTGACGCCGCCGGTGGTCGGATTGGTCAGCACCACGACATAGGGCAGGCCCGCCTCGCGCAGCCGCTCGACGCCGACGGTGGTGCGCGGCAATTGCATCAGCGACAGGATGCCTTCCTGCATGCGCGCCCCGCCCGACGCGGCAAACAGCACCAGCGGCCGCTTTTCGGCGACGGCGGTTTCGAACGCCTTGATGATCGCCTCGCCGGCGGCCATGCCGAGCGATCCGCCCATGAAGGCGAAGTCCTGCACGCAGGCGATGATCGGCAGGCCTTCGATCGCGCCGCGCGCCGAGACGATGGCGTCATCCAGCCCGGTTTTCGATTTCGCGTCCTTGAGCCGGTCGGTGTAGCGTTTCTCGTCGCGGAATTTGAGCGGATCGACAGCCGCCTTCGGCGCTTCCAGCTGGGTGTATTCGCCCCGGTCCATGAAGTTCTTCAGCCGCTCCCTGGCCGAGATCTTCATGTGATAGCCCGACGACGGGATCACCCACTGATTGTTCTTCAGCTCCTCGTGAAACACCATCTCGCCGGTCTCGGGATCCTTGATCCAGAGGTTTTCCGGCATTTCGCGCCGGCCGAGCATCGAATTGATGCGCGGGCGAACGTAATTGGTGATCCAGTTCATGAGATAATCTCCCGTGGACGGGTGAATGTGGGCAAACTATTCGGCGGCAGCAAGGCGGGCCGAACGCACGCCGGCCGCCAGGCCGGACACCAGCGTCGCCACCGCTTCGGCGGGATCGGCGGTCGTCTCGCCCTTCGGCCCCAGCACATTGGCGATGGCGTTGACGATCGCCGTGCCGACGACGACGCCGTCGGCGGATGCGCCGATGACGCGCGCCTGTTCGGCAGTCTTGACGCCGAAGCCAACGCAGACCGGCAGGTCGGTGTGGCTCTTGATGCGCTTGACCGCCGAGGCGACCTTTGTCGTGTCGGCCAGCGCCGAACCGGTGATGCCGGTCATCGACACGTAGTAGACGAAGCCGGACGTGTTCCGCAGCACGGTCGGCAGCCGCTTGTCGTCGGTGGTCGGCGTCGCCAGGCGGATGAAGTTGATGCCAGCCTTGAGCGCGGGAACGCACAGTTCGCTGTCCATCTCCGGCGGCAGGTCGACGACGATCAGTCCGTCGATGCCGCAGCGTTTGGCGTCGGATAGAAACCTGTCGACGCCGTAGATGTAGATCGGGTTGTAGTAGCCCATCAGCACGATCGGCGTTTCATCGTCGGTCTTGCGGAACGCTGCCGCCATGTCGAGCGTCCTGGCCAGGGTCTGCCCGGCCTTGAGCGCGCGCAGGCCCGCCGCCTGGATCGCCGGGCCGTCAGCCATCGGGTCGGAGAACGGCATGCCGAGCTCGATCACGTCGGCGCCGGCCCCGGGCAGGGCGCGCATGATCGACAGCGACGTGTCGTAGTCCGGGTCGCCGCCCATCAGATAGGTGACCAGCGCCGGGCGGCCCTCGTCCTTCAGTTTCGCCATGCGGCGGTCGATGCGGGTATCGGTCATCTGGAATACTCGGCAAAGCGGACGGTCTCGCCGTCTTCCTTGGTGAAGGTTTCTGGCAGGCTTTCGGACGGCAGCAGCCGCGCCACCGCTTCCGACGGCCGGCACAGATCAACGCCCAGTGGCGTCGCAACGATCGGCCGGTTCATCAGGATCGGGTGCCGCACGACATGGTCGACAAGCGCGGCGTCGTCGAGCGCCGGATCGTCGAGCCCGAGCGCCTCAAAGGGCGTATCCTTGCGGCGCAGCAGCTCGCGCACCGGGCGGCCGGTCGATGCGAGCAGACCGGTGAGTTCGGCGCGCGACAGGGGCGTCGCCAGATACTCGACCACGGTCGGCTGAAAACCCGCGGCGCGGATGATCGCCAGCGTGTTGCGCGACGTGCCGCAGGCCGGGTTGTGGTAGATCGTGACGGTCAAGTCAGATCTCCATGCCCATCATCTTGGCCACCGTGTGAACGTCCTTGTCGCCGCGGCCCGACAGGTTGACGATGATGATCTGGTCCTTGTTCATCGTCGGCGCGATCTTCACCGCATGCGCGATCGCATGCGCCGATTCCAGCGCCGGAATGATGCCCTCGGCCTTGGTGCAGAGCTGGAAGGCGTCGAGGGCCTCGTCGTCGAGGATCGGCACATAGTCGACGCGACCGCTGTCGCGCAGCCAGGAATGTTCCGGACCGACGCCTGGATAGTCGAGCCCGGCCGAGATCGAATGGCCGTCGAGAATCTGGCCGTCGGCGTTCTGCAACAGGTAGGTGCGGTTGCCGTGCAGCACGCCGGGCCTGCCGGCGTTCATCGAGGCGCAGTGCTCGATGCCGTCGAGGCCGCGGCCGCCGGCCTCGATGCCGATGATCCTGACGTCCTTGTCGTCGAGGAACGGATGGAACAGGCCGATGGCGTTGGAGCCGCCGCCGACGGCGGCGATGATCACGTCGGGCAGGCGGCCTTCCTGTTCGAGCACCTGCGCACGGGCTTCCGAGCCGATGACCGACTGGAACTCGCGCACCAGTTCCGGATAGGGATGCGGGCCGGCCGCCGTGCCGATCAGGTAATAGGTATCCTCGACATTGGTCACCCAGTCTCTCAGGGCTTCGTTCATCGCGTCCTTGAGCGTGCCGTGGCCGGCGGTGACCGGTATGACTTCTGCGCCGAGCAGCTTCATCCGGAAGACATTCGGTTTCTGCCGCTCGACGTCGGTGGCGCCCATATAGACGACGCAGGGAAAGCCGAAGCGCGCCGACACGGTAGCCGAGGCGACGCCGTGCTGGCCGGCTCCGGTTTCGGCGATGATCCGCTTCTTGCCCATGCGCTTGGCGAGCAGGATCTGGCCGAGGCAATTGTTGATCTTGTGCGAGCCGGTGTGGTTCAGGTCCTCGCGCTTGAAATAGATCTTTGCGCCGCCCAGATGCCGGGTCAGGCCCTCGGCGAAATAGAGTTTCGACGGCCGCCCGGCGTAAAAGGTCGACAGCGCCTTCAGCTCGGCCTGGAATTCCGGATCGGTCCTGGCCTTGTTCCAGTGGTCTTCCAGGTCGAGGATCAGCGGCATCAGCGTCTCGGCGACGAAGCGGCCGCCGAAAATGCCGAACATGCCCTGTTCGTCGGGTCCGGTGCGGAAGGAGTTGGGTTCGATCGCTTTGTTCATCTGGTCGGTCCCGGGGGATGCGCGCTTGCCGCTTTCCGCTTAGCCTGTTGCGGAGGCGGACGCAAACGCATCCGCGTCGGCGAATGCCGTCCTACTCCTGCGCCGATCTGGCCGCGGCAAAGAAGTTTGCGATCAGCGTAACGTCCTTGACCCCGGGCGCGCTTTCGACGCCGGACGAAATGTCGAGCCCCGGCGGCCGCGCGATGCGGATGGCGTCGGCGACATTGCCGGCGTTGAGGCCGCCCGACAGCATGTAGTCGAGGCCGGGTTCGAGCCGTTGCAGCAGCGTCCAGTCAAAGGTCACGCCATTGCCGCCCGGCAGTTCAGACCCCTTTGGGGCTTTCGCATCGAGCAGCATCTTGTCGGCGACGCCGCGATAGCTTGCGATGGCCGCCAGATCGTCCGCCGTCGAGATCGAAAGCGCCTTGATCACCGGCAGTCCGAACATGATCTTGACCTTGGCCACGCGTTCCGGCGTTTCCTTGCCGTGCAGCTGCAGCATGTCGGGACGCATCGTCTCGACAATCTCGCGCAGAAATTCGTCGCTTGCGTCAACCGTCACCGCGACGGCCTTGGCGCGCCCGTCCGCCGCCTGGCGCAGTTTACCCGCCAGTTCAGGCGTCACATTGCGCGGGCTTTTCGGGAAAAAAATGAAACCGATATGGCTCGCCCCGCCGTCAAGCGCGGCGGCGACAGTCTCGGGCGTCGAGAGCCCGCAGATCTTGATATCGAGCGGCATCAGTCGTCGGAAATACGCTTTTGGTTGCCAATGCCCCGCTTGAGTCGTCTTTCAACTTTTTTGATATCCTCGGCAGGTGGGAGCGTCTCTGGCATGTCACCGCCGAGTTCCTTGATTGTTTGTCGAACTTTGGCGCCTACTTCGAAGTGAGTGTGGTTGGCAGCCTCTTTGCCGCGCACGTCCTCTCGACGTAACTTTTCTTCGGTTTGGGTCGCACGAAAGAGATTCGCAGCCAATTCGGTGCTACCCATATGGTCCAAAATCTGATGACTGGCTTTCAAGCCTTTCCGCCGCCGAATTCCCGGCACGTCCAAGCCACCATACAATCCTTTGTAGCCATATGTCTGAAAGATCGCGAAATCCAAGCCGTCGCGGACCCCAACCTGCTTGGCGGCACTTGCCAAGTTCTTGTTGTGCTCCTTGATCTCATCCCGCAGCAGACAGCGGCGTTCATCTTCGGATTGAGGAAGAATGGATGGAGACTGTTCGTCCGCGAGTTCTTGGCGGCGGGTTTGGATTGCGAAGTAGGTTTGAGCGAACGCAATCTCGCGCTTTCGAGCATCACCATTTTGAGCAATTAGATAGCTCGCATAGCGACTTAGGACGATGTCGTCGATTTCGCGCTCTGCACCCTTGCCCAAACTGATCATTTTCCCGACGCCAGCAAAATGATCGTCGGTTGGGTGTCCTGACGATTCGCATGCCTCGCGAGCGCGCTGCACTACGGTCAGAAAATTGTCCCATTTCGCGTAGCCGAGAAGTCTTTGAAGATCGCGCGCGAACCAGAATTCGTTTCCCTCGTCGTCTTCTTGCGCGGCATCTTCAAACGCTGCGATCAAATGCTCAATTGTGTCGTCAGGCGCATTTAGTCGCTGTGGTTGAAATGCATCGCCAAACGCTGCGCTTGCCAATCTCCGAAATCGGTCCTCGTTCTCTGACATCGATTCTAGCTCCGAAATAACCTGCAAATTCTATCCAAGCGGCAAGGTCATTTCCACCTATTCGAACTGGATCGCCTGCAGCGCCGAGCCGTTGCGTTTCAGCCAGGCTTTCGCCTCGTCGGTGCGCGGGCACAATTGCGCGCACAGTTTCCAGAATCTCGGCCCGTGGTTCATCTCCCTGAGATGCGCCACCTCATGCGCGACGAGATAGTCGATGATCAGCGGCGGGGCCATCATGATGCGCCAGGAGAAGGACAGGTTGCCGTCGGAGGTGCAGGAGCCCCAGCGGCTCGACGTGTCGCGGAATCTCACCGCCTTCGCCTTGCGGCCGACGGTCGCCGTATGTTTCGCCACCAGCCGTTCGATGTCGGCCTTGGCCTCGCGCTTGAGGAAGTCGGCCACCCGCCGCGGCAGATGGCTGCGCTCGCCATGCACCAGCAGCGCCGGCGCGCCCTCGACCTCGCCGACGGAGACGCTGCCGCGCCTGCCCGGCTCGTGCACGATCAGATGCGCAACCCCGCGCACCGGCACCTTGATGCCCGGGCGCACCGTTGGCCGCGCCGGGACCTTGGCCAGCCGGGTTTCCAGCCAGCCGTGGTGGCGCTCGACGAAGCGGTCAACCTCGCGCGCCGGAACGCCGGGCGGGACCGTGACGCGCAGCGCCTGGCCGCCGGGGTCGATGCGCAGGATCAGCCGCCGCGCCCGCTCGCTTTCGACGATGCGCAGCGGCAAGGTGCGGCCGGCGACCTCGAGCATCCGCTGGCGCGGCGGAGCGGCGGTCGGCCCGATTGTTCGTTTCAGCAGGCTGAGGATCATTGCCGCGACCATAGCCGATTCGCGGCGGTCGCGAACAAAGGAAAAACACCGGCCGGAGGCGGGCGTCAGCCGCCGACGAAATCGAACAGCAGCTTGACGTTGAGCGCGGCGATGACCACGGCGATGACGACCGCCAGCGCGATCAGCCAGCGCGGCGCGACCATGTCGCCCATCTTGGCGCGGCTGGCGGTGAACATCACCAGCGGAAACACCGCGAAGGACAGCTGCAGCGACAGCACCACCTGGGTGAGGATCAGCAGCTGCGCCGTGCCGCTCTCGCCGTACCAGATCGTCACCAGCGCCGCCGGCACGATGGCGATGGCGCGGGTGATCAGCCGCCGCAGCCATGGCGCCAGCTGGATGTGGAGAAAGCCCTCCATGACGATCTGGCCGGCAAGCGTCGCGGTGACGGTCGAATTGAGCCCGCAGCACAGCAGCGCGATGCCGAACAGCGTCGGGGCCATCACCGAGCCGAGCAGCGGCGACAATAGCGCATGCGCGTCGCCAAGCTCCGCCACCTCGGTGCGTCCCGTCGTGTGGAAGGCGGCGGCGGCGAGGATCAGGATCGAGGCGTTGACGGTCAGCGCGAACATCAGGGCGACGGTCGAATCGATCGTCGCATATTTCAGCGCCTGGCGCTTTTCTGGCAGGGTATGGCCGTAGGCGCGGGTCTGGACGATGCCGGAATGCAGATAGAGATTGTGCGGCATCACCGTGGCCCCGAGAATGCCGAGCGCGAGATAGAGCATGTCCGGATTGGTGACGATTTCGGTCGTCGGCGCAAATCCCCGGATGACGTCGGACCACACCGGATCGGCCATGGCGATCTGGATGGCGAAACACACGGCGATCACCGCCAGCAGCGCCATGACGAAGGCTTCGACCCAGCGGAAGCCGAGTTTTTGCAAATAGAGGATCAGGAACACGTCGAGCGCGGTGATGATGACGCCGATCTCCAGCGGAATGCCGAAGATCAGGTTGAGGCCGATCGCGGTGCCGATGACTTCGGCGATGTCGGTGGCGATGATGGCGATTTCCGCCAGCAGCCACAGCCCGTAGGCGACCGGGCGCGGATAGGCGTCGCGGCACGCCTGCGCCAGGTCGCGGCCCGAGCCGATGGCGAGACGGGCGCACAGCGACTGCAGGATGATCGCCATGATGTTCGACACCAGCGCGACCGACAGCAGCGTGTAGCCGAACTTCGAGCCGCCGGCGATCGACGTCGCCCAGTTGCCGGGGTCCATATAGCCGACGGCGACGAGATAGCCGGGGCCGAGAAACGCGGCGGCCTTGCGCAGGCTGGTCTTGCCGTCGACCGCGATGGAACGGTGCACGTCGGCCATCGACGGTTCGACGCGATCGTGCCGCCAGCCGGGTCGTCGGGTCTTTACCTGGGCGTCCATGCGTGGCGGTTCCGATGCTGGGATCGCGAACCGATAGCGGCAATTGTCAATCACGTCAATGCAAATGCAAATCGTTTGCAATTAGAACGATCGATACCCGGTCATTTTGTCCCAGTTGCAAATCTTTGCAAATCAACACGACCTGGCGGATAATTGCCGCATGACCGACGCTCAGCAAAAGCTTGGCCAGTACGAGACGCGGTTGCGCGAGCAGGGCGTGCGCATCACCCGCCCGCGCAAGGCGATCCTGAAAATCCTGTCGGAGACCGCCGACCATCCCGACGCGATGGAGATCTTTCGCCGCGCCGTGGCGCTCGACGCGACGATTTCGCTGTCGACGGTCTATCGGACCATGAAGCTGCTCGAGGACAAGGGCGAGATCCAGCGCCATGCCTTCGCCGGCGGGCCGGCGCGTTTCGAACAGGCCGACGGCGAGCATCACGATCATCTCATCGACCTCGATACCGGCGACGTCATCGAGTTTCACTCCGACAGGATCGAGCAGCTGCAGGACGAGATCGCGCACGCGCTCGGCTACGACATCATCCATCATCGGCTGGAGCTCTACGGCCGCAAGCGACGCCGGAAGGGATAGCCCCGCCGGGCCGCGATTTCAGGCGCGCGCCGCCCGGATCAAGTCGGCGGCCTTTTCGGCGATCATGATGGTCGGCGCGTTGGTGTTGCCGCCGACCAGCGTCGGCATCACCGAGGCGTCGACGACGCGCAGGCCGGCAAGGCCGCGCACCCGCAATTCGGGGTCGACGACCGCCATCGCGTCGGTCCCCATGCGGCAGGTGCCGACCGGGTGATAGATCGTGTCGGCGCGGGCGCGGATGTGCTGCTCAAGCGTCTTGTCGTCGACCTCGCCCTGCAGGTAGATTTCGCTGGTGCGGTATTTCGCCAGCGGTTGCGACGCCAGGATCGCCCGCATCCGCCGCGCGCCCTTCAGCATCAGATCCATGTCGCGCCGGTCCTCGAAATAGCGCGGGTCGATGCGCGGCGGCGACAGCGGATTGGCGTCGTGCAGCGTCACCTCGCCACGCGAATGCGGGCGCAGCACGCAGACATGGCAGGAAAAGCCGTAGCCGAGCTTCAGCTTGCGCGCATGGTCGTCGACAATGCCGATGACGAAATGCAGCTGCAGGTCGGGCCGGCCGAGCGACGGGTCCGACTTGAAAAACGCCCCGCCCTCGGCGAACGGCGTCGCGATCTGGCCGGTTCCGTCGCGCCGCCAGCGCAGGATGTTGCGGATCAGCTTGACGCCGCCCGCCAGGCCGATGCCGAACAGGTCGGAATCGCGCGACTTCCACGCGCCGATGAAATCGACATGGTCCTGCAGGTTCTTGCCGACGCCCGGCAGTTCGTGCCGCACCGCGATGCCGTGCTTGGCCAGTTCGGCGGCCGGGCCGACGCCCGACAGCATCAGCAGTTGCGGCGAATTGAACGCGCCGCCGCAGAGGATCACCTCGCTCCGCGCGGTTGCGGTCTGCGGTTTGCCGACTTTGAGATAGCTGACGCCCGTGGCCCGCTCGCCCTCGAAGGTCACGCCGGTGGCCATCGCATTGGTGATGACGGTGAGGTTCGGCCGGTCCATCACCGGGTGAAGGTAGGCGGCGGCCGCCGAACAGCGTTCGCCCACCTTGTCGCCGTCCCAGAACTGCGTCACCTGGTAGAGTCCGGCGCCTTCCTGCTGTGGACCGTTGAAATCGTCATTGCCGCGGATCTGGTTTTCGGCGCAGGCCTCTACGAAGGCGTGGGTGACCGCGTTGGGGCTGCGCTGCTCGCCGACATTGAGCGGCCCGCCGCCGCCATGCAGCTCGCTTTCGCCGCGCTGGTTGCGTTCCGACCGCTTGAAATAGCCGGCGACGTCGTTCCAGCCCCAGCCTCTCGCGCCGGCGCGCTGCCAGTCGTCATAGTCGCTTTTGTCGCCGCGGACGTAGAGCATGGCGTTGATGGCGCTCGACCCGCCCAGCGCCCTGCCGCGCGGCTGAAAGCCCTTTCGGCCGTTCAGCCCGAGCTGCGGTTCGGTCTCGAACGCCCAGTTGGAGATTTTCGGCCGCCGCGAGATCATGCCGACCACACCCGCCGGCGCGCGGATCAGGATGTGCTTGCCCTCGCCGCCGGCTTCCAGCAGGCAGACGCTGACCGAAGGGTCTTCCGACAGGCGGGCCGCAAGCGTCGAGCCGGCCGAACCTCCGCCGACGATCACATAGTCGAACTCCATCGCGCCGCGCTCCCCTGTTGCGGGAACGAGCAAACATCAGACTGTCGTCACCGTAAAGGCCCGACCGCGGATCAGGTCCGCTTGCGCCGCCAGGAATAGCCCTGTCCGGCTTCCGCCGGGGCAGCGGTTGGCTGGTAATGGAGGCCGATGCCGCCGGTATCGCCCTTTTCCAGCCGCTCGATCAGCACCGGATTGGAGATTTCGAACTCGTCGAAGCCGAGCCGCAGCATGTGCGGCAGCTGGTCGACCAGCACCTGGCCGGTGGCGCGCAGCGGCCCGCCATAGCCGAAGCGGCTGCGCAGCAGTTCGGCCTTGGAGAACGACCGGCCGTCGCTGAAGCTCGGGAAGGCGAGCGCGATCAGCGACAGCTGGTCGAACAGACCGGCCAGCCGCTCGACATTGTCGCCCGGCGCCAGTTCGACGCCGATCCGCTCGCGGTCGCGCAGCCGGTCGTCGGCCTCCATCTCGAGAAACGCCGCCAGCGGCAGGATCACGCGCCCGTTGGACCCGGGCGCGGCGAACTCGTCGCCGTGCGACCAGTCGTCGGCGCGAAAGCCCGCGGGGGTCCACAGCCGGGTCTCCGGCGGGGTTGGGTTCTGGCTCATGTCCGTCCGATCGTTTCTACAGCGACGAGTCCGTCAGCGACTGGTCGAGACTGGACAGGTGAATGCCGCATTCTGTCTTGGCTTGTCCAGCCCATCGGCCGGACCTTGCATCCTCGCCGGGTTTCACCGGCTGGGTGCACGGAAAGCAGCCGATCGACAGATAGCCGTAGGCGACCAGCGGATTTTCCCTGAGCTGATGGGTGCGCATGTAGTCGGCGAGGTCCGCCGTCGTCCATTTCGCCAGGGGATTGATGCGGATGCGCGGGCCGACCGCCTCGAACACCGGCAGCGCGGCGCGGGTGGCGGCCTGGAACCGCTTGCGGCCGGTGAACCACGCCGCCAGCGGCGCGACCGCGCGCGCCATCGGCTCCACCTTGCGGATGTCGCAGCAGGCGTCGGTGCTGGAGCGATGCAGATCGCCGGCCGGATCGTGCTCGGCCAGCGCGCCCGGGCTCGGCTCGTAGACGCGGATATTGCTGAGGCCGAAATCGGCGCGCAGCGCGTCGCGATAGTTGAGCGTTTCCTCGAAATGCTTGCCGGTGTCGAGGAAGATCACTTCCAGCCCCGGGTCGATGCGCGCCAGCATGTGCAGCAGCACCGCCGAATCCGAGCCGAAGGAGGACACCGCGCCGATGCCGGCGTCGGCGAAACGGCCGATCGACAGCGCGATGATGTCCTGCGGCGCGAGGTGGCCAAACCGCGCCTCGAGCGCCGCCGCCTCGCGGGCGGCCTCGTCCTCGGCGCTCAGCGCCGCTTCAAGCGGCTTTAACTTCGCCAGCATAGAGAGCTTCCTTGAATGGAGCGGGGCCGAGGCGGCGATAGGCGTCGAGGAATTTTTCCGACGGGTCGCTGCGATGGGCGAGATAGGTGTCGACGATGGTTTCGATCGCGCCGCCGATGTCGTCGGGGCCAAAGCCGCGGCCGATGATTTCGCCGATCGACGAGTTTTCGTCGCCGGACCCGCCCAGCGTCACCTGATAGAGTTCCGCGCCCTTCTTCTCGACGCCGAGAATGCCGATATGGCCGACATGGTGATGTCCGCAGGCGTTGATGCAGCCGGAGATCTTCAGCTTCAGCTCGCCGATGTCGCGCTGGCGCTCCAGCGAGGCGAAGCGGTTGGAGATGTCCTGGGCGACCGAGATCGAGCGGGCGTTGGCCAGCGCACAGTAGTCGAGGCCGGGGCAGGCGATGATGTCGGTGATCAGGTTGGAATTGGCGGTCGCCAGCCCGTGTTCGGCGAGCCTGTCATGGACCGCCTTCAAGTCGGCGCGCGCCACATGCGGCAGGATCAGGTTCTGCTCGTGGCTGACGCGGATTTCGTTTGAGCCGTAGGTTTCGGCGAGATCGGCCACAACGTCCATCTGTTCGGCGCTGGCGTCGCCGGGCGTCTCGCCGATGGCCTTGAGCGAAATCGTCACCGCCGCGTAGTCGGGATGGCGATGGGTGGTGACGTTCTGGTCGAGCCATTCGCCAAACGAGCGCGAATCAAGCCGCGCCAGCTTCACCGCGTCGTCGCCCTCGGGGCGGGGGGCCAGCGCCGGCGGCGCGAAATAGGCTTCGATGGCGCGGATGTCGCTGTCCGGCAAGGTCAGCTCGCCGTCCTTCAGCGCCGACCATTCGGCCTCGACCTGCCGGGTGAACTCGTCCGTGCCGGTCTCGTGCACCAGGATCTTGATCCGCGCCTTGTATTTGTTGTCGCGGCGGCCGTGCAGATTGTAGACACGCACGATCGCCGTCACATAGGACAGAAGGTGCTGTTCGGGCAGGAAGTCGCGGATCTTCTTGGCAAGGATCGGCGTACGGCCCTGGCCGCCGCCCACCCACACCGCAAAGCCGAGTTCGCCCCTGTCGTTCTTCTTCAGGTGCAGGCCGATGTCGTGCGTCTGGATCGCGGCGCGGTCGCGCTCGGCGCCGGTCACCGCGATCTTGAACTTGCGCGGCAAGTAGGAAAATTCCGGATGCAGGGACGACCATTGCCGCAGGATCTCGGCATAGGGTCGCGGGTCGGCGACCTCGTCGGCGGCGGCGCCGGCGAAGTGGTCTGCCGTGACGTTGCGGATGCAGTTGCCGCTGGTCTGGATCGCGTGCATCTCCACCGACGCCAGCTCGGCCAGGACCGCCGGAATGTCCGACAGCGCCGGCCAGTTGAACTGCAGGTTCTGCCGGGTGGTGAAGTGGCCGTAGCCCTTGTCGTAGGTGCGCGCGATATGCGCCAGCTTGCGCATCTGCTTCGGCGACAGCGTGCCGTAGGGCACCGCGATGCGCAGCATGTAGGCGTGCAGCTGCAGATAGACGCCGTTCATCAGCCTGAGCGGCCTGAACTGGTCCTCGGTGATCTCGCCGGCCAGCCGGCGCTCAACCTGGTCGGTGAACTGCGTCACCCGGGCGTTGACGAAGGAGTGGTCGAATTCGTCGTAACGGTACATCGTCGTCTTCCCGTTGGATCACTGCGAGCCCACGGCCTGCTTGCCGTGGTCGAGACGGTTGGTCGGGCCGGCGGCTCGGATGCGCTCGCGCAACCGGATCGGCCGGATGCCGGCGGAGGTGACCTCGACGTCGATCAGGTCGACGTCGAGCACCTCGTTGCGGGCGAACGAGGCCTTGCCGAGCCGGTCGAGCGCCTCCTCGGCGAGCTGATCACCGGCCACCTGCGCGCCCTGCAGATGTTCCTGCCATTGATGGTCCGGGGCCATCCATACGGCCTCGCCATCGCTCAACCGGTTTGCGGTAAGAACTTTCATGTCGCCTACCTTTCACGATTGCCGGTCGGCAGGACAGCACCCCCACCCCGTACCCCTCCCCTCATGGGGGAGGGAGGCGTCATCGTTGCCGCCCTTCGATTGAGTGGCGAAAACATCGCCGGATCTGCCTCGCCCTCGAGGGGAGAGGTAAGGGGTGGGGGTATGATGTGGGACAGGGCCGCGAGCGATTGAGAGCGTTCAAAATTCGCGCCGGCGACCGCATCGCCGATGATCGTCATCACCGGCCCGGTCAGCTCCTCGCGCGATTGCAGCGCCGGCAGGTCGGCCAGCGTGCCGTGCAGCAGCCGCTTCGATGGAAGGCTGGCGTTTTCCACCACCGCCACCGCAGTGTCGGGAGACAAGCCGGCGTCGATCAGCCGCCGCGCGACGTCGGCGGCGATCGAACGGCCCATATAGACGGCGACGGTGGCGCCGGAGATGGCGAGCTTCGCCCAGTCCGGCAGCGCGCCGCCCTTGAGGTCGTGGCCGGTGGTGAACACCATCGACGAGGCGACGCCGCGCAGCGTCAGCGGCAGTTCGAAATCGGCGGCCGCGGCAAAGGCGGCGGTGACGCCCGGCACCACCTCGTAGGAAATCCCGGCCTGGCGCAGCGCCGCCATTTCCTCGCCGGCGCGGCCGAACACCAGCGGGTCGCCGCTTTTCAGGCGCACCACGCGCTTGCCGTCGCGTCCGAGCGCGACCAGCAGGGCGTTGATCTCGGCCTGGGTCTTGGAGTGGCAGCCCTTGCGCTTGCCGACGCCGATGCGTTCCGAGTCGCGGCGGCCCATGGCGATGACGGCTTCGGGGACGAGCGCGTCGTGGACGATAATGTCGGCCTGCATCATCAGCCGGTGCGCCCGAAGCGTCAACAGGTCTTCAGCGCCCGGACCCGCGCCGACCAGCGCGATGTGCCCGACGGCCGCGCCCTGCCGCGCCAGCAGTTCGTCGGCGGCCGCGACCGCGTCGTCGAAACTGCCGATTTCCATCGCCCGCGCCGGCGCGCCGGTGAAGAACTCGTTCCAGTAGCGGCGCCGCGCCGCGCCCTTCTGCAACAGCCGCTCGACCGCCGCGCGGTAGGACGCGGCAAGCTCAGCCAGTTTTCCTAGCGACGGCGACAGCATCCGGTCGATGCGGCTGCGGATCAGCTGCGCCAGCACCGGGCCGGCGCCCTCGGTGCCGACGGCGACGACGACCGGGGCGCGGTTGACGATCGCCGGCGTGAAGAAATCGCACAGCTCCGGGCGGTCGACGGCGTTGGCGCAAATGCCGGCGGCCCGGGCGTCGGCCACCACCGCCTTGTCGGCGGCCTCGTCGCCGGTCGCGGCGAAGGCCATCACCGCGTCCGCAAGCTGCTCGCGCGACCATGCGGCGCGGACAAGCTCGGCGCCGTTGTCCGACGCCCAGCGGGCGAGCGCCGCGTCCGGCTGTTTGGCGACGATGCGCAGGCGGGCGCTCGACTGCCCGAGCAGCCGCGCCTTGGCCAGCGCCTCCTCGCCGCCGCCGGCGATGACGACGACGCGGCCGGCGACCTTCATGAACACCGGGAAGGCGTTGAATTTTTCGGACTGGTCAGACATTTCCGGCAGGCTTTCAGAAAACGTGCCTGATTGTCCCGGATTTGCCGCGGCATAAGAAGAAATCGCTTCGCGCCGCAGCATACGCAGCGCGAACCGTTTTTCGTCAACACAGCCTCGGCCCGAAAAACGTTCCGGCAGCGCGGATTCGCGCCCGTCCGGACGCAATCATGTTCCCCGACGGGTCAACCGGCGAGAAAACCCCTGAGGTCGGCGATTTCGCCAGCGCTGGCCAGCGTCGGAGCGTGTCCGACGCTTGGGTATTGGATCAGCCGCGGTTTGGGGCCGCGCCGCGTCATCTCCCGCGCCACGGCGGCCGACAGCACGTCGGAGTTTTCGCCGCGCAGCAGCAGCGTCCTTGCGGTCAGGGCGTCGTAGTGGTCCCAGACGTCGAGATCGGCCTTGTGATGGGTGAACTGGCCGACGATCGCCGGGTCGTAGTGGACGGAGACGCGGCCACTGTCGGTGCGCCGCCACGACGTGTCGGCCATGCGCCGCCAGAATTCGGGGGTGTTTTCGCCGAACGGCGCGTAGTTTCGGCGCAGCCACGCCTCGATCTCGCCAATCGTGTCGTAGACCGGCGGATTGCCGACATAGGTCGAGATGCGGCTGACGCCTGCGGCAGGAATGTCGGGGCCGATGTCGTTGATGACGAGGTGGGTGATGCGGCCCTTCAGGCGGTCGGCGGCCAGCGTCACGCCGATCAGCCCGCCCATCGACGTGCCGACCCAGCGCACCTTGTCGATGCGGTAGTGGGCGAACAGGTCGACGACGGTGTCGCCGTAGACGCGGTAGGAATAGTCGATCTTCGGGTCCCTCGCCCAGCTCGACTGGCCACGGCCGATCGTGTCCGGGCAGATGACGAAATAGCTGTCGCAAAGCGCCTCGGCCGCCTCATCGAAATCGCGGCCGGTGCGCGCCAGCCCGTGCCACATGATCAATGGCGGACGCGCCGGATCGCCCCATTCGGTGACATGCATCTCGAAACCGGCGGCGGCAATGTAGGCGGAGCGCGGCTGGGTCATCGGCGCGTGTCCCTGTTCATCAATGTGCCGGCAATGCCCGCGGGGAAGAAATAGACCAGCAGGATGAAGATGACGCCGAGCCACAGCAGCCAGCGGTCGGGCTCCAGCATCTGGTGCACGCCGGGGATGTTGGCGGTCGCCTGCGCGCCGATCTCCATCAGATCCTTCAGGTAGAACTGCGCCAGCGTCATCAGCACGACGCCGATCACCGCGCCGACCATGGTTCCCATGCCGCCGATCACCACCATCAGCAGGATGTCGATCATGATGCCGAAGGAGAGCGCCACGTCCGGCCCGGTATATTTCAGCCATAGCGCGCGCAGCACCCCGGCCAGCGCCGCGATCAGCGCCGCCAGGCAGAAGATCGCGGTGCGGTAGGCGACGACGCGGTAGCCGATGGCCTCGGCCCGCATCTCGTTCTCGCGGATCGCCTTGAGCACGGACCCCAAAGGCGAGGCGACGACGCGCAGCATCAACAGGAACAGCGCCAGGCAGGTGAGGAAGACGAAGTAATAGGCGGCGACGCGCCCGTTCATCGCCACGCCGAAGACGCGCAGCGTCTTGCCCTCGGCGTCGACCAGCAGTTTGGTGGCCGGCGCGAACAGTTTTGGCGCCGAATAGGTGATGCCGTCCTCGCCGCCGGTGAACTCCGACATCTGGCTGGCCAGCACCAGCATCACCGAGGCGGCGGCCAGCGTCACCATGGCGAAGAAGATCGCCTTGACCCGCAGCGACAGCAGGCCGATCAGCAGCGCCAGCACCAATGTCGCGACCAGCGCCGCGCCGCCGCCGGCAAGCACCGCCGTCCAGCTCGGCCCCATCGCTTTCAGCGCGATCGCCGTGCCGTAGGCGCCGAGGCCGAAGAACATGGTGTGGGCGAACGAGACGATGCCGGTGTAGCCGATCAGCAGGTCGTAGCTCGCCACCAGGACGATGAAGATGCAGATGCGCGCCGCCACTTCCTGGGCGCGCACGTCGGGGAAGATGAAGGGCGCGAAGGCCAGCGCCAGGCCGATGGCGAAGACGACGCCGTAGACCAGCAGCCGGCCGATGGGGACGGTTCTTGACGGAGCCGAAGCGAGATCTGCGGTGCTCATGGCGACATACCCCCCTCTGGCCTGCCGGCCATCTCCCCCTCAGGGGGGGAGATTGGGCAGCTTCGATGACGCGAATAATCTCCCCCCCTGAGGGGGAGATGGCCGGCAGGCCAGAGGAGGGTCCTATCCATAGCCATCGCCCTATTTCACCGCCGGCTTGAGGCCGTAGGGCCGCCACAGCAGGATCGCCATCATCAGCAGCATGTTGGACGCCAGCGCCATCTTCGGCATCAGGAAGGCGACGTAATTGGCCATCAGCCCGACCAGGATGGCGCCGAGCAGCGACCCCTGGATCGAGCCGAGGCCGCCGATGATGACGACGATGAACACCATGATCATCAGTTCGCCGCCGATCGCCGGCGTGATCAGCCCCTGATAGCCAGCCCACATCGCGCCGCCCATCGCCGCAAGCGCCGACCCCGCCATGAACACGCCGATGAACAGCCGGTCGATGCGGAAGCCGAGCGATTCGACCATTTCGCGGTTTTCGACGCCGGCGCGGATCAAAAGGCCGAGCCGGGTGCGGTTGAGAACCAGATAGAGCGCGACATAGACGGCGAGCCCGAGCGCGAAGGCGAAGATGCGGTAGATCTCGATCGAGACGTCGCCGATGATGATCGAGCCTTGCAGGATCGCCGGCCGCGGCACCGGGATCGGAATGCCGCCCCAGATCGCCAGGATAAGCTGCTCCGACACGATCAGCGCGCCCATGGTGATCAGGATCTGGCGCAGATGGTCGGCATAGACCGGCTTGATGATAACGCGCTCGAACGCCCAGCCGGCGATCGCGCCGAACGCCGTCGCCGCCCCGATGGCCGCGACCAGCGCGAGAATGTTCAGCCCCGCATGGCCTCCGGTCAGCCAGCCGCCGAGCGCCGCCAGCACCGAGGCGGCGATGAACGCGCCGAACGAGACGAAGGCGGAGTGGCCGAAATTGAGCACGTCCATCAGCCCGAACACCAGCGACAGGCCGGACGCCATCAGGAAGATCATCATGCCCATGGCGAGGCCGGCCACGGTCAGCGTCACCCAGGACGACGGCGAGCCGATCAGGACGAAGGCGATCAGCGCCAGGATCACCGGCAGCAGGTAGACGCCGCCGAACCGATCGAGATTCATGCCTGCCTCCCAGCGGCTGGATCCGTTTCCCTGGATCGGGAAATGGGGATCATGCGCTGCATCATGGAGCGGGCGTTGACGAACAAACGTTCCATCAATGCGCCTCCGCGCTGAGGCTGAGCAGCCGTGTCTGGAGCTCGTCGTCGGCGGCGAGGTCCGCCATCGAGCCCGTGTGGACGATGCGCCCGTCCTCGATCACGCCGACGTCGCGGCCCAGCGCACGAGCGAAATGAAAGTTCTGCTCGACCAGCAGGATCGTGGTTTCGCGGCCGATCTCGCTGAAGGCGTCGATCATGTTGCGGATGATCGACGGCGCCAGCCCCTTGGTCGGTTCGTCGATCAGGATCAGGTCGCGCTTTTCGATGATGGCGCGCGAGATCGCCAGCATCTGCTTCTGCCCGCCCGACAGCGAATAGGCGGCGTTGCCCCAGAACTTTTCGATCGCCGGAAACAGCGCGAAGACGCGGTCGAGGCGTTCTTTGTCGAACTCGCCGGTGCGGCTGGCCAGCCGCATGTTCTCCTCGACCGTCAGCCCGCCGAAAATCCCCATGTTCTCCGGCACATAGGCGATGCCGAGGCGGGCGATGTCGGGCGTCTTCATCGCGGTGATGTCGTGGTGGCGGTAGACGATGGCGCCGGCGCGGGCCCGCCACAGGCCCATGATGGTGCGCAGCGTCGTCGTCTTGCCGGCGCCGTTGCGGCCCAGCAGCACATGCACGCCGCCCTCGGGCACCTCGAACGAGACGCCGTGCAGCACCTGATACTGGCCGATGTCGGTGTGCACGTCGTCGAGGCGAAGGATCGCGTTCACGCCACGTCCTCCGCGCCCTGGCCGAGATAGATTTCGCGCACGATCGGCAGCGCCATCACCTCGTCGGGCCTGCCGTCGGCCACCAGTTCGCCATTGTGCAGCACGACGATCCGGTCCGCCAGCTTGCGCACCACGTCCATCTTGTGTTCGACCAGCAGGATCGTCTTCGACCGGTCGGTCTTGATGGCGGCGATGAGATCGAGAATTTCCGGCGCTTCGGCCGCCGACATGCCGGCGGTCGGCTCGTCGAACATGAAGATGTCGGGCTTCATCGCCATCAGCATCGCCACCTCGAGCTTGCGCTGGTCGCCATGCGGCAGCGCCGAGGCCGGCAGGTCGGCGACGGCGGACAGCCGCCCGTCGGCCAGATGCTGTTCGGTCTCGCGCGCGATGCCGGTCAGCGACGAGGCGCGGCTCAGGATGACGGGCCCCTTGCCCTCGCGCGCCTGCACCGCCAGGCGGACATTTTCGCGCACGGTCAGGCGGGGAAACAGATTGGTGAGCTGGAAGGCGCGGCCGACGCCGATCTTGGCCCGCGCCGACGGCGACAGGGCGGAGATGTCGTCGTCGCCCTTGAAGATGCGGCCCTCGGTCGGCCTGAGCTGGCCCGACACCAGGTTGAACCATGTCGTCTTGCCCGCGCCGTTGGGGCCGACGATGACGGTCAGTTCGCCCGGCCGGAACGCTGCGGTGACATTGTTCACCGCCGCATGGCCGCCGAAGCGGATCGTCAGGTTTTCGGTGCGAAGCGAGGGGTGGGTCATCTGCTTTTGTGTTGTGCGAGCCAAACCCCTCATCCGTCGCCTTTCTCCCCGGTTGCGGGAGAAGGTGGCCGGACATAGCGAGGTCGGATGAGGGGCGCGCTCCGGCGCGCCCCTGTTCCCGTCTTACTGCTGGTTGTTGCGGCCGACGGGGATTTTCATCTCGTCCGGCTTGATCTCGCGCACCAGTTCGGGGATCGCCCAGGCGACGGCAGGGTCGACCTTGATCTTGAAGTGATACATCGACTGCATCGCCTGATGGTCTTCCGGACGGAAGGTCATCGTGCCCTTGGGCGTGTCGAAGCTCATGCCCTCCATGGTCTTGATCAGGGTCTCGGTGTCCCAGTCGGGCGCGGTCTCAAGCGCCTTGGCGATCGCCATCGCGGCGGCGAAACCGCCGGCGGTGAAGAAGTCGGGCGGCGAGTTGAAGCGCTTCTGGTGCTCGGCGACGAGCCAGTCGTTCACCGGGTTCTTCGGCGCCTCGGAATAATAGTAGATCGCGCCTTCCATGCCAGGCACCTGCTTGTAGGCGGCCATCGCCGGCAGGATGTTGCCGCCGGTCGACAGTTCGATGCCGTAGCGGCCGGGATTGGCGTTGACCAGCGGGGTCATGCCGTCGATGCCGGCGACGTAGATGACGATGACCTTGCGGCCGGGCTGGTCCTTGAGCGCATTGAACAGGCGCTCGACGGGGGCGGTGAAGTCGGTGGTCTGCTGCGGCACATATTCCTCGTGCACCAGATGTGCGCCGGTGCCCTCGAGCGCCGTCTTGAAGGCGGCGATGCCGTCGCGGCCGAACGCGTAGTCCTGCGCCAGCGTCGCGACGTAGAGCTTGTCGTCCGGCTTCAGCGCGATCGCCTGCGCCTGCATGTCCATCGACGAATTGCGCGAGGTCTTGAACACGAACTGGTTGGAGTCCTTGCCGGTCAGGCCGTCGGCGACCGCCGGCTCGACCACCAGGATCTTTTCGTTTTCGGCGGCCACCGGCAGCAGCGACATGGTGACGCCCGACGAGGTGTCGCCAACCGCCAGCACCACGTCCTCGTCGGCATAGGCTTCGGCCAGCAGGGCCCGCGCCACGTCCGGCTTGAACTGGGAGTCCTTCTTGACCAGTTCGATCTTGCGGCCCTTGATGGTGTTGGTGCCCTTGGTGGCGTATTCCAGGCCCATCTCGAAGCCGGTATGGGTCTGCTTGGAATAGGCCTCCAGCGGCGAGCCCGACAGGCCGTGGATCAGCGCGATCTTGGCGGGCTTGTCCTGGCCGAAGGCTGCCGGCGCGAATATCAGCGCCGAGGCGGTTGCCAGTGCGGCGAATAACTTCTTCATGGGTGGTCCTCCACAGGGTCGACAGTGACAATTGCCAGCCAGCACGTCCCGTCGGCGGACGCGCTGGGTGAAATCCGTGGGAGCGGGCACGGCGAGGCGCGGCGCAGTCACCGCGCTGGAAACCGGACGTCCTCCCAAACCGGCAAGCATCGCGCGCCGGTTCTTTGGCCGGCGCTTGAGATGTATTGCCAGGTTGTGGTTAGTATTCGGATCGTCGGACTGGCGGCAAGATCGTATAAATACGCGAGCGCATGAACCTGGAAAACTTCGAAAAAATCATGATGGAACACGCCCCGGTCGGCCTTGTGGTGACCGAGAGCCGTGTGATCCGGATGTGCAATCCGGCGTTTGCGGCGATGTTCGGATATCAGGTATCCGAACTGATCGACCAGTCTTTCGTCATCCTATATCCGAGCCCGGAAGAGTTCGTCGCCATTCGCGACCTCGGCGTCGAACCCTTGAAAAAGCACAACCGCTACACCGACGAGCGCATCATGGCGCGCAAGGACGGATCGCTGTTCTGGTGCCGCGTGCGTGGCCATTCGCTGACCCGCGACGACGACCCGCTGCGCCGCGCGGTGTGGAGTTTCGCCGACCTGTCGGACTTCAAGCCGGTCAGCGGACTGACGACGCGCGAACGCCAGATCGTTATGCATCTGGGCGAAGGCCGGACGTCGAAGGAAATCGCCCGGACATTGTCGATCTCGCCGCGCACCGTGGAGGCCTATCGCGCCCGGCTGATGAAAAAGCACAGCGCCGGCAATGTCGCCGAACTGCTGTCGCGGCTGAGCGGCATGCCGCACTGACCAAGGGCTGTCGCCGGGTCAGTTGCCCATCAGCACGTCGAGGATGGTTTTCTCGCGCACCGTCTTGCCGCCGACATCGCCTTTCGGCCTTGGGATCGAGGACACCGGCCCGTCGTCGGCCGCAGGCTTGAAACCGCCGGCCATTTCGGGCGCCGCCTGCTGGCCCTTGCCGACATCGACGCTTGGCCGCGCGGCGGGGACCGGGTCCCGGCCGGCCGGCTGGGCGGGCTGGTACAGCTCGATGCCCGGCAACGGGGCCACCGGCACGCCTTCATGCGCGGCGGTCATGAATTCTTTCCAGGCCTCCGCCGGCAGCGAACCGCCGGTGACGTTCTTCATCGGCTTGCCGTCGTCGTTGCCGAACCACACGCCGGTGGTCAGGTTCGAGGTGTAGCCGATGAACCAGGCGTCGCGCGATTCCTGGCTGGTGCCGGTCTTTCCGGCCGCCGGCCAGCCGAACGCCGCCTTGCGCGCGGTGCCGGCCTGAAGCGTTTCCGTCATCATCCGGTTCATCATGCCGACGATCTCGGGCTTGATGACGCGCTCGGCGTCGCTGGCGCGGAAACGGTAGAGCGGCTTGCCGTTGATGTCGGTGATGCGGGTGACGAAATGCACCTGCGGCCGGTAGCCGCCATTGGCGAAGGGGACAAACGCCGCCGTCAACTCCAGCGGCGTCACTTCCGAGGTGCCGAGCGCAATCGACGTATTGGCCTGAAGTTTCGATTCGATGCCGAGCCGCTGCGCCGTCGCCACCACCGTCTTCGGCCCGACCTCCATCACCAGTTGCGCCGACACCGAGTTGAGCGATTTCGCCAGCGCCTCGGTCAGCGTCACCGGGCCGAGATATTTGCCCTTGTAGTTCGACGGCGTCCAATTGCCGATCTTCACCGGCGCGTCGTTGCGCACGCTGTCGGGCGTCCTGCCGGCTTCGAGCGCGGCGAGGTAGACGAACGGCTTGAAGGCGGAACCTGGCTGGCGGCGCGCCTCCGATGCCCGGTCGAACTGGCTCGATGCGTAGTCGGAGCCGCCGACCATCGCGCGCACCGCGCCCGATCCGTCGATCGACACCAGCGCGCCCTGGCTGACATTGAGCTTGCCGCCCTGATCGGCGATCAACCGCCGGATCGAGCTTTCGGCAAGCTGCTGCAAGGTCAGGTCGACGGTGGTCTCGACGATGATGTCGCCCTGCACCTCGCCGACCAGTTCGGGCAGTTCCTCCATCACCCGGTCGGCGACGTAATTTTCCGAGCCGGTCCAGTACGAGGCGGCGCGGGTGGCCGGCGCGCTGATCGCCGACGTCAACTCCTTGCGGCCGATCATGCCCTGCTCGCGCATCGAGGCGAGCACCACCTGGGCGCGTTCCTCCGCCGCCTTGGGATCGCGCGCTGGCGACAGCCGCGACGGCGCCTTCAACAGGCCGGCCAGCAGGGCGGCCTCGGCCAGCGTCACATTGCGCGCCGACTTGCCGAAATAGCGCCGCGACGCGGCTTCGACGCCATAGGAACCGGAGCCGAAATAGACCCGGTTCAGATACATTTCGATGATCTGGTCCTTGGTGTATTTGTGCTCCAGCCAGAAGGCGAGCAGGACTTCCTGCACCTTGCGCTCGATCGTGCGCTCGGGCTTCAGGAACAGGTTTTTGGCCAGCTGCTGCGTCAGCGTCGAGCCGCCCTGCACCAGCCGGCCGGTGGTCAGGTTGGTGACCATGGCGCGCGCCAGGCCGAGCGGGTCGATGCCGAAATGGGAATGGAAACGCCGGTCCTCGATGGCGATCACCGCCTGCGGGATGTAGGGCGACATGTCGGCCAGCGACAGCGCCTCGCCGCCGGTCATGCCGCGATTGGCGATCAGCTTCTTGTCGGCCGACATGATCTTGACGTTGGGCGGCCGGTCGGGGACCGTCCAGGTGATGGCGCTGGGCATGCGCGCGCCATACCAGGCGACGACGCCGGCGAGCGCGATGCCGCCCCACAGCGCCAGCACCAGCGACCAGTAGACCAGCCCGCCGAACAGGCCGAAACCGCGCCGCGCCCGCCGCCGTTTCGGCGCCGACGCCCTGGCGGCCCTGGCCGGTCTGGCGGCCGCGGCCTTGCGTTTCGACTTGCGGCCGGACGGCTGAACCACGCGGTCGTCCTCGCTCACGGAAAATCCATCGCCTTTGGCGGCCCGCCTGGGCTCGTCAAATGTCGGTTCGATGCGAGGGTTCCTGCCGCGTGCCATCCTGCCGGCGCGTCTCCACTGAGTCGGTCTGACCGGATGGTAGAGGCGGGGGCTTTAAGGCGGCGTTAAGGCGTCGCGGCGCTCACACCGCTTCCCAGCCGTCATGCTCTGAGGCACGGAACACCGCGTCGATCATTTTCTGGTTGCGGATCGAATCTTCCAGTTCGAACACTTTTACGTCCTCGCCTTCGGCCGCGCGCACGAAGGCTTCCGACTGCAGCCTGTATTGCCGCGTGTCGGGAAAGCGGAAGGTGGTCGACTGGGTGTGGCTCTGGTTCCACAGCGTCAGGGTGTCGTCGCCATAGATGCGCACGTTGAACGGTGTCGCCACCTCGATCCAGCCTTCGTCGCCGTGGAACACCATCTGCTGGCGCGCCGCCATCTGGGTCGACAGGTAGAAGCTGAGTTCAAAGCCTCCGAAATCCGCCTTGATCGACGAATAGACGTCGGTGCCGAAGGTGGCGTCGCGCGCCACCCGCGCCTGCACCCGCTGCGGCTCCTGGCCGGTGACCAGCCGCGTCGCCACCGTCGGATAGACGCCGATGTCGGGCAATGCGCCGCCGCCCAGCTCGATGCGGTTGCGCATATTGTTCGGGTCCTTGTTGTAATAGCTGAACACGCCCTGGACGTGGCGCAGCCGGCCGATCGCGCCGCCGGCGATCAGTTCGCGCAGCTTGGCCCATTGCGGATGGTAGAACACCATGAAGGCTTCCGAGACGATAACGCGGTTCCGGTCGCGCGCCTCGATCACCCTGGCGATGTCGGCCGCGTCGAGCGCCAGCGGCTTTTCCACCAGCACATGTTTTCCGGCGTCCGCCGCTTTCACCGCCCATTCGACATGCTGGGAGGTGGGCAGCGGAATGTAGACGCCGTCGACCTCGGGCGACGCCAGCAGATCCTCGTAGGAGCCGAAGGCGTGGCGCGCGCCGAACCGGTCGGCGAGATCGCGGGCGCGGCCCCGGTCGCGGCTGGCGATCGCCGCGACGACGCCGTTGGAGGAATCGGCGATCGCCGGCAACACATGGTCGCGGCCGATCTTCGCCGTCGACAGGACACCCCAGCGGAACATGCGCTACTCCCATTCAAAACCCGGCGAAGCCTTGCGCGAAACGGCGCGGCTGCGCAAGCGCCGAGGCGCCCGGCTTGTCGGCGCGCCGCCGGCGGCCTAAGTTCCGCCATCTCGACAACGATGAGACGAATATGACCCGCAAACTCGGACCGCTGCTTGACGTCTTCCCGATCGGCCTCGGCTGCATGGGCGCCAGCCACGCCTATGGCGGGCAGGAGGAGACCGAAGCCATCGCCACCATTCGCCGCGCCGTCGAGCTGGGCGTGACCCTGTTCGACACGGCAGAAGTCTACGGTCCTTTCACCAATGAGGTGCTGGTCGGCAAGGCGCTGAAGCCGTTCCGGGACGATGTGGCGATCGCCACCAAGTTCGGCTTCTCGGTGATCGAGACCGACAAGGGACCGGTGCAGGGGCCGGGCCTGAACGGCCGCCCCGACAATGTGCGCCGTGTCGCCGACGCGTCGCTGCAACGGCTCGGCGTCGAGATCATCGATCTCTATTACCTGCACCGCGTCGACCCGGACGTGCCGATCGAGGAAACGGTGGGCGCGATGGGCGACCTGGTGCGCGCCGGCAAGGTGCGCGCCATCGGCCTGTCGGAATGCGGGCCTCAGACCTTGCGCCGCGCCTACGAGGAGCATCCGATCGCCGCGCTGCAAAGCGAATATTCGCTGTGGACGCGCGATCCCGAGGACGGTGTGCTGGAGACCTGCCGCGAGCTCGGCGTCGGTTTCGTGCCGTTCAGCCCGCTGGGGCGCGGTTTTCTGACCGGCCAGATCACCTCGGCCGGTCAATTGTCGGACGACGATTTCCGCAAGAAACTGCCGCGGTTCGAGGAAGACAACATAAGGCGCAACCTGGCGGCGGTGGAGGAACTGAAATTGTTCGCCAAACGAAAGCATGCCTCGGCGGCGCAGGTTGCGCTCGCCTGGGTGCTGGCGCAGGGCGATTTCATCGTGCCGATCCCCGGCTCGCGCAAGATCGCCAATCTCGAGCAGAACGTCGAGGCGGCGGACCTTGCGCTGTCGGCCGACGATCTCGCGGAGATTGGCGAGATCGTCTCACCCGAGGCGATTTCCGGCGCGCGCTATCCCGAGGCAATGGCGCGGCAGACGCGGCGTTAGGCCCGCGCCTCCTGAATGGCGGAGAGCTTCCACTCCTCGCCGGCGCGGCGCACAAAGGTCCACAATTCGACCGTCGTCGTCGGCCATTCCTCACCCTCGACGACCTTGCCCGTGGCGCGGTCGCGCATCACGTCGACCGATTCATATTCGAACGCGGCGGTCGCATAGTCGGTATCGCCCTCGCGCCAGGATTCGGCGATGTCGGCCTGAACCAGCCTGACGTCGGTGACGTCGTTGCGCAGCCCGCGTTTGGCGTTGTCGGCGAGCTCCTCGGAGAAGTAGGACACCATCTCCGGCGTGCTCAGCCGCCGCAGCGCCGCATGGTCCTCGTCGGCAAAGGCGCGCTGCACGTCGCCGAGCCGGCGCTCGAACGTATCGAGGTCGTCCTGGGCCATGTCGATGTCCCGGCTCTCGACCGTCGCCGCCTGGCCGCCCGTCGACGGAACGGCGAAACCGCCGGCGCGTCCGGACGCCTGCGTCGGCTGGGCGGCGTCACGGGCGAAACCGTCGCGGCCAAAGCCGTCGCCGCCGGCCGATGGCTGCGGCCCACCCGCCGTCGCCGGCTGGTTGCGCGAACGCAGCCAGCCCATGACCATCGAGGCGAGGAAGGCGAGCAGCAGCAATTGCAGCACGAAGCCGAGCGCGCCGGCCATGCCGCCAAATCCGTAGCCCATCAGCATGCCGAACAGGCCGCCGATCAGGATGCCGCGCATCAGCGATCCGCCGAAGCCGCTGAACATGCCGGGCCGCTGCTGGCCGACGGTCTGCTGCTGCCGCGTCGCCTGATTGGCGCCGGGCTGGTTGGGGGTCATCGAGCGTTCCACCGGGCCGGTCGGATTGGGCGCGGTGCGGGTCGGCGCCGGCGCCTGCCAGGTGCGCGAGCCGCGGCTGCCGAACGAGCCGCCGCGCCGTGCGTCGGCGTAGTCGACCGAGACCAGCGTGAACGCGACCAGCAAGGTCGACAGCAAGGCGATGAAACGGGTGCGTCCGGCGCGCATCATGAAACCAGTCCTCCAGTCGCCCGCTTCGGATGGTTCATGCGCGGGCCCATTGTCCAAACAGTCCGACATCGCGATGGTTTCAACCAATCGCCAGAGGGGCCCGGCCTGCGACAGCTTATGTGGAGGAGGGGAGGCGCAATTGCAAGACCGCCGCCGAACCGGAGTTCGACGGCGGTCGATGTCGCGGGACCGGGCTCGTCGCGCCGGTGATGGGGCCGGCCCGGCGATCCCGCTCCCGCATTCAGGCGGTCAGCCGGCGACCAGCCCGATGTGGCGGCGCGCCTGGCGCAGCGCCGAGATCAGCCGGTTCTGGCCGCGCACCAGCTGCGTCCTGGCGAAGCCGATCGTCGTCTCGTCGAACTGGTCGAGTTCGGCGGCCTGGGCGATCGACGGCAGCGGCGGGATCGTCAGCGCCGGGTCGTGGCTGAACCGGTTGACGCGGGTGAAGTTGATCGGCACCAGAATGCGCGCCAGATCCTGGATCACCGCGTTCGCTTGTTCCGGCTTGATCTTGCCGGCCTCGACCCGGGCGTAGAAATCGTCGAGCGCGTGCGCCAGTTCCGCGACCGCGTCCGCCGATGCGCTGAGGTCGAAGCGGTCGCCTGCCGCCTTCTGGTAGTCGGCGACGGTTTGCGCGAACTCCCTGGCGGTCGCCCGCCAGTCGAACGGCAGGATCGTCGCATTGGCGTTGCGCAGCACCGCCAGCAGATAGACCTTGATGTCGCGCAGGAGAATGTCCTTGTCGGCGATCTCGAGCGTGTCGTTCTCGGTGTGCCAGGCGATGTTGCCGCCGCAGCCGCCGACGGTGTAGTAGCCCTTCTCCTCGCGCTGGATGTCCGGCATCGTCGACGACAGCATCAGGTAGGAGGAGATGCCGATATTGTTGAAGGAATAGTCGCCGGCGCGATGCGGGCGTTCGCCCTCGATCGCCTTGCCCGCCACGTCCTCGACGATCTCGGCCAGGAACGCCTCGGTCTCGCTCATGCGCGACAGGTTGATGAATTCCGTCGCCCAGCGGCAGCCGGGGCTGTCGCAATTCACCTGCGCGACGGCGTTCTGCTCGAGGTCCAGCGCAAAGGCGTCGGAGAACCAGGTCGAGCCGGCGTAGCGGCCGGTCGAATGGCCCGGCCACCAGCAGATGCGCACCGACCGCTTCAGCTTGCCTCGGTTGGCCCACAGCACGCGCGCGATCTCAAGCATCGTCGCATCGCCGGTCGCATTGTCGCCGACGCCAACGTCCCAGCTGTCGAGATGGCCGTGCAGGAAGACGTATTTTTCCGGCTCTTCGGTCCCCGGGATGAACACTTCCGGCAGTTTCGAGGTGAACCAGCCTTCCTCCATCTCGGTGAAAAGCGTCACCTCGCCGCCCTTTTCGGCGATCTCGATCAGGGCCGCGCCGGTCTCCTTGTTGACGGCGGCCGCCGGGATGCGAGGCTTGCGCGGCAGGTCGTCCAGATCCGGCGTGCCCCAGATCGTGGTGCAGATGCCCCAGTGGATGTCGACGCCGGGATTGACGCCGATGACGCCGATCGCGCCGATTTCCTCGAACTGGGAGACCAGGCCCGGGCTGGCGAAGCCTTCGGAGATGACGATCTTGCCGCGCACGCGGTCGGCGAGCTCCTGGGTGGTGTCCACCTTCTGCTCGAACATGTCCTCGATCATCGAATTGTGGTGGGCGCCGACATAGACGATCTTGCCGGTCAGCCCGTTGCGCGCGTCGACGCTGTAGGCCGGCGGCTTGGCGCGGAAGGTCTTGCCGCCGGCTTCGACGCGGGCGGCGCCGGGCAGGCTCAGATAAAGCGACGGCTCATGCACGGTGACATGCACGCCGTGTTCGCGCAGACGCGAAACCACCTCGTCCATGCCGCGGTTCACGTCATCGGGATGTTCGCGCTTGAACGTCGCGAAGCTCTCGATAAGCCCCCAGGGCTCATCGAGCGTGACGGCGGAAAGAACGGCAGATTCGGTCTGATTCATGGTTGCCCTCTATGTTTTAACTATTAAAACGCTGTTTTAATATTGAGGACGATAACAGAACGCTCCAGCCCCGTAAAGGACGGTTCGGTTGCGGCGATCGGGCGGCCGGCATCGCTCCGGTCTGCGCCGGCGCGACAGCTCAGGTCGGGCGATGTTGCGTGGCCGGCGGCCGGCTCTCAGGCGATGGCGTTGTTCGCCGGGCTGTCCGGTCCGGCATTGCCGCCGCCAAGCGCCAGGCGGGCGGAAATCTCCCCGGCGGCCTGAAGCGCCGCCGCCACGTAGACGCCACGCCTGTCCTCGTCCAGCCGCGCCACGGCGCCAGCGACGGAGATCGCGGCGATGATGTTTCCATTGGCGCCGCGGATCGGCGCGGCGACCGAAAAGGCGCCGTCATCGAGATCGTTGATCGCGATGTTGTAGCCATTGACGCGAACTCGATTGAGCGCCTGGCGCAGTTTTTCGGGGTCGGTGACGGTGAACGGCGTGAAGGCTTCGAGCGGGCGGGCCAGAACCGCGTCGATGACGGCATCGTCGGAGAATGCGAGAATGCACATCGAGCCGCCGCCAGCGTGCAGCGGTCCTTGGCGTCCGGCCTGCGCGAACAGCCGGATCGAATGGTGGCCGGCGCGCGTCGCCAGCACCAGCGAACGCAGGCCCTCGCGGATCACCAGATTGACGGTTTCCGACGTGCGGTCGCGCAGCTCGTCCATGACCGGGTGGGCGGCGCGCAGCAGGCTGCCGTCGCGGCCGACGCGTTCGCCCAGCACGCCGACGCGATAGCCGAGCGAATAGACCGCGAGATCCCGGTCGCGATAGACGAATCCGCGGTCCTCGAGCGTCTGCAGCAGGCGAAACACGATCGTCTTGGTCATGCCCAGGTGCCGCGCCAGCTCCGAAACGCCGAGGCCGGGCTTCTCGCCCAGCGCCTCGAGCACCAGCAGCGCCCGGTCGACCGCGGCGATCGTATAGTCGCGCGCCAGACTCTTTTCGTTCATTCGCATTCTCTCCGCTGTGCGATCGCTGCACCATCGCGATGTGTGTTGCAATATCCGAATTTTGTGATTTACTCGGATCATTGAAAAAAACAGCGTTTTACTGAATAAAACATATTGAGGGATTGTCAATGCGGATTGCGTATGTGGTTCCCGGCCCGATGTCGAAAGGACCAATGGGCCATGCCGAGATGCGTCGGCGTGAAGAGCTTCTCAACCGCTGGGCGTTCGACGGCACCCGCGTCACCGTGGTCGACGTCAAGGAAGGCCCGGCGTCGATCGAGTCGGCCTATGAGGAGGCGCTGAGCGTCCCGGCGACCATCGAGCTGATCGTCAAGTGCGAACAGGACGGTTTCGACGCCGCGATCATCGGCTGCTTCGGCGATCCCGGCCTGGAGGCGGCCCGTGAGCTCGTCGACATTCCCGTCGTCGGCCCCTGCGAAAGCTCGATGCTACTGGCGGCCGGTCTCGGACACAAGTTCTCGATCCTGACGATCTTCGATTCGATGGCCGCCGGCCAGGAAATGCTCGCCTACCGGGCGGGCGTCAGGGAGAAGCTGGCGTCGGTGCGCGCCACCGGCATCCCGGTGCTCGACCTGATGAAGGATCCGGCCGCCACCAAGGAACGGCTGATCGAGGTTGCGCGCCGCTGCGTCACGCAGGACCGCGCCGACGCCTTCCTGTTCGGCTGCATGACCATGTCTTTCCTCGACATGGGCGACGAAGTCGCGGCGGCCGTCGGCGCACCGGCGGTCAATGCCGGTAAGGCGGCGCTGAAACACGCCGAAATGCTGGTCTCGATGGGGCTGTCGCAGTCCAGGACCGCCTATCCGAAGCCGGCCAAGATGCAGGCCGGAAAGAGTTTTGAAGCACTGCGGGTCGCCTGAACGACCCGCCAACAACAACCAGAAAAAGTATCCACCGAACCGAATCCAGAGGAGAATTCGAAATGAAATCCAGTGCATTTGCGGTCCTGTCGACCGCATTCGCCGCCCTAGGCCGTGTGGACGAATTGACTCAGGTATCTGATTGAGGATTCCGCGAAGGAATTCAATGTGATTCATGGATCGCCAACTGATTTTGGGGTTGGCGATGTCGACGAAAATGGCTG
>Ga0209793_1000282_pt1 | contig 71895 bp, 71 predicted proteins | sample EBPBio122009_DNA_FD_185863 | JGI IMG/M metagenome (GOLD analysis project Ga0209793, IMG submission 185863) | Wastewater treatment Type I Accumulibacter community from EBPR Bioreactor in Madison, WI, USA - Reactor 1_2/2/2009_ DNA (SPAdes) (version 2) | ecosystem: Engineered > Bioreactor > EBPR >... | reverse complement strand
CGCACGGACCATATCGGCTGCCTCGGCCACCGTCATCGCCAGCGGCTTCTCGCACAGAACGTGCTTGCCCGCCCGGATCGCCGCAAGCGCCTGCGCGTGGTGCTTTTCGTTGGTCGAGGAGATATAGACCGCAGTGATCCCCGGCTCTGCCAGCAGAGCCTGCAGGTCGGACTGCGCCAGCGGGATACCATGTTTCGAAGCATAGTCGCGGGCGCGGTCGGCCGAGCCGCTCTGGACCGCCGCGATCTCCTGCCCCGCGGCGCGCAAGGCGCCTATCATGTGCTCCTCGGCAATCGTGCTTGCCCCGATCAGACCCCAGCGCATGATTCTTCCTATATTTTGGATCGTTCCAATTTGATACTGGAACGGTCCAATCCTCGTCAAGAGGTCGTTTGCCCCACCGCCGAAGGACAGGGTCAGCGCCTGGACTTCCGGCCCGTCTCTACATTGCCGCCGCGCAACTCCAGCTTCTGCAGGTCTTCCAGCAGGTCCAGCAGCTGCTCCAGCCGGTCATGGCCGAACTCGGTCTCGATCCGGCCCAGAATCGCCGCGCTTTGCCCGGCATGGGCGTTGACCAGAGCCAGCCCGGCGGGGGTGATCGCCACCACGGTCTTGCGCCGGTCCTCGGGCGGGGTGGTGCGCGAGATGAGCCCCTCCTCGACCATCGGACCGACCATCCGGGTCAGGCTGGACAGAAGCAGCACCGCCTCGGCGGCGACCTGGCTGAGCTCCTGGGGGCCCTTTTCCTGCAACACCCTCAGCACGCGCCACTTCTGTTCGTTCACGCCAGAGGAGGCCAGCATGTCGCGCAGCGGGCCCATGACGGTCTCCCGCGCGCGGAGAAGCGCGATGGGGAGCGAGCGGCGGGTCTGGCGAAAGGCGGGCGCGTCGGTCATCTTCAGCTTATCGCCTGTTTCGGGCATGGGCTCAACCGTCGCGAAATTACTTGACAAAGCAAGTATCATCCGCCTCACTGCCCTGGGGAGACCGCGATGCCGCATATACAGATCGACTATTCCGCCAATCTTGAAACGCGCCTCGATGTCGCAGGCCTGTGCCGCGTGTTGCGGGATGCGGCGGTGGCGACGGGGGTGCTGCCCTTGGCGGGCATCCGGGTCCGGGCGATCAAGGCGGACCATGTGCTGATTGCCGACGGCAACCCGGACCACGCCTATCTGGATATCTCGGTCCGTCTGCGCGGCGGCCGGACAGCCGAGGCGAAGGCCGCAGCCACCGCCGCGATCTTCGCCGCCGCCGAGGCCTATTGTGCCACAGTGATGGAGACGTCCTCCTTCATGCTGTCGATGGAGATGCGCGACATCGACCCGGAGCTTTCGCCCAAAGCCAGCTCGATCCGCAAATACCTGCCCGGAGGCACCGAATGACCCTTGCGACCCATCTGGAAAAGCTGGACCGCCATCTGGCACGCTTTCGGGAGGGCGGGATCAGGAACCTGATCGGCGGCCAGGATGTCGAGGGATCGGGCGGCACGTTCCAGACCCATTCGCCGGTGGACGAAAGCCTGATCGCCGAGGTGGCGCGGGGGACTGCGGCGGATATCGACCGCGCGGCAGAGGCGGCGAAGGCAGCCTTCCCGGCCTGGGCGGCGCTGCCGGGCGACAAGCGCAAGCAGGTGCTGCACCGGATCGCCGACCTGATCGAGGCGCGGGCCGAGGAGATCGCGCTCTGCGAATGCTGGGACACCGGGCAGGCCTGGCGCTTCATGTCGAAGGCCGCCCTGCGCGGGGCGGAGAACTTCCGCTTCTTCGCCGACCTTGCCCCGTCCGCGCGGGACGGCAGAACGCTGCATTCCCCCGACCATCTGAATATCACCAGCCGCAAACCCATCGGCCCGGTGGGGGTGATCACCCCTTGGAACACGCCCTTCATGCTGTCGACCTGGAAGATCGCCCCGGCCCTTGCCGCAGGCTGCACGGTCGTCCACAAACCCGCCGAATTTTCCCCGCTCACCGCGCGCCTGCTGGCAGAAATATGCCATGAGGCAGGCTTGCCGCCGGGCGTGCTGAACCTTGTCAACGGCTTCGGCGAGGAAGCGGGCAAAGCCCTGACCGAACATCCCGCGATCCGCGCCATCGGTTTCGTCGGCGAAAGCCGCACCGGCAGCCTGATCATGAAACAGGGCTCCGATACGCTGAAGCGGGTGCATTTCGAACTGGGCGGCAAGAACCCGGTGGTGGTCTTCGACGATGCCGACCTCGACCGCGCGCTGGATGCGGTGATCTTCATGATCTACTCGCTGAACGGCGAACGCTGCACCTCGTCCAGCCGCCTGCTGGTGCAGGACACGATCGCCGAGGAGTTTCATGCGCGGCTGGTCGAGCGGATCAACCGGATCAGGGTCGGCCACCCGCTTGATCCCGCCACCGAAATCGGCCCGCTGATCCACAAGACCCATTTCGACAAGGTCACCTCCTATGTCGGCATCGGCCAGGCCGATGGCGCAACGCTGGCCGCAGGCGGCTCGCGGGTTGGCGACAAGGGCTGGTTCGTCCACCCCACCCTCTTCACCGGCGCCACCCCGCAGATGCGCATCGCGCAGGAAGAGGTCTTCGGTCCCTTCCTCACCTCGCTGACCTTCAAGGACGAGGCCGAGGCGATGCAGATCGCCAATGCCACCGCCTACGGCCTCACTGGCTATCTCTGGACCAATGACCTGACCCGCGCCCTGCGGTTCTCCGACGCGCTGGAGGCCGGGATGATCTGGGTCAACAGCGAGAACGTCCGCCACCTGCCCACCCCCTTCGGCGGGGTGAAGGCATCGGGCATCGGGCGCGACGGCGGGGACTGGTCCTTCGAATTCTACATGGAACAGAAGAACACCGCCTTCGCCCTTGGAAACCACAAGATCCAGCGTCTGGGAGCCTGAGATGCCCGTCCCCGCCCCGAACCTTGCGCCCCCCTTCAACACCGTCCGCCTGTCCCACGTCGAATTCGGCGTGACCGACCTCGCCCGCAGCCGCGCCTTCTATGTCGACACGCTGGGCTTGCAGGTGACGGACGAGACCGCCGACACCATCTGGCTGCGCGCGCTGGAAGAACGCGGCCACCATTGCATCATCCTGCGGAAAGCGCCGGTGGCCGAGGCGCGCGACCTGGGCTTCAAGGTCTGGGACGAGGATCACCTCGACCGCGCCGCCGCCTTCTTCGCGGACAAGGGCCTTCCGGTCGATTGGGTGGAACGTCCCTACCAGGGCCGCACCTTCCGCACCCGCGACCCGCAGGGCATCCCGCTGGAGCTTTACGCAAGGATGGACCGCCTGCCGCCGATCCACCAGCACTATGCGCTTTACAAGGGCGTCAAGCCGCTGCGGATCGATCATTTCAACTGCTTCTCGCCCGACGTGGACGCCGCCGTCGCCTTCTGGAACGAGATCGGCTTCCGCGTCACCGAATACACCGAGGATGAGGCGACGGGCCGCCTCTGGGCCGCATGGACCCACCGCAAGGGCGGCGTCCACGACATCGCCTTCACCAACGGCACTGGCCCGCGCCTGCACCACACTGCCTTCTGGGTGCCGACGCCGCTGAACATCATCGACCTCCTCGACCTCATGTCCACCACCGGCTGGCTGGCGAACATCGAACGCGGGCCGGGTCGCCACGGCATCTCCAACGCCTTCTTCCTGTACGTCCGCGATCCCGACGGCCACCGGATCGAGATCTACTGTTCCGACTACCAGACTGTCGACCCCGACCTGGAGCCAATCCGCTGGGACCTGAAGGACCCGCAGCGCCAGACCCTGTGGGGCGCCCCCGCCCCGCGCAGCTGGTTCGAGGAAGGCAGCCTCTTCGCCGGGGCCACGCCGGTTCCGGCGACACTGAACGCCAGCCCGATCATCGCGCCATGATGCTGGTCAGCTTCACCGCCAAAGGCGTGCAGCACTGGGGCACCACCGCGCCGGGCGGGGTGGTGGCGCTGTCGGGCGCGTTCCCGCAGTGGCGCAGCTTGCGCAACGTGATCGAAGCCGGGGCGATTGCGCAAATCCTCGCCGCCGCGCAGGGCCGTCCCGCCAGCCATAGGGAAGGATCGTTCACATACGATCCGCCGATTCCCGACCCGGAGAAGATCATCTGCGTCGGCGTCAACTTCCCCGACCGCAATGCCGAATACAAGGACGGGCAGGACGCCCCGCCCAACCCCTCGCTCTTCATCCGCTTCCCGCGCAGTTTCACCGGCCACGACCAACCGCTGATCCGCCCGCCGGAAAGCCCGCAACTCGACTACGAAGGCGAGATCGCCGTGGTCATCGGCAAGCCGGGCCGCCGCATCCCGGAGACACAGGCGCCGGACCATATCGCCGCCCTCACCCTCTGCAACGAAGGCACGATCCGCGACTGGGTGCGCCACGCCAAGTTCAACGTGACGCAGGGCAAGAACTGGGATCGCTCCGGCGCGATGGGGCCGGGCCTCGTCCCCTTCACCGACCCCGCCCAGATCGCCGACATCCAGCTCACCACCCGCGTCAACGGCGAGGTCCGCCAGCAGGATCGCACTTCGCAGATGCTGTTCCCCATCGCCCGGCAGATCGCCTATATCTCGACCTTCACCACACTTGCCCCCGGCGACATCATCGTCACCGGCACCCCCACCGGCGCGGGCGCCCGGTTCGACCCGCCCCTCTGGCTGAAGCCCGGCGACGTGGTCGAGGTCGAGGCCGAGGGCATCGGCATCTTGCGGAACGGCGTCGCCGATGAAAGAACCGGGGCATGACGCCCCGTGACCACCACGCCGCCGCGCTTGCCCTCCTCGACGCCGAGGCGACGCGCCGGCAGATCGGGCTCCTCTCCCTCGCCCATCCCGGCATGACGCTGGACGACGCCTATGCCATCCAGGCCGAACTGGTCGCCCTGAAGATTGCGGCGGGGCGGCACCGCGTTGGCTGGAAGATCGGCCTGACCTCCCGCGCCATGCAGGAGGCCCTGAAGATCGACACCCCCGACTCCGGTGTCCTTCTTGACGACATGGCCTTCCAGGACGGTGCGACGATTCCGAAAAACCGTTTCATCCAGCCGAGGGTCGAGGCCGAGATTGCCTTCCTGATGGCGCGCGACCTTGCCGGCGCGCATGTCACCCGCGACGAGGTGATCGCCGCCACCGCTCATGTCGCCCCGGCGCTGGAGATCCTCGACACCCGCATCCTGCGCAGCGACCCCGCGACCGGGCAGGCGCGGATCATCACCGATACCGTCAGCGACAACGCCGCCAATGCCGGGGTCGTGCTCGGGGCCCAGCGTCATACGGTCCAGTCCTTCGACCTGCGCCGGGTCGGCGCCATCGTCAAGCGTGACGGCGTGGTCGAGGAGACCGGCCTCGGCGCGGGCGTGCTGGACGATCCGGTCACCGGAATTGTCTGGCTCGTCCAGCGGCTGGCGCGCTATGGCTACGGCCTGTCGGCGGGCGACATCGTCCTGTCCGGCAGCTTCATCCGCCCGATCGAGGCCCCGTCCGGCAGCCGGTTCCACGCCGATTTCGGCGGCTTCGGCCAAGTCTCCCTCAACTTCGAGTAGCCCATGCCCGCGCCCCTGAACTGCCTGAAACACCGCCTCGCCGCCGGGGAAACCGTCTATGGCTGCTGGGTCGGGATGGCCGATCCCTACGCCGCCGAGATGGCCGCGACCTGCGGCTTCGACTGGCTGCTGATCGACGGCGAGCACGCACCGAACGACCTGCGCTCGACAATGGCGCAACTGGCCGTCATCGAGCCCTCGCCCAGTCTTCCCGTGGTGCGGCTGCGCGATGACGATCCCGCCCGGATCAAGCAGGCGCTGGACGCGGGCGCGCAGAGCCTGTTGATCCCGATGATCGAGACCGCCCAACAGGCCGAGGCCTGCGTGAAAGCCACCCGCTATCCGCCCGAAGGCATCCGCGGCGTCGGGTCCTCACTGGCCCGCGCATCGCGCTTCTCGGCGATCCCGGACTACCTGACCACAGCGAACGACCAGATCTGCCTGATCCTGCAAATCGAAAGCCGCGCGGGTCTGGCCGCGCTGGACGATATTCTGGCCCTGCCCGGCATCGACTGCGTCTTCATCGGTCCCGCCGACCTGGCCGCCGACATGGGCCATCTGGGCAATGCGGGCCACCCGGAGGTGCGCGCCGCCGTGATGGACGCACTGGCCCGGATCGCCGCCTCCGGCAAGGCCGCCGGAATGCTGTCGACCGACGATGCCTTCATCGCCGATTGCGTGACGGCCGGGGCGCGCTTCGTGGGCGTCGGGATCGACGTGCTGGCCTATGTCGGCGCGCTTCGGGCGCGGGCGCGGCAATTCCTTCCTGGCTGACGCCTCGTCGTGCGCCTCCGGCTTCTCCTCGGGACCGCAGCGAGGAGGACCGAAGGGAACGACGAGCGGTCAGACCAGCGCCAGCGCCCGGATCGGCGAACCCGTCCCATCCTTGATCTTCAGCGGCGTCGCGATCAGCACCGCCCCCTTCGGCGGCAGCTGGTCGAGGTTGCAGAGGCTGGCGAGGCCGAAGCAGTTGTCCCGGTGCAGGAAGTTATGCGCCGGGAAGGGCGGACTGAACTTGCCCGCCATCCCCGCATCGGTGCCGACGCATTGCGTGCCCCAGCCGACAATGCCCTTGCCCAAGAGATAGTCGATGCAATCCGTCGACGGCCCCGGCGAATGCGAGCCGTCCTCGTAAGGATCGGGGTCCTCGTTCAGGAACAGCGCCTCGTCGTGGCTGCGCCGGTCCCAGTCGGTGCGCATCAGCACCCATTCCCCCGGCCTGATCTCACCATGCTGCGCCTCCCATGCCTTCACATGGGCGGCGGTCAGCAGGAAATCCGGGTCCGCCGCCGCCTCGGCCGAGCAGTCGATGACATTGACCGGCGCGATCAGGCGCTGGACGGACAGGGTATCGGTGAAGCCGTCCGGGTGGTCCTTGCCGGACAGCCAGTGGTGCGGCGCGTCGAAATGGGTGCCGGAATGCTCGCCCAGCTCCAGCCAGTTCCAGGCCCAGAACGGGCCGTCGGTGTCATATTCGCTAATCCGGTGGATCGCGACTTTCGGCGTGTTCCGCGCAAGGTCCTCCGGCAGGCGCAGGATCGGCGTCTCGGGGCCGAGCTCGGCGGTCAGGTCCACGACCTTCACCCCGCCCCCGGCCAGCCCCGAGGCGAGCGCCGCCAGCACCTCCCCCGCGCGCCCGGGGACCTCGCCCTGCCCCGCGAAGCGGCGGCGGCGGCGGGCCATCACCTCTTCCACCAGGTCGAAGACGGCATCCACCGCCCGCTCCTCGGTCACGAAGCCGGGCGACATCCGCAGGATCGGGCCACGGAAATCGACCGAATAGCCCTCCACCCCCAAGGCGCCGACGCAGGCCGCGGCCTCGGCCTTGTCCGGCATCCGCAGCATGACCGCACCGCCCCGCCTGTCGGCGTCACGGGGGGAGTGGAGCGCCAGGTCCAGCCGGTCGGCGCGGGCGATGATCCGGTCGACCAGGCGGCGGTTATGGGCGGCGACGTCGCGCAGGTCCTGCTTCGCGAACCACTCCATCGCCGGCAGCGAGGCGATGGCCGCGACCGAGCCCGGCGTGCCCGTATCGAAGCGGCGGATGTCGGGGGCGTAGTCGAACTTGTCGAGGTCCCAGGAGAACGGGTTGTTCTGCGAGAACCACCCCCGCGCTTCGGGCTGGAGGCTTGGGATCAGGTCCTTGTCGGCATAGAGGATTCCCGCGCCCGGCGTCCCGCAGAGCCATTTCAAGCTGGTGGAGACGACGAAATCCACCCTCGGATTCATCGCGTCGAAGGGCATCAGGCCCGCGCCTTGCGTGATGTCGGCGACCATCAGGCTGCCCATCCGGCGGCCATGGGCGACAAGGGCCGGGTAGTCCAGCCTGGAGGACCCGATCGACGTGACCCAGGTCAGCAGCGCGAGGCCCACGTCAGGGCCCCAGTGGGCCAGGAAATCCTCGGTCTCTACCCAGGCGCGGCCCTCGCTCAGGGGGACGGTGGTCAGGGTGAAGCCCATCTTCGGGGCTAGGCCCGCGAGAAGGAAATGGACCGAAGGAAAGCAGTCGGCAGCGGCCAGCACCCGCTTGCCGCGCAAGGACCCTTCGGGCAGCGCGCGGAGGATCTTCTGCATCCCCTCGGTCACGTTGTCGACCGTGGTCAGGCTGCCCTTCGGAACGTTGATCAGGCGGCGCCAGCGGTCGATGAAGTCCTGCCGCTTGCGCAGGACGTATCCCCACTGCTTGTCGTTCGGGGCGGCCCAGACCTCGGAAAACTCGGCCATGGCGCGGGCGAGGTCGTCCTCTTTCCCCGGATAGATCCCGATGGAATGGTAGAGGAAGTAGCCCCCCTCGGTCGTGTTGCGGTGCATCGGACTGACCCTCCCCGGCCTTTGGAGGGGAGAGTGCCAGCGGGGCGGAAGGGCTGCAAGCGGGTTCGGCTGCCCGCGCGCGGGCAGATTTTCGACCCTTGCAAGATCAAGGGCTTGGCCGTGGGCGTTCAGGATTTCTTAAGAATTTCGCCGTGCCATCCGGTGGACATTGGGACCGGGGCACCTGGCATGGGCTCCTGCGCAATGCGGATGCTGCTGCGCCTGGAGGGAGGGTCGGATGCCTCCGGCGGGAGTATTTGGCAAAGAGCAGGACATGGGGCGAGGTCTGCCGGGCGTGCCTTTGGCGGGGAAGTCGGGGCGAAGAGGAAAGGGCACAGACGGCTGGCGCGGCATCCGGTTCGCGGTTCAGGGGGCGGCGGCGCCTTCGTGCACCTTGGTCTTCTCGCCGCGATTGCCGCGGCGGGGGCTCGACGCCACAGGCGCGCGACCCAGTCAGCCCTGCGGCACGCTGACCACGATCCCGTCCAGCGCGGCGGTCATTTTCAGTTGGCAGGAGAGACGCGAGGTCGGCTGGCGGCCGGCCTCGGTGATGTCGAGCATGTCATCCTCGAACGGGCCGGCCTCTCCTGCCCTTTCCGCCCAGGCGGGGTCGACGAGGACATGGCAGGTGGCGCAGGACATCGACCCGCCGCATTCGCCGACGATACCGGGGACGCCGTGCCGGGTGGCGGCCTCCATGAGGCTGGTGCCTTCGGCGACGTCGAGGGTGATCTGACGGCCATCGGCCAGGTTCCAGGTGGCTTGCATGGCGGTCCCTCAGACATACCAGATGTAATAGTCGCGCAAGGCCGCGCCTTCGAGACCTTCGGTCTTCGTCACCTCGATCCGCTTCATGAACAGGTGATGCTCCACCAGTTCCGGGCCGAGTGCTGCGGCGAGGGCCGTGTCGGCCTCAAGGTCGTCCATCGCCTCGGTGAGCGAAGCCGCGACGCCGTAGCCCGCATCGGTGCGGTCGAAACCGTCGCCCGCCTCGGGTGCGGGGAGGTTGTAGCCCTTGTCCAGCCCCAGCAGCCCGGCCTGCAACAGGGCGGCGAGCGCGGTGTAGGGGTTGCAGCTGGCGTCGGCCATGCGGTGTTCGAGCCGGGTCTTCGCGCCACCCTCCTCGGACACGCGGACGGTGACGCCACGATGGTCTCCGCCCCAGTTGCACCAGTAGCCCGACATCGAGGCCGGTTGCAGGCGCAGGTAGCTGCCGACAGTGGGGGCCAGCAGCCCCGCGAGGCCCTTGTGGTGATGCAGCCAGCCCGCGACGACGCCTTTGCCAAGGTCGTTCATATGGCCGGGACCGCCCTTCGCCCCGGTCATCAGGGCGTTTTTCCCTGCGCTGTCGGCGAAAGAAAGGTTGAAATGCAGGCCCGAGCCGCCCTTGTCCAGGATCGGTTTCGGCAGGAAGGTCAAGAGGATGCCGTGCTCCAGCGCCACTTCGCGGGCCATCTGGCGGAAGAGCACCATCTCGTCCATGGCCTGCACCGCCTCGTCATAGGCGAGGGTGAATTCATATTGCGGGGTGTCGTATTCGGCGGTGATCAGTTCGAGGCGGAAGCCCGCCTCCTCGGCCCGCTTCCAGATCGCATCTGTAAAGCCAGCCGGGTCGGCGAAAGGCCCGGTGCCATAGACGATGCCGCCGGGGGCGTGCATGGGGGCGACCTGGCCATCCTCGCCGATCTCGAAGGCGTAGGCTTCGAGTTCCACGCCGACCTTAGGGGTCAGCCCCCTGCCCTTCCAATCGGCCACGGCGCGTTTCAGGGCCGAGCGCGGGCAGAGCGGGATGCGCTGGCCGTCGCTGTCGTAAAGGTCGCCAGTGACGACTTTCGTGCCGGGTTCCCAGCCGTCGCGGATCTCGTCGGCCACCCAGCGCAGTTCCATGTCGGGGATGCCTTCGCGGCATTTGGTGTGGGGGGCGTCGAGGATCAGGTCCTTGTCCCAGTGGACGGAAAACGTGGGCCGCGCCAGTCGCGTGCCATCGGATTTCAGCTTCGACGCGGGCAGGTATTTGCCGCGCATCAGGCTGAGATGGTCGCAGAACAGCGCGCGCAGGCGATCGGCCATGGTGATTTCCCCCCGGATTTTTATTGCAGCGTGACACGAACCGGCAGGCTTTTCAGCCCGGCCACGAAGTTCGAGCGCAGGAATTTCTGTTCGCCCGCCGGTTCGATGGATTTGATCCGCTTGGCGAGCTCCTGGAAAAGCACGCGGACTTCCAGCCGCGCCAGCCACATGCCGAGGCAAAGATGCGGGCCGCCCTGTCCGAAGGCGAGATGCTTGTTCGGGCTGCGGGCGAGGTCGACTCGGAAGGGCTGGTCGAAGACCGTCTCGTCGCGGTTGGCAGAGGCGAACCAGTACAGCACCTTGTCGCCGGCCTTGATCTCTTTCCCGTGGATTTCGAAGTCGCGGGTGGCGGTGCGGCGGAAGTAGGAGGTCGGGCTGGCCCAGCGGATGATCTCGTCGGCCATCGTGTCGTCCACCGCGCCGGACTGGATCAGCGGCAGGAGTTCGGGCTGATGGGCCAGGGCTTGCAGGCCCGCGGCGATGGAATAGCGCGTGGTGTCGTTCCCGGCGGCGACGACAAGGCAGAAGAAGTTGCGGAATTCGATCTCGGGCATGACCTGGCCGTCGTGGCCGGGCTGCAGGATCATGTGGAGGACGCCGGAGGTGTCACCTGCGGCTTCCTTCCGCTTCATCAGGTCCTTGGCGTAGACGAAAAGCTCCGCGCCCGCCGGGGAATTGAAGGGCATCATGCGGAATTCGTCGGTGGTGAGCTTGTCAAGGACATGCGGCGTGAAGTCGGGGTCGGTGTTGGCGATAAGGGCATCGCCCTTTTCCACCAGCCAGGGCAGGTCCTCTTCGGGCAGGCCGACGATGCGGCCCAGCATCCGCATCGGCAGTTCGCGGGCGATCAACTTGGTGGCATCGAAGGTTCCGTGCTGAAGCGCGCTGTCGAGGATCGTTGTGCAAAGCTCGCGGATCGCCTGCTCGAAGGTGGCGATGACGGGTTTCGAGAAGGCCTTGGCGACCTTGACCCTTGTCATCATGTGTTCCGGCGGGTCGGTCTCCTGAAAGGTGCGGCGGGCGAGGTATTCCTCGTAGCTCTGGTCCTCCATCCGGATGCCGCGGGCCGAGGAGAGGAGGTCGGGCTTGCCGTTGAGCGACAGGATGTCCTCATGCCTGGTGACGGACCAGAAGCCCTGGCCTTGGGGATAGTCCGTCCAGTGCATCGGATCTTCGCGGCGCAGGCGTGCGAAGGTGTTGTGCGGCGCGCCTTGGGTGAAGGTGTCGTGGCTGGTGAGGTCGGCATGTCCGTCGTCGGCGGGTGTCCAGACTGTCACGGCTTCCTCCCTTGCGCGGTCGCTGGGTTTGTATAATGATGAACGTGTTAAATATGTAAAGGGAAATCTCATGCATATCGCGGTGCTGGCGACGAACACGGATGACAGCGATTTCGCCGCCCGGCATCCCCGGGATGTGGAGAAGTTCCGGGTGCTTTTGCAGGGGGTGCGGCCGGGGTGGCGGGTGACGGCCTTCGATCTGCCGAAGGGAGAGTTTCCTGATGATGTTCAGGGGTTTGACGGCATGCTGATCGGGGGCAGCCCGTCTTCGGTGCATGACGAGGATGCCTGGATCGACCGGCTTCTGGCGCTGATCCGCGAGGGTTTTGCAGCAGGCGTGCCGGTGGCGGGGGCCTGCTTCGGACATCAGGCGATCGCCAAGGCGCTGGGGGGCGTGGTGGGGCCGAACGCGGGCGGATTCGTGCTGGGAACGGCGGAGACGGAAGCCGTCGCTCCCGCGCCCTGGATGGAGCCGGTTGCGCGGTTCCGGCTGGCGGCGGCGCATGGGGAACAGGTGACGGCGCTGCCGCCGGGGGCGGAGGTGGTGGGCCGGGCGGAAGGCTGTGCAGCGGCCTGCTACCGGATCGGGGACCGGGTGTTCGCCACGCAGTATCATCCCGAGATGACGCCGGAATTCCTGGCGGCGCTGGTGGAGGAATTCGCGCCGAAGGTCCCGGCGGAAGTGGGTGCGGCGGCGCGGGCTTCGCTGGCGCCGGGGACAGAGGGGCCGCGCTTTGCGGAATGGATCGCGCGGTTTTTCGAGGCGGATCGGGGCTGAGCCCAAAATTTTTCTGGAAGGCTCAGGACAGCGCGGCCAGCAGGTCCATCGCGGTGACCTGATCGAACTGGACATGGGACTGCATCATCGCCTCGGCGCCGGTTGAGTCGCGGTCGGTGATCAGGCGGGCAATGGCGCGGTGTTCCTCGGCCGACCGGGGGATCGCGCCCCGGAAACGATAGCGCGCGCGGTAGTAGGCCAGAAGGCGGCGGGCGTTGGTCTTCAGGCTTTCCAGGAGCACCCCGTTGCCCGAGGCGATGGCGACGCAGGCGTGGAAGCGCAGGTTCAGCTGGTAATAGCCGTCGGGGTCGCTGTCGGGGCTGGCGGCGGCCTTCGCCTCGCAGGCGCGGACGGCGGCTTCCAGGTCCTCGGCCCCCTGTCGCGACAGGCGGCGCGCGGCGAGGCCTGCGGCCTGGCCTTCCAGCTTGGCATGGACTTCGAGGATGGCGAGGAATTCCTCCAGCGTCGGCCGGAAGATCGCCGCCCCCTTGCGCGGCAGGCGGCGGACGAGGCCCAGCGCCTCCAGATACAGGATCGCCTCGCGCACCGGGGTGCGCGAGACGCCGTGGGTCTCGCTGAGGTCCGCCTCGTCCAGAAGATCGCCGGGGTTCAGCTGGCCCAAGTCGATCCGGTCCAGGATGTGCTGGACAAGCGTCGGGATCTGCGGGCCTGCGAAGGGGATGGACATGGGGGCTCTCCTTGGGCGGGACCCTGCCACGGTCGAAGCCGCTCGTCGATTGCCTTCGGCACTCCTCGCCACCGACGAGAAGCCGAAGGCGCACGAGGAGGGGAGGGTCAGAGGCCGTAAAGCGCTGCCATATCGGCCAGACGGCGGTCCTCCAGCGCGTCGAACTCGCGCGGGGGCTGCTGGGCCATCAGGAAATCGAGGAACGGGTCGATGACCTGGGTCCGCCTGCCGGACAGGGTTTCCATGACCGCCTGGCCGCAGAAGGGAACATAGGCCTCGGAATAGCCGCCTTCGTGGACCATCACGAGACGGCCTTGGCACAGGTCTTCGGCGGCCTGCATCAGGCGGGTGGTCATCGCGCGGTAGGTGTCGGAATGGGCCAGCATCCGCGCCAGCGGGTCCAGCGCGTTGGCGTCGAGGCCGGAGGCGACGACGATCAGCTCGGGCTGGAAGCGGCGGAGGGCGGGCAGGACGATGCGGTCCATTGCGGTCAGGTAGCTTTGATGGCCGCCCCCGGGCAGGAGCGGGATGTTGATGTTGGCCCCCTGCCCTTCGCCCTCGCCGCGTTCGCTGGCTGCGCCGGAGTTCGTGGGGTAGCACGAATTCTGGTGCAGCGAGAGGGTCAGGGTGTCGGCGCGGTCCCAATAGATGGCTTGCGTGCCGTTGCCATGGTGGACGTCCCAGTCGATGACGGCGACCTTGCCGAGGCCGTGGCGGGCACGCATCTCCTCGATGGCGACGGGGATGTTGGCCATCAGGCAGAAGCCCATCGGGAAATCGGGCAGACAGTGGTGCCCGGGCGGGCGGGACAGGGAATAGGCGTTGGCCCATCCGCCTGTAATCACCTTGTCCATCGCATGGATGGCAAGGCCTGCGGAAAGCGCGGCGATCTCGTAGCTGCCTTGGCCGAAAGGCGTTTCTTCACCCAGCATTCCCCCGTCTGCATCCGAGAGACGCTTGAACTCATTGAGGTAGCTGGCCGGGTGGATGCGGCGGAGCGCCTCCTCGCCGGCCTCGGGCGCGGTCTCCACCGCGAGGTGGCGGGAAAGGCCGGAGACGTCGAGGAGGTTCTTGAACCGGCGCTTGGTCTCCGGGCTTTCGGCATGGCCCCCGGCGGCGGGGGGCTGGATCCAGCCGCCGGGCTTCAGGAACAGCGCCGCCTCGCCGGTGGTGTGCCAGAGGGTGCGTTCGTCGAAGCAGAAGCCGGTGGTCATGACAGGGCCGCCAGTCCCGCGTCGAGCGCGGAAAGGATCGTGGCGGCGTCTCCTTCCGTGATCACCAGCGGCGGCGAAAGGATGATGTTCGGGCCGGAAACGCGGACCATCGCGCCTTCCTCGTAGGCCTTGGCCTGCACCTGCCCCGGCTGCGCCTTCGGCGGGGCGGATTTGTTCGGGCCAGCCAGCTCGATGGCGAGCATCAGCCCGTAGCCGCCCCGCACGTCGCCGATCACCGGATATTTCGCCTTCAGCGCCTGGATGCCGTCCCACAGCTGCTTGCCCCTTGCCGCGGCGTTGACGGGAACGTTCAGGCGCTTGGTTTCCGCAAGGCAGGCGATGGCGGCAGCGGCGCCGACCGGATGGCCAGAATAGGTATAGCCGTGGCCGATGGCGGCCTTCCCGGTTTCATCCGATTCAAAGACCTGCGCCACGCCCTCGGCGATCATCACCGCGCCGAAGGGGAAATAGCCGTTGGTGATGGCCTTCGCGGTGCAGGCGAAGTCGGGCTTCACGCCCCAGAGGCGGCTGCCGGTCCAGGCGCCGGTGCGGCCGAAGGCGGTGATCACCTCGTCGGCGATAAGCAGGATGCCATGTTTCCGGCAGATCGCCTCCACCCCCGGCATGAAGGTCGGGTGCGGGGGGATGACGCCGCCCGCGCCGAGGATCGGCTCCATGATGAAGGCGGCGATGGTCTGCGGCCCCTGGAAGGCGATCTCGTCTTCAAGCGCTTGCAGGCAGAGTTGCGCCAGCTTCGCCGGGTCGCTTTCGTTGAACGGGTTGCGGTAGGTGTAGGGCGCGGGGATGTGGAAGCAGCCGGGCAAGAGCGGCTCATAGGCCGCGCGGAAGTTGGCGTTGCCGTTGACGCTGGCCCCGCCCATGTGAGTGCCGTGGTAGCCCTTCTTCAGCGACAGGAACTTGGTCCGCCCGGCCTCGCCGCAGATCTTGTGGTACTGGCGGGACAGGCGGAGGGCGGTTTCGACGCTGTCGCCGCCACCACTGGTGAAGAAGGCGCGGGTCAACCCGTCGGGTTCGAAGAAGGTGCGCAGCTCCTCGGCCAGCTCGATCACCTTGTCGTTCGAGGTGCCGCGGAAGATGGAATAGTAGGGCAGCGCGTCGAGCTGGGCGGCAATGGCCTCCTTCACCGGCTGGCAGGAATAGCCAAGGTTGACGTTCCAGAGGCCCCCCACCCCGTCGACCACCTCATGCCCGTCGATGTCGCGGATGCGGGTGCCTTCCGCGCCGGTGATGATTGCGGGCGGGGATTTCAGGCTGTCTGCCGGCGCGGTCATCGGATGCCACAGCGAGCGGGCGTTGTAGGCTTTCAGGAAGTTGGCGTCTTTCATCGGGCGGCTCCTTCAATGGGGGGCGGACCGCCCCGGAGTTCAGTGATCTCGGCCACGGCGAGGGCCAGTTCGCGGGTGATGGTGGCGTGAAGGTCGGGCGTCATGCGCGGGGCGGCGGCGGCGACGGCCAGCGCGCCGGTACAGGCGTCGGTGGCATCAAAGAGCGGCACGGCAAGGGAATGGACGTCCTTCTCGAAGGTCGAGAGGGTTTCGGCATAGCCCTTGGCGCGGGCGTCGCGGATGCGGGCGCGCAGCGTTTCAGGATCGGGGGCGGCGGCGATCAGCGGGTCAGGGTCGGGATGGTGGGCGAGGACCGCCGCGCCCGAGGCGGTGGCGTGGAAGGGCAGGACATCGGCGTCCTCCATCATCACCCTGACGCCCGTGCGCGAGGCATAGGCAAAGGCGAGGGTCTGCAGCTTTCCGGCGACGAGATGCGACAGATGCGCGGTCTCGCCGGTGGCTTCGGCCAGGCGGCGGAGCACGGGCATCGCGGCCTCGCGCGTGGGGACGGCGGCTTCGCGCAGGGCCGACAGGCGCAGGACGGCGGGGCCGAGCCGGTATTCCCGCGCCGGGCCGGTCTGTTCCAGAAGCCCGCGCGATTCGAGTTCGGTCAGAAGCCGGTGGCAGGTGGCCTTGTTCAGGCCCGAGACCCGGGCAAGCTGGCTGAGGCCAAGCTGCGGCTGACCCCTTGTGAAGAGGTCCAGAAGGTCCAGTGCCTTGCCAACCGTTCCCATCTGGCCAATGCCCCTCCCCCGGCTTGCCAAAAGAGTTGACAGAGCGGGGCGGGCGCTGTCAATCTGTTTTTAAACCATCGGTTCATTATTTGAACCACTCGGGAGGGGATATGGACCAGGCATTGATCGACCGGCTGGCGGCGGCCCCGGTCGCGGCGGGGAAGCTGCTGATCGACGGCGAATGGGTGGAGGGCGCGGGGGAAAGCCCGGTCCTGTCGCCCATCGACGGGCGGCAACTGACCACCCTCGCCTCTGCCGAGCCCGCGGATGTGGCACGGGCCTGTGCCTCGGCCCGCGTGGCCTTCGAGGACGGGCGCTGGTCGAAGGCAGCCCCTGCGGCGCGGAAGGCGGTGCTGCACCGGCTGGCGGATCTGATCGACAAACACGCCGCCGAACTGGCCGTGCTGGGCGTGCGCGACAACGGGACCGAGATTTCCATGGCGCTGAAGGCCGAGCCCGGCAGCGCGGCGGGAACCTTCCGCTACTATGCCGAGGCCATCGACAAGGTCTATGGCGAGGTGGCGCCGACCGCGCCGAACGTCCTTGGCCTGATCCACCGCGAGCCTGTGGGGGTGGTGGGCGCCATCGTGCCCTGGAACTTCCCGCTGATGATCGGGGCCTGGAAGATCGCCCCTGCCCTTGCCATGGGCAATTCGGTGGTGCTGAAACCGGCGGAGACCGCGTCCTTGACGCTCCTCCGCCTGGCCGCGCTGGCGCTGGAGGCGGGCGTGCCTCCCGGAGTGTTCAACGTGGTCACCGGGCCGGGCCGGGTGACGGGCGAGGCGCTGGCCTTGTCCCCCGAGGTCGATGTGCTGGTCTTTACCGGGTCCGGCGCGACGGGGCGGCGATTGTTGCAATATTCGGCACAGTCGAACCTGAAGCGCTGCTATCTGGAACTGGGCGGCAAGTCCCCCAACGTGGTCTTCGCCGATGCGCCGGACCTGTCGGCGGCGGCGAAGGCGGCGGCCACGGCGATCTTCCGCAATGCCGGGCAGGTCTGCGTCGCGGGCTCGCGGCTGCTGGTCGAGGCTTCGGTGCATGATGCCTTCGTTGCCGAACTGGCAACGGCGACGCGGAAGATGGCGGTCGGGAATCCCTTGCGATTGGATACGCAGGTGGGCGCGGTGAACTCGCTGACCCAGCTGGAGGGGAACCTGGGCTTCGTCGCCGATGCCACGCGCGAAGGGGGCGAGATCGTCACCGGCGGGGGTCGCGCGCTGGAGGAGACGGGGGGCTGGTACATGGACCCGACCATCGTGACGGGCGTCAGGCCCGAGCATCGTCTCTATCAGGAAGAGGTCTTCGGCCCCGTTCTGGCGGTTACGCCCTTCACAGACGAGGCCGAGGCGCTGCGGCTGGCCAATGCATCCGATTTCGGCCTCGCAGCGGGGGTCTGGACCGGCAACCTGTCGCGCGCGCATCGGATGGTGCGGGGCATCCGGTCGGGCGTCGTGCATGTGAACACCTATGGCGGCGCGGATGTGACGGTGCCCTTGTCGGGGGTGAAGCAATCCGGCAATGGCGCGGACAAGTCATTGCACGCGCTGGAGAAATACACCGACCTCAAGACCGCGTGGATCCAGCTGTGACCGCGCCCTGCATCCTTGTCGCCGGGACCTGGGACACCAAGGACGCGGAGCTTGGCTACATGCGCGACGTGATCCTGCGCCAGGGGGGCCGCGTCCTGACCATGGATGTCTCGGTCTTGGGCGATCCTTCGACCCCCAGCGACATCTCCAAGCACCAGGTGGCCGAGGCAGCGGGGTCCAGCATCGCCGCAGCCATAGCGGCAGAGGACGAGAATACCGCCATGCAGGTCATGGCGACCGGGGCGGCGCGGCTGGCCGCGGCGGCCCATGCCGAGGGGCGCATCCAGGGGGTGATCGTGCTGGGCGGCACGATGGGAACCGACCTAGCGCTGGACCTGTGTTCCGCCCTGCCGCTGGGGGTGCCGAAATATGTGGTCTCCACCGTCAGCTTCAGCCCCATGCTGCCGCCGGAGCGGCTGCCCGCGGATATCCAGATGATCCTTTGGGCTGGGGGGCTTTACGGGCTGAACTCGATCTGCAAGGCCTCGCTGTCGCAGGCCGCAGGCGCCGTCCTGGGCGCCGCGCGGGCGGTGGAGCCGCCGCAAAGGGACCGCCCGCTGATCGGGATGACCAGCTTCGGCAAGACGGTGCTGCGCTACATGGTCAGCCTGAAACCGGCGCTTGAGGCGCGCGGGTTCGAGGTGGCGGTGTTCCATGCCACGGGCATGGGTGGGCGGGCCTTCGAGAGCCTCGCCGCCGAAGGGGCCTTTGCCGCCGTGCTGGACTTCGCGCCGCAGGAGGTGGGGAACCATCTCTTCGGCTCGGCGATCACGGCGGGGCCGGACCGGATGATCTCGGCGGGCGCGCGCGGCATCCCCCAGATCGTTTCCATCGGCTGCTACGATCTGGTCGATCTGGTCGGCTGGCACCCGGTCCCTTCGCATCTGGAAGGGCTGCCGGGGCACGCACACAACCGGCTTCTGTCCTCCGTCGTGCTGGACGCCGACGGACGGCGCAAGGTGGCGCGCGCGATTATGGGCAAGCTGGCGGAGGCGAAGGGCGAGGTGGTGTTCCTGCTGCCGACCCGAGGCGGCAACGAATGGGACCGGGAGGGTGGGCCCCTGTGCGATGCCGAGGGGCTGGCGGCCTTTGTCAATGAGGTGCGCCGCGCCTGCCCGCCGAATGTCCGGCTGGTGGAGATGGAGGCCCATATCAACGACCCGGCCTTCAGCGAGGCCGCTCTCACGGTGGTGGAAGACTGGATCGCCCGCGGGGTTCTGGCCGGGCGCTGAGCCTCCGGACTTCACGCGCCGCCTTCAGGATAGGCGGCAAGCCCATGATATGCAGAAATATTCGCCTTCCGGGGGATTGAAGGCCGTCCTGCCTTCCCCGCCAAACTGCTGCTTGTGCCGAATCGGCAATGGGTTTTACCTCTTGGTCAAAATCAGCCAGAACCAACAGGGATGGGACAAGCTATGACCACGGGAACCTTCACGGTATCGCGGCGCGGACTGCTCGCAGGCGGGGCCGCGGCGCTGGCGGCGGCGAACCTGCCGCGCGCTGCGCTGGCGCAGGAGCCGCTCAAGATGGCGGGCATCTACACGGTGCCGGTGGAACAGCAATGGGTCAGCCGCATCCACATCGCAGCCGAGGCGCTGAAGGCCGCGGGAACGGTGGACTACAGCTATACCGAGAACGTGGCGAACACCGACTATCCCCGCGTGATGCGCGAATATTGCGAGGCAGGGGTCAAGCTGATCGTCGGCGAGATTTTCGGGGCCGAGGCCGAAGCGCGCGAGGTGGCGGCGGAATATCCGGACGTGGCCTTCCTGCTGGGCTCCTCCTTCCCGCCGGATGAGGCGGCGAGCCCGAACCTTGGCGTCTTCGACAACTACATCCAGGATGCGGCCTACCTGTCCGGCATCGTCGCGGGGGGCATGACCGCGGGAAATATCGGCATGGTCGGCGGCTTCCCGATCCCCGAGGTCAACCGGCTGATGAACGCCTTCATGGCCGGCGTGCGCGAGGTGAAGCCGGACGCCAAGTTTCAGGTCAGCTTCATTGGATCCTGGTTCGACCCGCCCAAGGCGAAGGAGACCGCCTTCGCGATGATCGATGGCGGGGCGGACCTGATGTATGCGGAACGCTTCGGCGTGTCGGACGCGGCAAAGGAACGCGGCGTGCTGGCCATCGGCAATGTCATCGACACGCAGGGCGACTACCCGGAGACGGTCGTCACCTCGGCGCTGTGGCACTTCGAGCCAACGTTGAATGCCGCCGTCGCGGCGATCCAGGGCGGAACCTTCAAGGCCGACAACTACGGGGTCTATTCCTACATGACCGCGGGCGGCTGCTCGCTGGCGCCGCTCGGCACCTTCGAGGGCAAGGTCCCTGCCGAGATCATGGCCAAGGTCGCCGAGAAGGAGGCCGCGATCAAGGACGGCAGCTTCACCGTGGCCATCGACGACAGCGAGCCGAAGTCGTCGTGAACCGGGACGAGGGGGCGGAGGTCGTCCTCCGCCTCGACCGTATCTCCAAGGCCTTCGGGGCGCTGAAGGCGAACGACGGAGTGTCGCTGACCTTGCGGCGCGGCGAGGTCGTGGCGCTGCTTGGGGAAAACGGCGCGGGGAAGACGACGCTGATGAACATCCTCTTCGGTCACTATGTGGCCGACGAGGGGGGTGTGGAGGTCTTCGGCCAGCCCCTGCCCCCCGGCAACCCGCGCGCGGCGCTGGCGGCGGGGGTGGGGATGGTGCACCAGCATTTCACCCTGGCGGGCAATCTGACGGTGCTGGAGAACATCCGCCTCGGGACCGAGGGGCTGTGGTCGCGGGGCCAGGGCGGCGCGCGGGCCAAGGTGGAGCGGCTGTCGCGCGATTTCGGGCTGGCGGTGCATCCGGCCGCCAAGGTCGGGCGGCTGACGGTGGGCGAGCGGCAGCGGGTGGAAATCCTGAAGGCGCTTTACCGCGATGCGCGCATCCTGATCCTGGACGAACCGACGGCGGTCCTGACGCCGCAGGAATCGGAGGCGCTGTTCGCCACGCTGCGGAAGGCCACTGCGATGGGGCTGTCGGTGATCTTCATCAGCCACAAGTTGCACGAGGTGATGGCCATTGCAGACCGTTGCGTGGTGTTGCGCCATGGCCGCGTGGTGGGCGAGGTCGACACCCATGCCACCGACAAGGGCGCGCTTGCCGCGCTGATGGTCGGGGGAGAGCTGTCACTGCCCCGGGCCGAGGCGCGGGCGGCGGGGACGGTGCTGATGCGGCTGATGGGGGTGACGACACCGGATCGTGGCGCCGCGCCGGGATTGAAGGGGATCTCGCTGGAGCTGCGGGCCGGGCAGATCACCGGGCTTGCCGGGGTTTCGGGCAACGGACAGGCGGCGCTGGCCGAGATCGTCGGCGGATTGGCGCAACCGGCCGAGGGGCGCATCGCGCTGCGGGGCAAGGACGTGCGGCGCTGGTCTCCCGGCACTGCGCTGGCCGAGGGGGTGGCGCGCATCCCCGAGGACCGGCACCATCAGGGCAGCATCGCCGATTTCGACCTGACCGAGAACGCCGTGCTGGAGGGCTACCGCAGCCGCTTCTCGCGCCGGGGCTGGATGAACTGGCGCGCGGCGCGGGAGTTTGCCGAGACCATCATCGCGGATTACGACGTGCGCTGTCCGGGGCCGTCGACGCGCATCCGGCTTCTGTCGGGCGGCAACATGCAGAAGCTGATCCTGGGGCGGGCCATGGCGCCGGGGCCGGACATCATCCTTGCCAACCAGCCGGTGCGGGGCCTCGACGTCGGCGCGATCGCCTATGTCCAGTCCCAGCTGATCGCGGCGCGCGACCGGGGGGCGGCGGTGCTGCTGATCTCCGAGGACCTGGATGAAATCATGGGCCTGTCGGACGTCATTCATGTCATGTCTCAAGGCCGCCTTTCGCCCGGCTTCGCACGGGGAACCATGACGGCGGCCGAACTGGGCCTGTGGATGGCGGGCCAGAAATTCGAGGGCGCCGATGCGGCTTGAACCCATCGCCAACCCCTCGGCACTGCGGCGCCTGGGCCTGCCCGCGCTGGCGCTGGTGGCGACGATGGCCGTCGCGATGGCTCTGGCGCTGGTCGCCGGGGCCAACCCCCTTGCCGTGCTGGGCCAGATCGCCAAGGGCGCGCTGGGGTCGAAGCTCGCGGTGCTGGAGACGTTGAACCGCGCGACACCCCTCATCTTCACCGGCCTCGCCGTCGCCGTCGCCTTCCGGGCGAAACTCTGGAACATCGGGGCCGAAGCGCAGTTGTATGCCGGTGCGATCCTTGCGGTCGTGCTGGGAACCGGGGTTTTGGGGAGCCCGTGGGTCCTGCCGGTGTCCGCCCTGGCCGCGATGCTGGCCGGGGCGGCGCTGCTTCTGGGGCCGGTGCTCCTCAAGACGCGGCTCGGGGTGGATGAGGTTGTCACCACGCTCCTGCTCAATTTCATCATGCTCCTGTTCGTCAGCTACCTGCTGGAAGGCCCGATGAAGGACCCGATGGGCATGGGCTGGCCGAAGTCGACCCCGCTGATCGCCGAGGCCCGCCTGCCCCGCATCGTCGACGGGCTGCGCCTGCACTGGGGCTTCGCGCTGGCGATCATCGCCGCCGTCCTGGTCTGGGTGATCCAGACGCGGACCGCGCTGGGCTTCGAGATCCGCGCCGTGGGGCAGAACCCGGAAGCGGCGCGCTTCGCCGGGATGCCGGTCAATGCGGTGCTGGTGAAGACGGCGCTTCTGTCCGGCGGCCTTGCCGCGCTGGCGGGCTGGTCCGAGGTCGCGGGGCTGAAGGGGCACCTGTCCTCCGACCTGTCGCCGGGCTTCGGCTATACCGGGATCATCGTGGCCATGCTGGCGCTGCTGCATCCCCTGGGCGTGATCCTGACGGCGATCTTCGTGGCGGGGATCTTCGTCGGCTCCGACGCGATGAGCCGGGCGGCGGGGGTTCCGACCTATATCGCCGACATGCTGATGGCGACGGCGCTTCTGTTCATGGTTCTGGCGATCCTGCTGACGCAGGTCAGGGTGGTGCGGGGATGAGCGCGGTCATCGACATCCTGATTTCGGCCAGCTTCTGGGCGGCGGTGATCCGCATCGCCTCGCCCCTGATCCTGGCGACGATGGGGGAACTCATCTGCGAACGCGCCGGGGTGCTGAACCTCGGGATCGAGGGGATCATGGTCATCGGCGCCTTCGCGGGCTGGATGGCAGTCTATCAGGGGATGCCGCTCTGGGGCGGGGTCGCGGTGGCGATGGCGGCGGGGATGCTGTTCGGACTTCTGCATTCCACGCTGACGGTCCCCTTCGGCCTGTCGCAGCATGTGGTGGGGTTGGGGGTGACGCTGCTGGCGACTTCCAGCGCCTCCTTCGCCTATCGGCTGATGCTGCCGGAAGTCACCAGCCCGCCGAAGATCGTGCCGTTCCAGCCGGTGAAGGTGCCGGGCCTCGCCGACCTGCCCTGGCTGGGCGATGCCCTGTCGCAGACCGCGCTGACCTGGGCGGCCTTCGCCGTGGCGGGGGTGGTGGCCTTCATCCTTTACCGCACGCCGCTGGGCCTTGCGGTGCGGGCGGTGGGCGAGAACCCGGCGGCGGTCGAGGCGCAGGGGCTATCGGTCACCGGCCTGCGCATGGGGGCGGTGATCGTCGGCTCGGGCCTGATGGCGGTGGGGGGTGCCTTCCTGACGCTTTCGGCCTTCTCCAGCTTCTTCTTCGAGATGGTCAACGGTCGCGGCTGGATCTGCATCGCGCTGGTGGTCTTCGGAGCCTGGAAGCCGGGGAAGGCGGTGCTGGGGGCGATCCTCTTCGCCGCCTTCGATGCCTTGCAGATCCGGCTGCAGCAGACGCCGCTGGGGGCCGCCCTGCCCTATCAGCTTTTCCTTGCGCTGCCTTTCATCCTGTCGATCCTCGCGCTGATCCTGATGTCGCGCCGGGCCGAGGTGCCGGCGGCGCTGATGCTGCCCTACAACAAGGGGGAACGCTGAATGTTCGATCTTCTGGTCAAGGGCGGCACCCTGCCCGATGGCACGGTGGCCGACATCGGCATCCAGGGCGACCGGATCGCGGCGGTGGGCCGGCTGGAGGGAGAGGCCGGGCGGGTCATCGACGCGACCGGCGATCTGGTCAGCCCCCCCTTCGTCGACCCGCATTTCCACATGGACGCGACGCTCAGCTACGGCCTGCCCCGGGTGAACGCCAGCGGAACGCTGCTGGAAGGCATCGCCCTCTGGGGAGAGCTGCGCGAGATCGCCACGGTGGAGGAGATGGTGGACCGCGCCGTCCGCTATTGCGACTGGGCGGTCAGCATGGGCCTGCTGGCGATCCGCACCCATGTCGACACCACTCCCGACCACCTGCGCGGGGTGGAGGCGATGCTGGAGGTGAAGCGGCGGGTCGCGCCCTATCTCGACCTGCAACTGGTCGCCTTCCCGCAGGACGGCCTTTACCGCACCCGGACGGGGCGCGAGAACGTGCTGCGCGCGCTGGAGATGGGCGTCGATGTGGTGGGCGGCATCCCGCATTTCGAGCGGACGATGGAGGAAGGCGCGGAAAGCTTGCGCGACCTCGGGCGCATCGCGGCGGAACGCGGGCTGATGTGGGACGTCCATTGCGACGAGACCGACGATCCGATGTCCCGCCATGTCGAGACCATGGCGCGCGAGGTGACGCGGCACGGGCTTGGGGGCCGGGCGGCGGGCAGCCACCTGACCTCGATGCATTCGATGGACAACTATTATGTGTCGAAGCTTCTGCCGCTGATCGCCGAAAGCGGAATGACCGCCATCCCCAACCCGCTGATCAACATCACCCTGCAGGGCCGCCATGACAGCTATCCCAAGCGGCGCGGGCTGACACGGGTGAAGGAGATGCAGGCGATGGGCGTTGCCGTCGGCTGGGGGCAGGACTGCGTGCTCGATCCCTGGTATTCGCTGGGCACGGCGGACATGCTGGACGTGGCCTTCATGGGCCTGCACGTCGCGCAGATGACCCATCCGGCGGAAATGGCGCGCTGTTTCACCATGGTCACGGAGACCAATGCGCAGATCATGAACCTGCCCGGCTACGGGCTGAGACCGGGCTGCACCGCCAGCCTGGTGGTGCTGGATGCGGGCAACCCGGTCGAGGCGCTGCGGCTCCGGCCCGACCGGCTGGCGGTGGTGGCCAAGGGGAAGGTCGTGGCCGAACGGCAGCGCAACGATGCGCGGCTGGCGCTGGCGGGGCGGCCGGACAGCGTAAGGCGGCGGCTGGACTAGGCCGCTGCCCCGCGCCCCGTCCTGCGCGCCGATTCATTCCAGATACGAAACAGCGGCTTTCGGGACGCTCCGCCTCAGAGCCCCGGAATGCCCCATCGGCCCCCGTTTCCCGCAAGGGTTGAGCAGGCCCATCCTTCAAATCTCCTCTTGAGCGCCCCATTTTCGCCCCGTTCCACAACCATCACGGGATGAATGGATTGGTGCGCCTGTGTGGACGATTGTTCCTGCGCGTCGAACGGACCGTCACAAAGACCGTCCGCCTCGACCGGAAACCGTCCCGATGATGCACCATTACGGGAAGGGCGAAGGACATGGCTCAGCAGAAGGCGGTGGAACCCGCAGTCGATGAGGTCGACGACCTGATCGACGAGTTGCAGCCCGGCGCAAAGCTGCTCAAGGGCCAGTATACCATCACCCGCTACATCAACAGCGGCGGCTTCGGCATCACCTATCTTGCCAAGGACAGCCTCGACCGCGATGTGGTCATCAAGGAATGCTTCCCCTCCTCGGTCTGCCGCCGCTCGAAGATCGTGGTCGCCGCCCGCTCGCGCGCGCATACCGCCGAGCTGCGCTCGATCATCCAGCTTTTCGTGCGCGAGGCGCGGAGCCTGGCGAAGATCGTCCATCCGAACATCGTCGCCGTCCATCAGGTGTTCGAGGACAACGGCACCGCCTATATGGCGATCGACTTTATCGACGGGCTGGACCTGCAGCAGATCATCGACGGCGAGGGCACGCCGCTGACCCCCGACCACATCGTCCGGATCACCGAGAAGCTGCTCGCGGCGGTCGGCTTCATCCACGACCACGACATGCTGCATCGCGACATTTCGCCCGACAACGTGTTGATCGACAAGGCGGGCGAGCCGATCCTGATCGACTTCGGCGCCGCGCGGGAACATGCGTCAAAGACCACGCGGGCAATGTCGGCGCTGCGGGTGGTGAAGGATGGCTATTCGCCGCAGGAATTCTACATCGCCGGGTCGGAACAGGGCCCGTGGAGCGATCTCTACGCGCTGGCCGCGACGCTGTATCATGTCATCTCGGGCGAGGCGCCGGTGAACGGCCAGGCCCGGCTTGCCGCGCTGGCGGAAGACCGGACCGACCCCTATCTGCCGCTGACGGGGCGCTTCCCCGGATACCCCCCGGGCTATCTCGAAGCGCTCGACATGGCGATGAACACGCTGCCGAAGCAGCGCCTGCAATCGGCAAAGGACTGGCTGGCGATGTTCCGGGCCCGGCCGACGACGCTTGCTGCGCCCGAGGGCGTGGATGCCGCCGTGCACAATCTGGTAACCAGCTTCCGGGGCGAGGCCACCCCTGCCCCGGCCGCATCCCTGGAGCCGCCGCCGCTGGCCAAGGCCGCCTCGCGCGTCCCCGACCCGGCGCCCGCGCCTGCCGCCCGCGGCAAGAGCCCGGTCCAGCTGGTGGCGGGTGTCGCGGTGGCGCTGGTCGTCGTCGGGGGTGGCTTCCTGCTGATCGGGCCGAAAGCGCCCGCGCCGACCGAGACCGCTGCCGCCGTGGCAGCGGGGTCAGCAGCAGCACCGTCCGAACCCGCGGCCGTCGAGACCAAACCGGTCGAGACCGCCGCCGCCGAAACGGAAGCCGCTCTGCCCGAACCGGCCACGACCGCCCCTGACAGCGCCCCCGCAGCGGCGGCGACCACCGTCGAACCGCCTGCAGAAGCCGCCGTCGAACCCCAGCCCGAAGCGGTGGCTGCAGTCCCCGAGACGCCGGACCCTGCCGACACCGCAGCCGAAGCCGCGGCGGCCGCCGCCCCGCCCGAGCCGGAAGCCGTGGCCGCAGCCGCGCCCGAACCTGCCGCCGAGCTTGCCGCCGCGCCCGCGGGCAAGCCCTCGCCCAACCAGATCGCCTTCGCCGCCTGGGACGCGGAGATTCCTTTCGCCTCGGACGACCGGATGCTGGACGGCAAGCGGATCGCGGTCGTGACCCGCATCGCGCCCGGCGTCGACGTGCAGGTTGCAGGCGACTGGCTGGCCCCCGGTGTCAGCATCCATGCGGTGAACGGAACGCCGATCCAGTCGGCAGGCTCGCTGACCTTGGCGGTGATGAACGCGATGGCAGTCGATCCCGACGGCAAGGCCCGCGTCATCGTCGAATATTCCGACGCCTCGCGCCAGCCGAAGTCCGGCCTGCTCACGGTGGGCGCGGTGCGCCTGGTCAGCCTGTCGAACGGCGTCCACACCCGCAGCATGGTGGTGGACGGGGCATGGAAGACCGTCGTCAGCGGCGTCGGCGATCCTGCCGTCACCACGCTTCGGGAAGGCGACCTGCTCTTCCGCGACAAGACCACGACAGCGCTGCTCGACGGTCCGCAGTCGCTGGAAAGCATCATCGCCAACCTGGTCGCTGCGGGCGTGACGGCCACGGGCTTTTCCATCATCCGCGACAACAAGGTGGGCGAGGCGCAGATGCAGCTGACCCTGGACGAGGGCCAGTGACCATGGCGGCGTGGCAGTCGGCCCTGAAGGACACAGCAGAGACCGCGCGTGGCGCGCGGACCGCTGCCCCTGCCGGTGGCGAAGCGCCGCCCCCCGCGCGCCCGCTCGACCCGCTGATCGCGGCTCTGGCACGCGCGGTGGATCGCCTGGAAGGAACCGCAGGCTGAAAGGCCTGCAGGACGGACAACCGACCCGGCCGCAAGACCTGGCGGACGGGCGTCACAGAGGTCCGGCCCGGACCAAGGAGCAGGAAGACGATGGCATTGGCGCGGAGCTTCACAATCGGCTGCACGGCGGCCCTGCTGGCGGGACCGGCGGCCTTCGCGCAGGAGGCCTGCACGACCTACAAGGTCCAGCCGGGCGACAACCTGCGCTTCATCGCCCGCGCGGCCTATGGCGACGCAGACCTCTATCGGGTGATCTATGACGCCAACGTCGCCGTGATCGGCACCAAGGCCGACATCATCGGGGTCGGGTCCGAACTGGTCCTTCCCTGCGACCCGAAATCGACCTCCACCGCCACCGCCGCCGTTGCCGCCCCCGACCCGGCCGCCGAGACGGTGACGCCCGTCGCCGCCACCCCTGAACCCGCCGCCACGCCCGCCCCGAAGCCCATCGGCTTCGTCACCGGCAACGGATATGCCCCCTTCGCCGACGAGACGCTGCCCGGCGGGGGCATGATGACCCAGCTGGTCGAGATGGCGGTCTTCCGCGCCGATCCCTCCATCCCCTACAAGCTGACCTTCATCAACGACTGGGAGGCGCATATCGACGCGCTTCTGCCCTCGGGCGCCTATGACCTCAGCTTCCCCTGGATCCGTCCGAACTGCGAGGCGCCCGAGACGCTGTCGCCCGGCGACCAGACCCGCTGCAACGACTTCGTCTTCTCCGGCCCGTTCTACGAGATCGTCGACGGCTTCTTCGCCCTGCGCGACAGCGGCCTGGGTTCCGTGACGAAATACGCGGGTTTCGAGGGCAAGCGCATCTGTCGCCCCGAGGGCTATACCACCGGCGTACTTGACGCGGCGGGGCTGACGGCGGGAACCATCACCCTGATCCGGCCCGCCGAGGCGACCGACTGCTTCCGCGCGCTTGCCGCCGGCGAAGTCGACCTGGTCTCGATGGACGCCGAGGTGGGCGATGCCGCGCTGGCCAAGCTGGGGCTGACCTCGAAGGTCGAGCAGAACCCGCATCTGACGACGCTCCTCAGCCTGCATGTCATCGCGCACAAGTCGAACCAGCGCGCGGTGGACATGATCGGCCAACTGGATGCCGGGCTGATCGAGATGTACGAAACCGGCGAATGGTATGACATCGTCTCGACCGCGCTGGCCCAGAATAGCAATAACCCCTAGGGCCAGGCGTTGCGGAAACGGAAACAGAACTTCGGGCCAAGACAGGCCGGTCGCCCGTGCCCCGCGCGCACCTCTGGCGGTCGGATTGCCCGGATTCCCGTGGCTACACGGCTTGGGGCCACCTGTTTTTGTCACCTCCGGAACCGGGATCGGGCAGCTGGGTCACTTTCACAAGCGAAAGCGGATCAGCACCGATTGATCACCGGATCGCCTTATTCGTGCCATCTATACAATCATATCGTGCAGCATCGGTGTCATTGTTTCGTATCTGCTGGTTTAGCAACCCCCGGCCTTCAGAAGGAATTGCGCCTATGAGAATCGCATCACACGGGCACAGGCTCGCCGCGCTGACGGCCGCGATGGTTTCGCTGCCAGTCCTGGCCGCAGCCCAGGAAGCCTGCACCACCTATACGGTCAAGGACGGCGACACGCTGGGCTCCATCGCCCAGACCGCCTATGGCACCTTCGACTATCAGAACATCTTCAACGCGAACCGCGATGCGCTGGCCGCCAGCCCGAACAGCCTGCCGGCCGGTCTGCAGCTGATCCTGCCCTGCCAGGACGGGCGCCTCTCCCCCGACCAGGAACTGAGCGCGGTCATCGAAGCCGAGACCCAGAAGCAGGAATCCACCAAGAAGAAGTCGAACGTATATGAGCCTCCGCTCAAGTTCGTGACCTCGGACAACTGGATGCCCTTCACCGATGAATCGCTGAGCGGCGGCGGCATCTTTGTCCGCATGGCCACCACCGCGATGCAGCGCGGCGGCAACGACCGGGGCTATACCATCGCCTATGTCGACGACTGGATGTCGCATATCGACACGCTTCTGCCCTCGGGCGCCTATGACGTCTCCATCGCCTGGGAAGCGCCGGATTGCTCGAAGCTCGACATGCTGGGCGAATTCGCGGCCCGGATGTGCACCGAGTTCGACTTCTCGCTGCCGATCTACGAGACCGCCTACAGCTTCAACACGCTGGCCGACAGCAAATACGCCAACGCCCGCAAGTTCGAGGATTACAGCGGCGCCAAGATCTGCCGGCCCGAGGCTTGGCCGGTCAGCGACCTGGAAGTGCAGGGACTGGTCCCGCCGATGGTGGAATTCGTCCAGCCGAAGAACCCGCTCGATTGCGCGCAGATGCTGCTCGACGGCAAGGTAGACGTCTACTCCATCGAGGCAGAGACGACGACCGCGAACTTCACCGAACTGGGGGCCGTCGACAAGATCGCGGTGAACCCGGCGCTGGCGACCTTCATCACCTACCATTTCCTGACCGCGAAGAGCAATCCGCGCGGCCGGGTCTACATCGCCATGCTGAACCGCGGCATCACCGAGATGCGGGAATCCGGCGAATGGTATGACATCGTGGCGACCGGCCTTGAAGAATACAACAAGCTGAAGCAGCAATAACTTCCCCCCCGGCTGCCTCAGTCTGTCGAAGGCCCCGCATTCCCCGGTGCGGGGCCTTCCCCTTTTCCCGTTGTCTTCCGCGCCGCTGTCGGTATCAGATGCGCCGCGAAACAAGGGGGACCGTTTGGCCGAACCGCTGCACAAGCCACCCGCGCGAGCCCCGCGCACGATGAGCCGCGAGGCGCGTCGTGCCCAGCTCATCGCCTCGACCATCGATACGCTGGCGACCCGCGGCTATTCCCGCACCACGCTGACCGATGTCGCCCGCGCCGCAGGCCTGTCGCACGGGCTGGTGCTCTTCCATTTCGAGACCAAGGAAAAGCTTCTTGCCGAGACGCTGAACTTCCTGGCCGAGGAATACCGCCAGAACTGGCAGGCCGCGCTGGCTCAGGCGGGCGATGACCCGGCCGAGCAGTTGAACGCGCTGATCGAGGCCGATTTCAACCCGGCGATCTGCACGCCCGGCCGGCTGGCGGCCTGGTGCAGCTTCTGGGGCGAGGCGCAGTCTCGGCCGCTCTACCAGCAGGCCTGCGGTGAGAAGGACGATGCCTACAACCTCCAGCTGGAAGCCATCTGCCAGCGGCTGAGCGACGCGGGCGGCTATGGCCGCGACGCGCGGCATGTGGCCCGGGTGATCCGCGTCACGATCGAGGGCACCTGGCTGGACCTGATGACAATGACCGCGCCCTACAGTCCCGACGAGGCGCTGACCACGGTCCGCACCTGCGCCGCGCTGTGCTTCCCCGACCATTTCACCCCCGAGGGGCTGGTTCCCCTGCGGGCCCGCGAACCGCGCTGATTTGTCCCGCCGAATGAGTGCTTGGAACATTCGTTCCGCATGCTATGCTGGCCCCGCTCAAGCACAAGGCCCCCGCGATGCCCAAGGGAGACCCGTCCAGCGTCCCACGCGAACCGCCGGAAACGGTCGATGCGTTCCGTGAGCGTCTCCTGCTCTTGAACGGCCAGTTGCCGCGCCGGTTGCAGCAATGCGCCGACTACCTCGCCCGGCATCTCGATTCCATCGCGCTCTCGACGGTCGCCCAGGTGGCGCAGGGGGCCGGGGTGCCGCCCTCGGCGGTGATGCGGTTCTGCCAGATCATGGGGTTCACAGGCTTTGCCGAGATGCAGCGCCTGTTCCGTTCCGCGCTGTCCCGCGCGGCGCCCGATTATGCGACGCGGCTGGCCAATCTCAAGGCCGGGGGGGCCGGGCAGCCCGCCGCGCTGGTGGCCGAATTCGTCGAAGCGGGGCGCCAGTCGATGGAAGCGCTTGCGCGCGACCTGAACGAAACCGCGTTGAATCAGGCCGTTGAAACCCTTTCGCGGGCGCGGACCATCCACCTTGCGGGCTTCCGCCGCTCCTTCCCGGTGGCAAGCTACCTGGCCTATGTCTTCGACAAGCTGGGGGTTCCGGCAGTGCTGCATGACGGGGTCGCGGGGCTGGGCCACCGCTCTGCCCTGCAGCCGGGCGACGCGCTTCTGGCCATCACCTTCTCGCCCTATTCCGAGGAAACCCTGGCCCTGGCCGCCTTCGCCCGCGACCGGGGCCTGCCGGTCGTCGCGCTGACCGATCCGCCCGCCAGCGGTCTGTCCGGGGTGGCCGACACGATCCTGACAGTGACCGAGATCGACTTCGGCGCCTTCCGCTCGCTCTCGGCGGTGATCGCGCTGGCGCTGTCGCTGGCCGTGGCAGTGGCGGCGCGGCGGGAAACTTAACTCTTCCCCGACTCGATCAAATGGAATATTCATTCCAAATATCAGGCCCGACTCGGCCCAACGGAGCATGTGCATGTCCCAGTCCCGCCCCCTCGACGTGATCACCATCGGCCGCTCCTCTGTCGATCTGTACGGCGCGCAGATCGGCGGGCGGCTGGAGGATATGGGGTCCTTCCAGAAATACATCGGCGGCTCGCCCACCAACATGGCCGCCGGGACCGCCCGGCTGGGGCTGAAATCGGCGCTGATCACCCGGGTCGGCGACGAACACATGGGCCGCTTCATCCGGGAAGAGCTGGCGAAGGAAGGCGTCGACGTCCGCGGCGTCAAGACCGACCCGGAACGCCTGACGGCGCTGGTCCTGCTGGGCATCCGCGACGACAAGCAGTTCCCGTTGATCTTCTACCGCGAAAACTGCGCCGACATGGCGCTGTGCGAGGATGACATCGACGAGAGCTTCATCACCGAGGCGCGGTCGGTCGTCGCCACCGGCACCCATCTCTCGAACAGCAAGACCGAGGCCGCCGTCCTGAAGGCCCTCACCCTCGCCCGCAAGCACGGGCTGCAAACGGCGCTGGATATCGACTACCGCCCGAACCTCTGGGGTCTCTCCGGCCATGGCGACGGCGAAAACCGTTTCATCGAATCCGCCGCCGTCACCGCCAAGCTGCAATCGACGCTGCATCTTTTCGACCTGATCGTCGGCACCGAGGAAGAGTTCCACATCGCCGGCGGCACCACCGACACCATCGCCGCCCTCCGCGCCGTGCGGGCCGTGTCGAAGGCCACCCTCGTCTGCAAGCGCGGCCCGATGGGTGCCGTCGCCTTCACCGGTGCGATCCCCGACAGCCTCGACGACGGCGAAACCGGCCCCGGCTTCCCGATCGAAGTCTTCAACGTCCTCGGCGCGGGCGATGGCTTCATGTCCGGCCTGATCAAGGGCTGGCTCGATGGCGAACCCTGGCCGGTGGCGCTGAAATACGCCAACGCCTGCGGCGCCTTTGCCGTCAGCCGCCACGGCTGCACCCCGGCCTATCCGTCCTGGGAGGAGTTGCAGTTCTTCCTCAAGCGCGGCGTCGTGCAGAAGGCGCTCCGCAAGGACCAGGCGCTGGAACAGGTCCATTGGGCGACCAACCGCCACAGGAACTGGTCGACCATGCGGGTCTTCGCCTTCGACCACCGGATGCAGCTTGAGGCCATGGAAGGCGCCACCCCCGCGAAGATCGGCGCGTTCAAGGAACTGTGCCTGGAGGCCGCGCTGAAGGTCGCCGATGGCAGGCCCGGCTATGGCGTGCTCTGCGACAGCCGCCTTGGCCGCGATGCGCTGTTCCAGGCGGCGGGCACCGGCTTGTGGATCGGCCGCCCCGTCGAATGGCCCGGCTCGCGCCCCTTGACGCTGGAGCCCGAGATCGGCCCCGATTTCGGCGGCCTCTCCGAATGGCCCTTGGAGCATGTGGTCAAGGTGCTCTGCTTCTACCACCCCGACGACGACGCGGCGACGAAGGCGCAGCAGGAAGATACCATCCTACGCCTCTTCCACGCCTGCCGCCGCAACCGGCTGGAAATGCTGCTGGAGATCATCCCCTCCAAGGTCGCCCCCGTCACCGACACCACCAGCGCCCAGGTGATCCAGCGCTTCTATGACCTCGGCGTGTATCCCGACTGGTGGAAGCTGGAGCCCTTCACGACCGACGCCGCCTGGGAAAACGCCTGCGCCGCCATCACCGCGAACGACCCGCATGTCCGTGGCGTGGTCGTCCTCGGCCTCGATGCCAGCGAAGAAGACCTCTCGGCCTCGCTGGCGCTGGCGGCGAAGCAGCCGCTGGTGAAGGGTTTCGCCATCGGCCGCACGATCTTCGGCGACGCCGCCCGTGCCTGGCTGAAGGGCGAGATGACCGACACCGAGGCCGTCGCCCTGATGTCCGACCGTTACGCCCGCCTTGCCGCCCTCTGGGACAAGGCGCGGGAAGGAGCGCAGAAATGACCACCATCCGCCTCACCGCCGCACAGGCTCTTGTCCGCTGGCTTTCCGTGCAACAGGCCGAGGACGGCTCCCGTTTCATCGAGGGCGTCTGGGCGATCTTCGGCCATGGCAACGTGGCGGGACTGGGTGAGGCGCTGCACGCCCACCGCGACGTGCTGCCCACCTGGCGCGGCCAGAACGAACAGACCATGGCCCATGCCGCCATCGCCTATGCCAAGGCCAACCAGCGCCGCAAGGCGATGGCCGTGACCTCCTCCATCGGGCCGGGGGCGACCAACATGGTGACGGCCGCCGCGCTGGCACATGTGAACCGCCTGCCGGTCCTGCTGATCCCCGGCGATGTCTTCGCCAACCGCGCGCCCGACCCGGTGCTGCAGCAGATCGAGGATTTCGACGACGCAACCGTCTCGGCCAACGACTGCTTCCGCCCCGTCGTCCGCTATTTCGACCGCATCAGCCGCCCGGAGCATATCCTGACCGCCCTGCCCCGCGCCCTTCGCGTCATGACCGACCCGGCCAACTGCGGCCCGGTCTGCCTGGCCTTCTGCCAGGACACGCAGGCCGAAGCCTATGACTATCCGGCGGACTTCTTCGAACCGCGCATCTGGCACATCCGCCGCCCCGAGCCCGACCAGCGCGAGCTGGAGGCCGCCGTCGCGGCGATCAAAGCCGCCAAGACCCCGCTGATCGTGGCGGGCGGCGGTGTCCTCTACTCCGGCGCGGAACAGACGCTGCTGAACTTCGCCAAAGCCCACAACATCCCCCTCGTCGAGACCCAGGCCGGGAAAGGCGCGGTGGACTGGGAGGAACCGCTCCACTTCGGCTCGCCCGGCGTCACCGGCACCGGCTGCGGCAACGACCTGGCCGCAAAAGCCGACCTGGTGATCGGCGTCGGCACCCGCTTCCAGGATTTCACCACCGGCAGCTGGACCGTGTTCAGCGCGCCCGGCCGCAAGCTCCTGTCGATCAACATCCACGGCTACGATGCCGCGAAGCGCGCCGCACAGCCACTGGTCTCGGACGCCAGGGTCGCGCTGGAGAAGATCAGCGCCGACCTTGGGAAACACCGCTTCGCCGACCCCGACTTCTCCGCCCGGACCAAGTGGTTCCAGACCACCGACACCCTCTTCGCCGCCCCGAAGGGCAACGACCTTCCCACCGACGCGCAGGTGATCGGCGCGGTGGACCGGAACGCGGGCAAGCAAAGCCTGATCATGTGCGCCGCAGGCACCATGCCCGGCGCGCTGCATGTCCTGTGGCGCGCGGCACAGGGCGGCTATCACATGGAATACGGCTATTCCTGCATGGGGTATGAGATCGCCGGGGCCATGGGCATCAAGATGGCGCTCCCCGACCGCGACGTGATCTGCATGATCGGCGACGGCAGCTACATGATGGCGAACTCCGAACTGGCGACCGCCGTGATGATGGCCATTCCCTTCACCGTGGTCCTGACCGACAACCGGGGCTACGGCTGCATCAACCGCCTGCAAGCGGCCACCGGCGGCGCGCCCTTCAACAACCTTCTCCGCGACAGCTACCACGTCAACGAGGCCGACCTCGACTTCGTCGCCCATGCCCGCGCGATGGGCGCGAACGCGGTCAAGGTCGCCAGCATCGCCGAACTGGAAGCCGAGATGCAGAAGGCGAAAGCGGCCACCATCCCCACCGTTATCGTCATCGACACCGATCCCCTGCCCGGCACCGGCGCGGGCGGCCACTGGTGGGACGTGGCGGTGCCCGAGGTCTCGGACCGCAGGCAGGTGAACGAGGCCCGCAAAGACTATGAAGCGGGCGCCAAGGCCCAATGGCTTCTGAACTGAGGACAGACGAATGAGCGTGAAGATCGGGATCTCCCCCATCTCCTGGCAGAACGACGACCTGCCGGACCTGACCGCCGCCTACACCATGGAACAGGCCCTGCGCGAGGCGCGGGAGATCGGCTATACCGGCGTCGAACGTGGCCGCCGGATGCCTGCGGACACCGAAGGGCTTGGCCGCTACCTGACGGCGAACGGACTTTTCCTTTGTGGCGGCTGGTGTTCCGGCAATCTCCTCGTCAACGATGTGAAGACCGAGATCGAGGCGGTGCGCCCGCAGGTCGAGCAGTTTGTCGCGCTCAACGCCCCCTGCATCGTCTATGCCGAATGTTCCAACACCGTGCAGGGCAACATCACTGCCCCGGTGAACGACCGCCCGAAATTCTCTGCCGCCGAGGTGAAGGCCTATGGCGCGAAACTGTCCGAGCTGGCGAAATGGATGGCCGACCAGGGCATGACCCTCGCCTACCATCACCACATGGGGTCCTTCATCGAATCCGAGGCGGACGTGGACGCGCTGATGGAAGGCTCCACCCCCGAGGTGAAGCTTCTTTTCGACACCGGCCACCTCCTCTTCGGCGGGGCCGATGTGATGCGGGTCCTCGACCGCTGGGCAACCCGCGTCCATCACGTCCATTTCAAGGATATCCGCCCCGAGGTGGTGAAGGACATTCGCGACAACCGGAAAAGCTTCCTCGACGCGGTGATCGCCGGGGCCTTCACCGTGCCGGGCGACGGCTGCATCGACTTCCGCGCCGTGACCGAGAAGCTGAAGGCGATGGGTTACGACGGCTGGATCGTGGTCGAGGCCGAGCAGGACCCGGCCAAGGCCCCGCCCTACGAGTATTCAAAGCTGGGCTACGAGCATATCGTCAAAATCTGCAAGGCTTCCGGTCTGGAGATCGACCTGAGCCGCCCCTCCTGAAGGACCGCACCCATGCCCAATCTCCTTCTGAAACCCACCGGAACCCGCGGCAAGGTGCATGAGGTGACGCCGGAAAGCGCCGGCTGGGGCTATGTCGGCTTCACCCTCTACCGGCTGGAACCGGGCGACGTGGCCGAGGAAGCGACCGGCGACGAGGAGGTGATCCTGGTTCTGGTCGAGGGCAAGGCCCGCATCGAGGCCGCCGGGCAGAACTGGGGCGAGATGGGCGACCGGATGGACGTCTTCGAGAAGACCCCGCCGCATTGCCTGTATGTCCCGAACGGCAGCCAGTGGAAGGCGGTCGCCACCACCGCCTGCACCCTCGGGGTCTGCAAGGCTCCCGGCAAGGGCAATCACCCGGCGCGGCGGCTGGGGCCGGAGGGGATCACGCTGACGCCGCGCGGCAAGGGCACCAACACCCGCCACGTCAACAACATCGCGATGGAGGCGCTGGACGTGGCCGACAGCCTGCTGGTGACGGAGGTCTTCACCCCGGCCGGGAACTGGTCCTCCTACCCGTCCCACCGGCATGACGAGGACGACTTCCCGAACATGACCTATCTGGAAGAGACCTATTACATGCGGCTGAACCCCGGCCAGGGCTTCGGCATCCAGCGGGTCTATACCGAGGATGGTTCGCTGGACGAGACGATGACGGTCAAGAACCACGACGTGACGCTGGTCCCGAAGGGCCACCACCCCTGCGGCGCGCCCTATGGCTATGAGATGTATTATCTGAACGTCATGGCCGGGCCGCTGCGGAAATGGCGGTTCATGAACGATCCCGACCACGACTGGATCGCCCAGCGCGACGCCTGACTGCCCACGCGCGGGCAGCCGGTCGGCGCCAGCCTTTTCAAGGGCTTGGGCGTGGGCGTTTACGCGGGCTTAACCCTCCGCCTCAAGCGGTCTTCTGCGGCACCCGGCGCTCGAACCAGCGGAACAGCGCGACGATCGCGCCGGTGATCGCCAGATAGGTCACGGCCAGCAGCAGAAGCGGCTCGTAGGTGATCAGCGTCTCCGACCGCACGCGGCTGGCCACGGCATAGATATCGACCACGGTGATCATCGCGACCAGCGGCGTCGCCTTCAGTTGCAGCACCGTCTCGCCCCCCAGCGTGGGCAGCACCCGCTGCAGCGCCTGCGGCAGCCAGATGCGGCGGAAGGCGGTGAAGCGCGGCATCCCCATCGCGCGCGCGGCTTCCAACTGGCCATGCGGCACCGCGCGGAAGGCGCCGCGCATGATCTCGCCCTCATAGCCCGCGACCGAAAGCGACAGGCCGACGACCGCGTAATACCAGGCATCGCGCAGGACCGGCCACAGGAAGCTGTCGCGGATGCCGGGGATACCGGGAAACAGGCTGCCGATGCCGTAGTAAAGCAGGAACAGCTGCAACAAGAGCGGCGTGCCCCGGATCAACCCGCAGAAGGCCCGCGCCGGGGCGGCAAGATACCAGGGCCCCGCCGCCTGGGCCAGCCCCAGCGGGATCGCCAGCGCCATGCCGATGCCCATGGTCAGGACCAGAAGCAGCAGCGTGTTGCCGATGCCCTTCAGGATCAGCGCCTGATACTTCGGCTCGCCCAGCCAGGCCCAGCGACCATAGACCGCGACCAGCAGGATGATGACGGCCAGAATCGCCAGCATGACCAGACGGCGGGGAAGGAGAAGCTCGCGCAGCATCAGCCCTGCACCGGACGCTGTCCGCGCCGCGCCCGCCGCTCCAGAAGGGCGAAGACCAGCGTCGAAAGGATGGAAAGCGCCAGATACAGCACCCCGGCGGCGGCGTAGAAGGTAAAGAAGGCCTTGGTCGTGCTGGCCGCCTGCCGCGTGGCCTGGGTCAGCTCGGCAAAGCCCACCACAGCCAGAAGCGCGGTGTCCTTGGTGGCGATCAGCCACAGGTTCGCCAGTCCCGGCAGGGCAAGCGACAGCATCAGGGGCAGCGTCACCCGCCGCGCCAGCAGCACAGGCGACATTCCCATCGCGCGCGCCGCCTCGATCTGGCCCGCAGGCACGCCCAGGATCGCGCCGCGCAGGACCTCGGTCGCATAGGCGCCCTGCACCACGCCCAGCACCATGATCCCGGCCGCGATGCCGGAAATCTGCATCTTCTCGCGCCCCAGCGACAACAGGATCTGGTTCACCAGATCGGTGACGGCGAAATACAGGATCAGGATCAGGATCAGTTCCGGCACCGCGCGGACGACGGTGGTGTAGATCGCCAGCAGGTCCTTCGTCACCGGCCCGCCGTAGAGCTTGCCGTAAGCGCCGAGGATGCCGATGGCGAGGCCCAGCGCGAAGGCCCCGGCAGCGATCAGCACCGAATGCCACAGCCCGGCCAGCAGAACCGCCCCCCAGCCCGGCGGGTCGATCGCCAGAAGGCCCAGCGTGGAGGCGAGAAGGGAGGAGCCGATCATCCTGCGCGCCCGCTGTCCCTATGTGATAGCCGTTCCGTCCGGCGAAGGGCCAGTGCATCAGTCCCGAGACAGGCCCGACGGCCGCGCCGGGATGCTCCCCTCCCCGTCGTGGGGAGGGGTTGGGGGGCACCTGCCCGCCGGAAGGACAGGATGCCCAAGGCGCTTATTCGCCGTAGATCGACGAGGCGAAATACTTGGCGGTGATCGCGTCGTAGGTCCCGTCCTCGCGGATCTTGGCGATACCGGCGTTGAACTTGGCCTTCAGCTCTTCATCGCCCTTGCGCAGGCCCACGCCCACGCCAAGGCCCAGCACCTCCGGGTCGTCGGCGACCGCGCCCACGATCTCGCAGCAGGCGGCCCCGGCTTCCGAGGCGATGAAGGCGTCCAGCGCGATGGAATCCGCCTGGGTCGCGTCGATCCGGCCGGCGGCAAGGTCCTGGTTCGCCTCGTCCTGGGTCTGGTAGACCTTCACCTCGGCGGCGGTCGGCGCGAAATGCTTGTTCACATAGGCCTCGTGCACCGTCGCGACCTGCACGCCGATGATCTTGCCCGCCAGCCCTTCCGGCGTGGGGGTGATGCCCGACCCCTTGGCCGTCGCAACCACGGTCGGGGTGTTGTAGTACTTGTCCGAGAAGTCGATGGTCTTCAGACGCTCGTCGGTGATCGACATCGAGTTCATGATCGCGTCGATCTGGCCCGAGGTCAGCGCCGGGATGATGCCGTCCCAGGCGACCGGGGTGATCACGCAGGTCATCTCGGCCGCCGCGCAGACCGCGTTGATCATGTCGACCTCCCAGCCGACCCAGTTGCCGCTGGCGTCGGGGCTGGTGAAGGGCGGATAGGGTTCGGAGGCGATGCCCACCTTGACATCCTGCGCCGCGACGGGGGCGGCCAGCAGGATCAGGGCGGCGGCAAGGGATTTCAGCTTCATGGGGTCTCTCCTTGTTGGCTGGTTTCCGCGTCTTCAGGCGACGGATTTCAGGAATTGCTTCAGGCGGTCCGATTTCGGCGCGCCGAACAGCCGGTCCGGCGGGCCTTCTTCCTCGATCTGGCCATTGTGCAGGTAGATCACATGGCTGGCCACTTCGCGGGCGAATTTCATCTCATGGGTGACAAGGATCATCGTGCGCCCCTCCTCGGCCAGTGCGCGGATCACCTGCAGCACCTCGCCCACCAGTTCGGGGTCCAGCGCGCTGGTCGGCTCGTCGAAAAGCATGGCTTTCGGCTCCATGCACAGCGCCCGGGCGATGGCGGCGCGCTGCTGCTGGCCGCCGGACATGAAGGCCGGATAGGCGCCCTCCTTCTCGGCAAGGCCCACGCGGGCCAGAAGCTTGCGGGCGCGGGTCACCGCTTCGTCCCTGGGGCATTTCAGGACGTGGACGGGAACCTCGATCAGGTTTTCCAGCACGGTGCGGTGGGTCCAGAGGTTGAAGCTCTGGAACACCATGCCCAGCGACTGGCGGATGCGCTCGATCTGGCGGCGGTCGGCCGGGGTGCCGTCAGGCCGCATGCTGACATCCTCACCCGCGATGCTGATCCGGCCCGAGGACGGCGTCTCCAGAAAGTTGATGCAGCGCAGCATGGTGGACTTGCCCGAGCCGGAGCCGCCGATGATCGCCACCACGTCACCCTGCCGCGCGGTCAGCGAGACGCCCTTCAGCACATGATGGGTGCCGAAGCTCTTGTGCAGGTCCACAACCCGGATCGCCTCTGGCCTGCCGCTGTCCGCCATGTGCCCCCCTGCCTGCTGTCATACAACCGTGCAATTCCACGCCGCGCAAGCTTTTCCTTTCGCCATCGCGCCTTGAAGGGGAAGGGATGGTCGTCTAATCAGAAGCGGCAGAATGAGGACCCAGAATGCGCATCCTGATCACCAACGACGACGGCATCAACGCGCCCGGGCTGGAGGTTCTGACCCAGATCGCCACGGAAATCGCCGGGCCCGAGGGCGAGGTCTGGACCGTCGCCCCCGCCTTCGAGCAATCGGGTGTGGGCCATTGCATCAGCTACACCCATCCGATGATGATCGCCGAGCTTGGGCCCCGCCGCTTCGCCGCCGAGGGCTCGCCTGCCGATTGCGTGCTGGCCGCGATCTATGACGTGCTGGACGGCGCGCGGCCCGATCTGGTGCTGTCGGGGGTGAACCGGGGCAACAACGCGGCCGAAAACGTGCTGTACTCCGGCACCATCGGCGGGGCGATGGAGGCCGCGCTGCAAGGCGTGCCGGCCATCGCGCTGTCGCAGTTCTTCGGGGCCGACAATGCGCGGCTGGCCGATCCGTTCGAGAGCGCCCGCGCCCATGGCGCCGGGGTGGTGCGCGCGCTTCTGGACAAGGGGATCTGGGCCGAGGGCGACTATCGCACCTTCTATAACATCAACTTTCCGCCGATCTCGGCCGCCGACACCCGGGGCATGATGGTGGCCCCGCAGGGCTTTCGCCGCGACACGACCTTCTCGGTCGAGCCGCATACCTCGCCCGCGGGCAAGCGGTTCCTCTGGATCAAGGGCGGACACCAGCACACGCCCACCCTGCCCGGCAGCGATGCCGCGGTGAACCTCGACGGCTTCATCTCGATCACGCCGATGCGCGCCGACCTGACCGCGCATGACCTTCTGGCCGACCTCGAGGCGAGGCTCGCATGACCGAAGGTGCGGAGGACGACCCGACCTCCGACCTGCTTGCCGAACGCAAGATGCGCTTTCTCTTTGCCCTCCGCACGCGCGGCGTGACCGACACCCGCGTCCTGACCGCGATGGAGCGGATCGACCGCGGTCTCTTCGTCCGTGGCATCTTCGCCGACCGCGCCTATGAGGACATGCCCCTGCCCATCGCCTGCGGCCAGACGATCAGCCAGCCCTCGGTCGTGGGGCTGATGACCCAGGCGCTGCAGGTGAACCCGCGCGACACGGTGCTGGAGGTGGGCACGGGATCGGGCTACCAGGCCGCGATCCTGTCGCAGCTCGCCCGGCGGGTCTATACGGTCGACCGCTACCGCCGCCTGGTGCGCGAGGCGGCCGAGCTGTTCCGCCAGCTCGATCTGGTGAACATCACCGCGATCACCGCCGACGGCTCGCATGGCCTGCCCGACCAGGCGCCCTTCGACCGCATCCTGGTGACGGCGGCGGCAGAAGACCCTCCCGGCCCGCTTCTGGAGCAGTTGAAGCCCGGCGGGATCATGGTGGTCCCGGTCGGCCAGTCCGACGCGGTGCAGGCGCTGATCAAGGTCACGCGGACCCAAAGCGGTTTCGATTACGAAGAACTTCGCCCAGTGCGCTTTGTTCCACTGGTCGAAGGGATCGGGTCCGAGTAACATTCGGGCCGATAAACCGGGCCGAACCCGGGCAGGCAGATCATCAGGCGGGACGACATGGCGAGAACGGGACAAAGACTGCGGGCAACGCTGGTGCTTGGCGCAAGTGCTTTGGCGCTGGCAGGATGCATGGACACCGGCAACCTGGACTGGGACCTGCGCTCGGGACGCGGCGACACGTCCGAGGCCGCGCGGCAGGCCACGGCGGCGGCGCCCACGCCTGACGGCAACGGCATCATCTCCTATCCCGACTACCAGATGGCGACCGCGCGCCGCGGCGAAAGCGTCGCCAGCATGGCGGGCCGGCTGGGGATGAACCCCGAGGAGCTGGCGCGCACCAACGCGCTGCGCCCGACCGACCCGCTGCGCGAGGGCGAGATGCTTCTGTTGCCGAAGCGCGTCGCCGCCGCGCCGCAACCGGCGGTGATCGGTGGAACGGCCCCCTCCTCCGGCAGCGGGGTCGACATCACCTCGATCGCCACCACCGCGCTGGACGCCGCCGGGCCGACGCCCGTCGCGACCTCGCCCGTCGCCTCGAAACCGGTGTCCGGCCAGCCCCTCACCCACCGCGTCGCGCGGGGCGAGACCGCCTTCACCATCGCGCGGACCTACAACGTCTCGGCCAAGGCGCTGGCGGACTGGAACCAGCTTGGGTCCGACATGGCGGTGCGCGAAGGCCAGACGCTCATCATCCCGGTCGCCACCGCCGCCGCGCCAGTCCCCGAGCCGGTGCCGACCGCGCCGGGCGCAGGCAGCCCCACGCCCGAACCGCCCTCGGCCAAGAAGCCGCTGCCGGACGAGAAGACCGAGGCGAGCGGCACCAAGCCCAAGGGCACCCCGGCCTCGCCCGACCTGGGGGCCGAGAAGACCAAGCCCTCGAAGATGGCAATGCCCGCCTCCGGCAAGATCATCCGCGGCTATGACGCGAAGAAGAACCAGGGCATCGACATCGCCGCCGCGGCGGGCAGCCCGGTGAAAGCGGCGGATGCCGGGACAGTGACGGTGCTGTCGTCGGACACCAACGGCAAGGGCATCGTGATCATCCGCCACGCCGGGGACCTGCTGACAGTCTATGTCGGCGTCTCGGGCATGGTGGTGAAGAAGGGCGACAAGGTGAAACGGGGCCAGGAGATCGGCAAGGTCGCCCCCGGCGATCCGGCCTTCGTCCACTTCGAGGTACGCAACACCTCGAAGCAAAGCTTCGATCCGGTGGGCTATCTGCAGTAGGAGCGAATCTTCTGCGAAGATTCTGATCTTCGCAGATGGGTCGTGGTCAGAGAAAGCGCTGCGGCTTCTGGCTGGTGTGGGTTATGGTCATGATTTCCACGGCATCCGCGAGAACCCGATAGTGGATGCGATATGGCAGGCCGGAAACCACCAGCGCCCGGGTGGACCCTCCCTGCCATCTTGGTGCCATCCGGGGAAAATCAGTCAGCATTTCCGCCGCCTGGCGAATCCGCAGAACGACGCGCAACGCGGCGTTCAGGTTCCCATCCAATGCGATAAGAGCTTGAATTTCCCGCAGCCGATGGGCCGCGAGCGGTGAAATGATCAACTTCATTCCAGGCCGAGCGATCTCCACACTTCGGCGGCAGGAATACCCTTCCCCGCATCCAACTCGGCAAGCCCGGCCGCGATCTCGGCGGCCAGCCATTCGTCATAGCCGGGCTCCGGCTTCACCTCGGGTCCATCAGGCTTGAGCCAGCGGTCGATCTCGGCCTGCTTGTCGATGCGCATCACGGGTGTCTCCTGCATGGAAGTATAGGCCCTTCCGCGCCATCCGGCAATCAGCCCTTCACTTCCGCCACCAGCACCTTGTCGATGCGGCGGCCGTCGAGGTCGATCACCTCGAAGCGGTAGCCCTCGGCGGTGAAATGCGCGCCAAGCTCGGGGATATGGCCCAGCTGGTGCAGCACCAGACCCGCGACGGTGTCGTATTCCCCCGCCATCCCGCGCGGCAAGCCCAGCCAGTCGCAGAATTCGTCCACCGGCATCCAGCCCGCGACCAGATGGCTGCCGTCCTCGCGCTCGACCATGGCGGGCTCGTCCGGCTCGCTGGACGCGATCGCCCCGGTGATCGCCTCCAGCACGTCGCCGGTGGTCAGGATGCCCTCGAAATGGCCATACTCGTCGTAGACCAGGGCGAAGTGGTGTTCGGATTTCTGCAGGATTTCCAGCACATCCAGCGCTTCGGCCTGGTCGGAGACCACCGGCACCTCGCGGACCAGCGCCTTCAGGTCCAGCGTTTCCCGGCGGGAGACGACCTGGAAGGCATCCGACAGCAGCACAATCCCCATCACCTCGCCCTCGGCATTGGCGACGGGCATCCGCGGGCGGGCGACCTTGCGGATCGCTGCCACCGCCTCGGCCCCCGTCGCGTCGAACGGCAGCATCTCGACCTCGTGCCGGGGCGTCATCAGCGCGCGGGCGGCGCGGTCGGAAAGCCGCATCACCCCGGTGATCATCTCGCGCTCTTCGGTCTCCAGCACCCCTCCCTCATGCGCCTCGGCAAGAAGGACATGGACCTCCTCCTCCGTGACCCGGTTCTCGCTTTCGCCGCGCTGGCCCAGAAGCCACAGAAGCGCCTTGCCCGACCTGTCGAGGAACCAGACCAGCGGGGCGCCGATCACCGAGAGGAAGGTCATCGCCGGGGCCACGCGAATCGCCACGCCCTCGGCGTTGCGCAGCGCCATCTGCTTCGGCACCAGCTCGCCCACGATCAGGCTGACATAGGTGATCGCCACCACCACGCCCCCGACCCCGAGGGTCGAGGCCCAGTCGGCGGGCACCCCCTGCCCCAGCAACCATTGCTGCAGGCGCAACCCCAGCGTCGCCCCCGACAGCGCGCCGGAGAGCACGCCGACCGCCGTGATCCCGATCTGCACGGTCGAGAGGAACCGCCCCGGATTCTCGGCCAGCCGCAGGGCCATCCGCGCACCCCGGCTTTTCGCTTCCAGCGGTTTCAGCCGGGCCGGCCGGGCGCTGACGATGGCGAGTTCCGACATGGCGAGGACGCCATTCACGACGATCAGGGCCAGGATGACCAGGATTTCAGTGATCATGATCCATCCCGCCTAAGGCGAGTTGCCGCCCGCTGCAAGTGAAGATCACATGTCACGCCCGGATGCGCACCCCTTCGCGCGCGGCGAGGTCGCAGAAGAACTGCCAGGCCACCCGACCCGACCGGCCGCCGCGCGTCGCCTGCCACTCCACCGCCTCGGCCAGAAGCCGATCCTCCGGGACATCGACGCCGTGCGCCGCGCAATAGCCGCGAATCATCTGCAGGTAGTCGTCCTGCGAACAGGGGTGGAAGCCCAGCCACAGCCCGAACCGGTCCGAGAGGGAGACCTTCTCCTCCACCGCCTCGCCGGGGTTGATCGCGGTCGAGCGTTCGTTGTCGATCATGTCGCGCGGCATCAGGTGGCGGCGATTGCTGGTCGCGTAGAACAGTACATTCTCCGGCCGCCCCTCGATGCCCCCGTCCAGCACCGCCTTCAGGCTCTTGTAGTGCTGGTCGTCATGGGCAAAGGACAGGTCGTCGCAGAACAGCAGGAACCGGTGCGGCGCGGCGCGCAGATGCTGAAGCAGGCGCTGGACCGACGGCAGGTCCTCGCGGCTCAGCTCCACGATCTTCAGATCATGCCCCTCGGCCCTGATGGCGGCGTGGACCGCCTTCACCAGGCTGGACTTGCCCATTCCCCGCGCGCCCCAGAGCAGCGCATTGTTGGCGGGCAGTCCGGCGGCGAAATGGCGGGTGTTCTCCAGAAGCGTATCGCGCGAACGGTTCACCCCGATCAGAAGCCCGATGTCCACCCGCGCGACATGGGTAACCGGCTCGAGCCGGTCGGGCGCGGTGTGCCAGACGAAAGCCTCGGCCGCGAAGTCCGGCGCGGGACTCGGTGCCGGGGCCAGACGCTCCAGCGCCGCCGCAATCCGGTCCAGTGGGTCGGTCATGCCTGCGAACCTGCTTCCGCCTCGTCATCCTCGTCGATGTCGACCCAGGTGCCGTCGGCCCGCATCTGCGCCTCGCGCTGGCGCTCGAACCGGGCGACCAGGAAGATCGAGATTTCATACAGAGGATAGACCACCGCGAAGAGGATCAGCTGGCTCATAACATCCGGCGGCGTCACCATCGCGGCCACGGTGAGGATGCCGACCACGGCATATTTCCGCATCGCCTTCAGCCCGCGCGACGAGGCGAGGCCCGCCCGGCCCATCAGCGACAGAAGGACGGGCAGCTGGAAGCAGATGCCGAAGGCCATCACGAAGCTCATCGTCAGCGACAGATAGCTTTCCATCGAGCCCTGGAAGACGATCCCCGACGGCACGCCGCCGGTCGTCGCCGTGCCCGCCGCTCCGCTGGCCGTCGCCCCTGCGGCGGCATCGGTCGCGGTGCTGGCGAAATTTTCCTGGAAGGACAGGAAGAAGTCGAAGGCCCAGGGCAGGATCACGAAATAGGCCACCGTGCCGCCCAGCACGAACATCACCGGCGAGGCGACCAGGAAGGGCAGGAACGCCGCCTTCTCGCTGCGGTAGAGGCCAGGCGCGACGAAGCGCCAGAGCTGGTAGGCGATGATCGGGAAAGCCAGCCCGAAGCCGCCCCAGAGGCCGATCTTCATCGAGACGAAGAAGCCTTCCTGCATCTTGATCAGCACCAGCTGGCATTCCTGCCCGCGCGCGGCCAGCGTGTTGCAGAGCGGCGCCTTGAGCAGCGCAAAGACCGGTTTCCAGAAGACCCAGGCAAACAGGAAGGCCGCCGTGAAGGCCGCAATGGAATACAGGATGCGGTTCCTGAGCTCGGCAAGATGCTCGATCAGCGGGGCCGAGCTGTCGTCGATATTGTCTTCCTTCGTCATGCCTCGTCGCCCTTGGCCTTGCGCCGACGGCCCGGCGCCTTCGCGGGCTTGTCCGCGCCCGGCGCTTCACCGGCGTCCAGCGCCTTCAGCTTCGCGTTCATCTCGTCCATGATCGCCTTGCGCGCCGCCTGCTTGTCGATAAGCGCCTGCGTGGCCGGTCCGGGCGCCACGGGGTCGACGGCGGGCGCCGCGGCCTGCGGCTGCGCCGGCGGCATCGGTGCCGGGGTCAGGGGGGCGGCCGGCTTCACGGGGGTCGAAGGCCGCGCGGCATTCTTCACCGGGTCCCACTTCTCGAACTTGTCGGCGGCGGATTTCAGGCTCTGCATCCCGGTCGAGACCGGGTTCGTCACCGTCTTCAGGTCGCGGCGGACCTCGTCCACGCCGCTTTCCTTCGCCGCCTGCTCCATCGCCCGGCTGAACTCGCGGCCCATGGCGCGGATCTTCGCCATGAAACGTCCCAACTGCCGGAACATCTCAGGCATGTCCTTGGGGCCTACGACGATCAGCGCCACCACGCCGATCACCATCAGTTCCATCCAGCCGATATCGAACATCTCTTGCGCCTTCCGAAGGGTCGTGCCTCAGCCTCAGACCTTGTCCTTGGGCGTGACGTCCTTGGCTTCCTCGGCGGCCTGTTTCTCCAGCTCTTCCGAGCCTTCCTTGATGCCGCGCTTGAAGGCGGTGATGCCCTTGCCGAATTCGCCCATCATCCCGGCGATCTTGCCGCGCCCGAAGAGCACCAGCACCACGATCGCGATCAGCAGCAGCTGAATGGGGCTTCCCATATGCATGTCGTCATCTCCTTGTCTCTGGCCGGAGAGGCCGGCCGGGGGTCGTCTGACCCGTAATAGGTCGGTCAAGGCCTCGCTTCCAAGGGTCAAGCGGCTTGCGCCGGGCAGTCTACTGACAGTATTTTGTCAGTATGGTGGGCAACCGGCCCGCCCCGCGCCCGGAACTGCCATGAAACGCGACGCCCGCCTCTATGACATCGTCCAGTCCCTGCGCGACGGGCGCCTGCATACCGCCTCCGAACTGGCGGGCCGACTCGGCGTCTCGACCCGCACGATCTGGCGCGACATGGAGATGCTGGCGGCAACCGGCCTGCCTGTGACGGGCGAGCGGGGCCTGGGCTACATCCTGCGCTCGCCCCTGATGCTGCCGCCGACGATGCTCACGCCCGAAGAACTGGAGGCGCTGGTGGAAGGGCTGCGGCATGTCGGGCTTGAGGGGAACCCGCGGGCCAAGGCGGCGCGGAGCCTGCTCTACAAGGTCGCGACGCTTCTGCCGCAGTCGGGGATCGAGACCGAGGGATAGCACCGATTCGCGGCCCAGGGTTAACGCCCCGCCACCCCGACGCGCGTCCATACGGACTCCATACGCAAGCCATACGCGAAACAGATCGCAAGACTTCCGCCAAGCCGTTGATTTAACGGGGCGGCCCCGGGTGTTGCGTCAGACCCCGAACACGAAGCAGCGATCCCGCCGGATCATCAGCCACAGCACCGTGCCCGGCTTCGGCAGGAAGACCCCCGGCACCGATGCCGTCAGCTTCGCCCCCTCGAAGTCCATCGCGAAATCGACCAGGCTCTCCCGCCCCAGATAGCGGCTGCGCAGCACCGTGCCGCGCGCCGCCGTTCCGTCTTCCGGCGTCGGATTCGGGCCGCGGCCGCCCCGGTCGAAGTCGATGCGCAGATGCTGCGGGCGGATCACGATCTCGACCGCGGCGCCATCGGCATGGCCCGGCGTCAGGAAGGCGCCGAAGGGCGTCTCGGTCAGCGCGCCCTTGGAGACACCCCGGATCACATTGACATCGCTGAAGAAAGCTGCCGCCGCCTTGTCGACGGGGGCGTTGTAGACGTTATAGGGCGCCCCCTTCTGCACGATATGCCCCGCCCGCATCAGGGCGATCTCGTCAGCCATCCGCATCGCCTCGTCGGGCTCATGCGTAACCAGAAGGACGGCGGTCCCTTCCTCTTTCAGAAGCTCCAGCGTCCGGTCGCGGATGCCATCGCGCAGCCGGTTGTCGAGGCCCGAGAAAGGCTCGTCCATCAGCATGACACGCGGGCGCGGGACCAGCGCGCGCGCCAGGGCCACCCGCTGCTGCTCGCCGCCCGACAGCTCATGCGGATGCTTCCTTCCAAAGCCGGAGAGGTCAACCTTTTCAAGCAGTTCACCCACCCGCCGCGTCTTTCCTACCCGGTCGCCGCGCAGCCCGAAGCCCACATTGTCGGCCACCGTCAAATGCGGGAACAGCGCGAAATCCTGGAACATCAGCCCGACCGAGCGGCGCTCCGGCGGCACATGCACCCCCGCTCCGGCGACGGTCTCGCCGTCCAGCACCACCTCGCCCGCCTCCGCCCGCTCGACCCCCGCGATGATCCGCAGCGTGGTGGACTTGCCGCAGCCCGAGGGGCCCAGCAGGCATGTCACCTGCCCCGCCGCCACAGACAGCGACACGTCATCCACCACCCGCCGCCCGCCGAAAGCGCGGACGAGATTGCGGGTTTCAAGGCGCAGGGAAGGCGTGTCGGGCATGAAACTCAAGCGAATTGCTCAGGTTTTCCCTAGCAGCCGTGCCCCCGCCCGGCAAGGCGTCTCACATGGTCGTATTCGTCGCACCGCCGTCCAGAAGCACGTTCTGCCCGACGATGAACCCGGCGTGCTGCGAGCAGAGGAAGGCGCAGGCCGCGCCGAATTCAGACGGCGTCCCGTAGCGCCCAGCAGGGATGGTCGCGGCGCGTTCCGAGATCGCCTCCTCCATGCTGATGCCCCGCGCCTTGACCACCGCGCTGTCCAGTGCAATCGCCCGGTCGGTCGCATGAATACCGGGCAGCAAGTTGTTGATCGTGACGCCCTTCCCCGCCACCTGCCGCGCGGTCCCGGCGACGAAGCCGGTCAGCCCGGCGCGGGCAGAGTTTGACAGGCCCAGCACCGCCACCGGCGCCTTGACCGAGACGGAAGTGATGTTCACCACACGGCCCCAGCCGCGCTGCATCATCCCGGGCAGGACGGCCTGCATCAGCGCGATGGGGGTCAGCATGTTGGCGTCAAGCGCCTTGAGGAAATCCTCGCGGCCCCAATCCGACCACATCCCCGGCGGCGGGCCGCCCGAATTGGTGACAAGGATGTCGAACGGTCCATGCGCCAGCACGGCCTCACGACCGGATTCTGTCGTGATATCAGCACACACGGTGGTGACATTCACCTGAAACCTTAACCGGAGGTCATGCGCCGCCGCTTCCAGTGCCTCCGACCCCCGCGCGTTCATCACCAGATCGACGCCCGCATCCGCCAGCGCCTCGGCGCAGCCCCGGCCCAAGCCCTTCGACGAAGCGCAGACCAGCGCCCGCTTTCCCGCAATCCCCAGATCCATCTGCAATTCCTCCTGCTTTGGCGGAAGCCTAGCAGCCAAGGCCGCAAGGACAAGACGTGCATCTGTTGCGGCGCGGCCCGCCGCAGGATATGTCGCTGCCCATGTCGAACCGCGCCCCCCTTCCGCCCGAAATCGCCCGCCGCCGGACCTTTGCGATCATCTCGCACCCCGACGCCGGCAAGACCACGCTGACCGAGAAGTTCTTGCTGTTCGGCGGCGCGATCCAGATGGCGGGCCAGGTCCGCGCCAAGGGCGATGCGCGGCGCACGCGGTCGGACTTCATGAAGCTGGAACAGGAACGGGGGATTTCCGTTTCGGCCAGCGCCATGAGCTTCGACTTCCGCCACTACCGCTTCAACCTGGTCGACACGCCCGGCCACAGCGATTTCTCGGAAGACACCTATCGCACGCTGACGGCGGTCGATGCCGCGATCATGGTGATCGACGGGGCAAAGGGGGTGGAGAGCCAGACCCGGAAGCTGTTCGAGGTCTGCCGCTTGCGCGACCTGCCGATCCTGACCTTCTGCAACAAGATGGACCGCGAAAGCCGCGACACGTTCGAGATCATCGACGAGATCCAGGAGAACCTGGCCATCGACGTGACCCCGGCCAGCTGGCCCATCGGCATGGGGCGGGACTTCGTCGGCGCCTATGACCTGCTGCACGACCGGCTGGAGATCATGGACCGCGCCGACCGCAACAAGGTGGCGGAATCGATCCAGATCAGCGGCGTGGATGATCCGAAACTGGCGGAACACATCCCGGCGGAGCTGTTGAAGAAGTTCCATGAAGAGCTGGAGATGGCGCGGGAACTGCTGCCCGCCTTCGACCGGGCGGCCTTCCTCAACGGCTCGATGACGCCGATCTGGTTCGGTTCGGCGATCAACTCCTTCGGGGTGAAGGAACTGATGGACGGGATCGGCGAATTCGGGCCGGAGCCCGAGCCGCAAAAGGCCGCGGAACGGCAGATCGACCCCTCGGAACCCGCCGTCACCGGCTTCGTCTTCAAGGTGCAGGCCAACATGGACCCCAAGCACCGCGACCGGGTGGCCTTCGTCCGCCTCGCCAGCGGTCATTTCGAGCGGGGAATGAAGCTGCACCATGTCCGCTCGAAGAAGCCGATGTCGATCACCAACCCGGTCCTCTTCCTTGCCGCCGACCGTGAACTGGCCGAAGAAGCCTGGGCGGGCGACATCATCGGCATCCCGAACCACGGCCAGCTGCGCATCGGCGACGCGCTGACCGAGGGGGAAAGCTTGCGCTTCACCGGCATCCCCAGCTTCGCGCCCGAGCTTCTGCAGACGATCCGCGCCACCGATCCGCTGAAGGCCAAGCATCTGGAAAAGGCGCTGACCCAGTTCGCCGAGGAAGGGGCCGCCAAGGTGTTCAAGCCGATGATCGGCTCGGGCTATATCGTCGGTGTGGTGGGCGCGCTGCAATTCGACGTGCTGGCCAGCCGCATCGAGCAGGAATATTCCCTGCCCGTCCGCTTCGAGGGGTCGAACTTCACCTCTGCGCGCTGGATCTCCGGCGACAAGGCGGAAATCGAAAAGCTGGTGAACGTCAACAAGGGCCATATCGCGCATGACAGCGACGGGGACCTGGTGTTCCTGACCCGGCTGCAATGGGACATCGACCGCGTGGTGCGCGACTATCCCGGCCTGCGGCTGACCGCGACCAAGGAGATGATGGTCTGAGCCCGGCTTGACCCCCATCCTGGTGCAGCCTAGCGTCACTGTGGCGGAGCGGGACGGGGGCACGCGAGCATGGCCAGCAGTGAACCGCCCGATCCGCAGGGCGACCCGGCCGAGGACGGCGCGGTCGAGACCTATCCGGGCGCGCCGGAAAGCCTGACCGGGATCTGGAAGCAGCGGCGGCGGCGGCTGAAACTGGCGGCGCGCGACTGGTTCCCCCCCGCCGATCTGGACCTGCGTGCCCTGCTGGAGGCCCGCATCCCCGCGACGATCCCGCCGCTGGAAGGCCCCCAGACCCTGCATGCGAAGAAGCTGCACCAGATGCGGGTGGAACTGGCGGGCAAGCCGGAGCTTGCGGCGGTCAACGCGATCCTGATCGCCCACCTGCGCAAGCAGCGCTTCCCGGCCCATACCCCCGCCCTTTTCCGCCGTATCTGGGCCGAGGCCGGGGCAGAGTTGATGCCGGACCTGCCGGGACGCTGGCTGATCTCCTCGATCATCACCTTCGGCGACCATGGCGAGACCGAGGCGCAGCGGCGGGTGGGTCTTTCGATCAACGTGCTCTTCTCGCTGATGAAGCTTTACGAGTTCGAGCGGCTGCATTCCGGCCATGACGCCGCGACACCTTTTCCGGCCCGGCGGACGCGGAACCGGCGGCTGCCACTGGACATGCCGCATTTCAACCTGGGCGACGGGGGGCTGGACATCAACCTGCTGGCGCAGATCTGGGGCGAGGCCGAGAAGGTGCCGGTCGTCGGCCCCCCGGCCTGCCACCTGTTGCAGCGGCTGAATGCGGACCCCGGCAACCTGTTCCGGCGGATCGGGATCATGCGGGCGGGCAAGCATCTGGCGCGGATGGACCGGGTGCTGGATGCGTGGCCGCCCACCGGGGCGGACGAGGGCTGATCCCGGCGCAAGCCTGCGAACAAACCCGTTCCGGCCCCCGGCTTGACCATGGGGACGATTTCCGTTATGCGCCGCAGGCGGCCAGAGGGGCCGAGACGCCGGGGCGCCCGGAAACTTGCGTCCCATAATCCATGCGGTCCGATACCGCATCCATAGGACGCATATGACCAAGTTTACCGATCTCGCGCTGGACCCGCGCGTGCTGCAGGCCGTCACTGAAGCCGGCTACGAGACCCCCACCCCGATCCAGGCCGAAGCCATTCCCCACGCGCTGCAAGGCCGCGACGTGCTCGGGATCGCCCAGACCGGCACCGGCAAGACGGCCAGCTTCACGCTGCCGATGATCACGCTTCTGGGCCAGGGCCGCGCCCGCGCCCGGATGCCGCGCAGCCTGGTGCTGGCACCGACGCGCGAACTGGCCGCCCAGGTGGCCGAGAACTTCGACATCTACGCCAAGCACACCAAGCTGACCAAGGCGCTGCTCATCGGCGGCGTGGCCTTCGGCGAGCAGGACAAGCTGATCGACCGCGGCGTCGACGTGCTGATCGCCACGCCGGGCCGCCTGCTGGACCATTTCGAGCGCGGCAAGCTCTTGCTGACCGGCGTGCAGATCATGGTGGTGGACGAGGCCGACCGGATGCTCGACATGGGCTTCATCCCGGACATCGAGCGCATCTTCACCCTGACGCCGCCGAAGCGGCAGACGATGTTCTATTCCGCGACCATGGCGCCCGAGATCGAGCGGATCACCAAGACCTTCCTGAAGGACCCGGCCAAGATCGAGGTGGCGCGGCAGGCGACGACTTCGACCACGATCACGCAAAGCCTGATCGAGGTGAAGCCCGCCCGCAAGGACCGCAGCTTTGGCGACAAGCGCGCCATGCTGCGCGCGCTGATCCGGGCGGAAGGCGAGGCCTGCACCAACGCGATCATCTTCTGCAACCGGAAGATGGACGTGGATGTGGTGGCCAAGTCGCTGAAATCGCACGGGTTCAACGCGGCCCCGATCCATGGCGACCTGGCGCAATCCGAACGGATGAAGACGCTGGACGCCTTCCGCGACGGGACGCTGCACCTGCTGGTCGCCTCGGACGTGGCGGCGCGGGGGCTGGACATTCCGGCGGTCAGCCATGTGTTCAACTTCGACGTGCCCTCGCACCCCGAGGATTACGTTCACCGCATCGGCCGCACGGGCCGCGCGGGGCGTCTGGGCAAGGCCTTCACCATCGCGGTGCCGTCGGACGACAAGTATCTGAAAGCCATCGAAAGCCTGATCAAGGCCGAGATTCCCCGCGGCGCGCAGCCCGAAGGCTTCGAGCCCTCGACCTCCGACAGCCGCCCGGACCGGGCCCCGCGCGAAGACCGCAAGGGGCGTGAGCGGGGAGGTCGCAGCCGCGACCGCGAGCGTCCGGTGAAGGCGCATGACGAGGTGGCGGCGATGGAGCCTCTGGTCGTCGCGCCCAAGACCGAGACCGTCGAAGACGCCCCGCGCGAGGAACGCCGGGAAGAGCGTCGCGAACCGCGTGGAGATCGGGGCGACCGTCGCCGCGAGGGCCGGGGCGAGGAGCGGGGCGAGCGTCGGGATGACCGCCGCGAACCGCGGGAGGACCGTCGCGAAGAGCGCCGCGAGCCGCGCGAAGACCGCCGCGACTATCGCCGTGACCGCGATCTCGGGCCGTCGGTCATCGGCATGGGCGACCATGTGCCGGACTTCATCCTGCGCAGTTTCGCGCTGAAGCCGTCGAAAGCGGAAGAGGCCGAGGAGCCCGTCCCGGCCACCGGCACCGAGGGCTGAGGCCGCAAGACCCCACGCTCGGACCCCTCCTCGTGCGCCTTCGGCTTCTCGTCGGCCTGATGCCCGCGAGGAGCGACGAAGGAGACGACGAGCGGTCCGGTGGATGGCCTACTCTGCCACCAGGCGGCTGATCACCACCGTGACCTCGGGCTTCTTGCCGATCTCTTCCATCCCGACCTGGCGAACCACCTTGCGGATTTCCTCTTCCAGCTTGGTATCGTCGGCCATCACCTTGCGGCCGAGCCGCCCGATCACCTCGTCGAGGTCGGCCTCCATCGTCTCGCCCAAGGGGCGTTCGCCGCGACCGACGGGCGGCAGGCCCATCAACTCCACCCAGGGCTCGCCCATCGGGCTGTCGGTCTCGTCCAGGATCACCGTCACCGTCACAAGGCCATTCAGCGCCATGCGGATGCGGTCGCGCACCACCCCGTCCAGCGCCCCGATCAGCGCGGTGCCGTCGAGGTAGAGCCGCCCGGTTTCCACATATTCCGCCACTTCCGGCACGTCGCCGGAAAGGTCCAGCATCGTCCCGTTGGGCGCCACCGCCGCCGCGATCCCGGCCTCGGTCGCGATGCGGACATGCTCAGACAGGTGCCGGTGCTCGCCATGCATGGGGATCAGCATATCGGGAAGGACGAGACGGTGGACATGTTCCAGATCCGGGCGGTTGGCATGGCCCGAGACGTGGTATTTCCCGCCCTGATCGTCGATCACCTGCACGCCCATTTCGGAGAAGGCATTCCAGACCCTCAGCACGTCGCGTTCGTTGCCGGGGATGGTCTTCGAGGAAAACAGGAAGGTGTCGCCCTCCTTCATCTCGATCCCCAGATACTTGCCACGGCTGAGCTGCGCCGAAGCTGCCCGGCGTTCGCCTTGCGAGCCTGTCACCAGCAGCATCAGATTGCGGCGCGGCACCTCCAGCGCCTCATCCGGCGTCACGGTCTTCGGGAACCCCGACAGCACCGCCGCCTCTTCCGCCGCCGACAGCATCCGCTTCATTGACCGGCCGAGGACGCAGATCGTCCGGCCCGCCGCCCGGCCCGCTTCGGCCAGCGTCTTCAGACGCGCGACGTTCGATCCGAAGGTCGTCGCCACCACCATGCCGGTCCGGCTGCGGATCAGCTCGGCCAGGGGCTCGGCGAGCGTCGCTTCGGACCGGCCCTCATGGGTCGAGAAGACGTTGGTGGAATCGCAGGTCATCGCCTTGACCGGACGCTCCGCCACGATCTCGCTGATCCGGGCGTCGTCCCAGCCTTCGCCCACCACCGGCGTGTGGTCGATCTTGAAATCCGCCGAGTGGAAGATGCGGCCCGCCGGCGTGTCGATGACCAGCGCCGAAGACTCCGGGATGGAATGCGAGACGGGGACGAACTGCACCTTGAACGGCCCGGCCTCCACGGTCGCTGGCCGGGGGTCGACAGTGACGATCTGGTCCAGGGGCAGTCCCGCCTCGTCGAACTTCAGCCGCCCGATGGTCGCGGTGAAGCGGCGGCAGTAGACCTTTTTGCCAAGCTGGGGCCACAAGGGCGCCAGCGCGCCGATATGGTCCTCATGCGCATGGGTGATGAAGATCGCCTCCAGCCGGTCCAGCTTGTCGTGCAGCCAGCTGACATCGGGCAGAATCAGGTCCACCCCCGGCGACGTGTCCATGTCCGGGAAGGCCACGCCCAGGTCGACCAGGATCAGCCGTTCCTTGCCCTTCGGCCCATAGCCGTAGACATAGGAGTTCATGCCGATCTCGCCGGCGCCGCCGAGGGGAAGGTAGATAAGGCGGTTCATGCGGTGTCCTTGTTGTAGTCGTTGATCAGGACGAGACCATGCATGGTCAGGTCGTCCTCGATGGAATGGAACAGTTCGGTCCCCTGAGCGAAAAGCGAGGCGAGGCCCCCGGTCGCGATCACTTTCATCGGCCGGTCGCGTTCGCGCCGCACCTCGCGCACGATGCCCTCGACAAGGCCGACATAGCCCCAATACACGCCCGACTGCATGCAGGCCACCGTATTCGTGCCGATCGCCTTCGCCGGCTTGGCCACATCGACGTGAGGCAGGGCGGCGGCGGCCATGTGAAGCGCTTCAAGGGACAGGTTGACGCCCGGCGCGATGACCCCGCCGATATAGGCGCCGTCGCTGTCGACCACGTCGAAAGTGGTGGCCGTGCCGAAATCGACCACGATCAGGTCGCCCCCCTGACGGTCGAAGCCCGCAACGGTGTTGACCAGCCGGTCGGGGCCGACAGTGGTGCCCTGGTCGACGCGGGGCGCGACGGGAAGCCTGCAGTCGGGCTTGCCCACGACCAGCGGGCGGCAGTTGAAGTAGCGGTCGCAGAGGACGCGCAGGTTGAAGACCACGCGCGGCACGGTGGAGGAGATGATCGCCTCGGTGATCTCGGCCTCGGTCTTGCGCAGCGCCATCAGCGAGGAGAGCCAGACGAAATATTCGTCCGCCGTCCGCCGGTGATCGGTGGCGATGCGCCAGGTCGCAAGAAAGCGCGCGCCGTCCCAGATCGAGAAGACGGTGTTGGTGTTGCCGCAGTCGATGGCGAGAAGCATGCAAGCCCCTGTTGATGATGCGGAAGTCTAAAGTTTTTCCAGAAAAATTTTAGACGTCCGGACGCAGTCGGTCAAAAGAACACCTCGGCGGCGGGGATAGCAAGCCTGCCCTGCGGGGTCCGCAGGATCAGGTTGCCCGCCGCGTCGATGGTCTCGAACACCCCTTCACGGGTCACCTCTCCGGTGCGGGCGCGGATGGTTTCACCAAGGCGCGCGGCATGGGTCAGCCAGGCCTCGCGCAGGGGGGCGAAGCCTTCGGCCTGGAAGAGGGCTTCCCAGCGCTCGTAGGCGCGGACGAGGGCGTCAAGGAAGGCCTCGGGTGTGACACGCAACCCGGTTTCGTGCAAAAGCGAGACGGGGGGGACCGCTCCGGGTTCCACCTGCGCAGGGTCGGGCGCGGCAATCAGGTTGACGCCGATGCCGATACAGAGGACCGGGGCGGGTCCGCTCAGCCCCTGGCTTTCCAGCAGGATGCCCGCCAGCTTGCCGCCGTTGCAGAGCACATCGTTCGGCCATTTCAGGGCAAAGCTGTCGGGAAGCCCCGTCATCTGCACCAGCGCATCGCGCAAAGCGAGTGCCGCAGCGAAGGAGCGCAGCGCGACCGTTTCGGGCGGTTCCGTCGGTTTCAGGACAAGGGTGCCGTGGAAGTTGCCCAAGGGACTGGTCCAGGGTCTTGCCCGGCGACCGCGCCCGGCGGTCTGGAGCCCGGCGACGATCCAGGTCGGCCCCGGCAAAGCCGAAGCCCGCCGGAAGCCTTCGGCATTGGTGCTGTCGATCTCGGGCAGGGTGATGCGCCCTGCCCCGCCCCTACCGGACAAGCGCTTCGGCGGCGACGGCAGCCGCTGGTTCGATGCCGAACAGGTTCACGATCCCCACGACCATGATCGCGGCCACAGCCACCAGCATCGCCCATTGCACCGGGGCCATGCGGCTGTCGACCGGCTCCTGCTCGGCCCCGAAATACATGAAATAGACGATGCGCAGGTAGTAGAAGGCACCGATGACCGAGGCCACCGCCCCCGCCACCGCCAGCCAGACCCAGCCTGCATCGACGGCGGCTTTCAACACGTAGAACTTCCCGAAGAAGCCGACCATCGGCGGGACGCCCGCGAGGGAGAACAGCAGCACCAGCATCGCCAGCGCCTTCAGCGGCTCTTTCTTCGCGAACTGGTTCAGGCCCGCGATGTCGCTGACGGGGCGGCCGTCACGCTCCATCGACAGGATGAAGGCGAAGGTGCCGACGTTCATCGTGACGTAGATCGCCATGTAGATCAGCGTCGCCTGCACCCCGTAAGCGGTGCCGACGCAGAGCCCAATCAGCGCATAGCCCATATGGGCGATCGAGGAATAGGCCATCAGCCGCTTGATGTCGCGCTGGCCGATGGCGGCGACGGCCCCAAGGAACATCGAGGCGACCGCAAGGCCCGCCAGCACCTGCCCCCATTGGGCCGGGATGCCACCGAAGGCGTCCTGCACCAGCCGGGCGATCAGCCCCATCGCGGCGACCTTCGGCGCGGTGGCGAAGAAGGCGGTCACGGGTGTGGGCGAGCCTTCGTAGACGTCGGGCGTCCACATGTGGAAGGGCGCGGCGCTGACCTTGAAGGCAAGACCCGCCAGCATGAACACCAGCCCGAACAGAAGGCCCAGCGGCACGCCGTCTTGCAGCGTGGTCAGGATGCCCGCGAACTGGGTGGTCCCGGCATAGCCATAGACCAGCGAGGCGCCGTATAGCAGCAGGCCGGAGGAGAGCGCGCCAAGGACGAAATACTTCAGCCCCGCCTCTGACGACTTCGCGCTGTCCCGCCGCATCGAGGCCACGACGTAAAGCGACAGCGATTGCAGCTCCAGCCCCATGTAAAGCGTGATCAGGTCGGCGGCCGAGACCATGACCATCATGCCCGTGACCGCCAGCGTGACGAGGATCGGGTATTCAAACCGCAGCAACTCGCGCCGGGTCATATAGTCCTGGCTCATCGCCAGCACCGCCGCTGCCGACAAAAGGATCGTCACCTTGGCGAAGCGCGCGAAGGGGTCGTCGGTGAAGAGGCCGGAGAACACCGTCCGCTCCCCCGCCCCGGCGGCGCCGATGTACAAAGCCAGCGCCACGAACAGCCCCGCCGTCGCCCAGACCAGCGTGGCGGCCAGCCGGTCCTTGCCGGTGTAGACCGCGGCGAGCAACGCGATCATGGCGTAGAGCGCCAGCACGATCTCGGGCAGAAGCGTCTGGAAATCGGCGGAGGTCATTCGGAATGTCCTTCGTTCAGGGCCAGGCCATCCGCAGACTGGGCGGCCTGGTATTCGGTGACGAGGGCCGAGACGGAGGGCCCGATGATATCGGTCACGAGGCTGGGGTAGATGCCGAGGATCAGGGTCGCGGCGATCAGCGGCGCGAAGATGCCCTTCTCGCGGCGGTCCATGTCGGTGATCGAGCGCAGCGCCTCCTTGATCAGGTCGCCGAAGACGACCCGGCGGTAAAGCCACAGCGCATAGGCCGCCGACAGGATCACGCCCGTGGTCGCCACGGCGGCAACCCAGGTGTTGACCTGGAAGATGCCCATCAGCGTCAGAAACTCGCCCACGAAACCGCTGGTGCCCGGCAGGCCGACGTTGGCCATGGTGAAGAACATGAACACCAGCGCATATGCAGGCATCCGGTTGACCAGGCCGCCGTAGGCGTCGATCTCGCGCGTGTGCATCCGGTCGTAGATCACGCCGACGCAGAGGAAGAGCGCGCCCGAGATGAAGCCGTGGCTGATCATCTGGAAGATCGCCCCGTCCACGCCCTGCTGGTTCGCCGCGAAGATGCCCATGGTGACATAGCCCATATGCGCGACCGAGGAATAAGCGATCAGCTTCTTCATGTCGGTCTGCGCCAGCGCGACGAGGCTGGTGTAGACGATGGCGATCGCGCTCATCCACAGGACCAGCGGCGTCATCACTTCGGAGCCCACCGGGAACATCGGCAGGCTGAAGCGCAGGAAGCCGTAGCCGCCCATCTTCAACAGGATCGCCGCCAGCACCACCGACCCCGCGGTCGGCGCCTGCACGTGCGCGTCGGGCAGCCAGGTGTGGACCGGCCACATCGGCATCTTCACCGCGAAGCTGGCGAAGAAGGCCAGGAACAGCATGGTCTGCAAGCCGCCCACCACCTGGATGCCCAGAAGGCTGAACGTCTCATGCCCGAAGTCATGCGCCAGAAGCTTCACGATATCGGTCGTGCCTGCGTCCAGATACATCGCGATCATCGCGACCAGCATCAGGACCGAGCCGAGGAAGGTGTAGAGGAAGAATTTGAAGGCCGCATAGATGCGGTCCTTGCCGCCCCAGATGCCGATGATCAGGAACATCGGGATCAGCCCGGCCTCGAAGAACAGGTAGAACAGCACCAGATCCAGCGCGCAGAACACGCCCAGCATCAGGCTTTCCAGCACCAGGAAGGCGATCATGTATTCCTTGACCCGCGTCTCCACCGTCCAGCAGGACCAGATGGTCAGCGGCATCAGGAAGGTCGTCAGCATCACGAACAGGATCGAAATCCCGTCGACGCCCATCTTGTAGCTGAGGCCCAGAATCCAGCTCCGCTCCTCGACGAACTGGAAGCCGGTGTTCGAGGGGTCGAAGCGGAACAGCACGAAGAGCGAGATGACGAAGGTCGCCGAGGTGGTGAAGAGCGCAAGCCATTTCGCCCCCTTGCGCGCCGCCGCGTCGTCGCCGCGCATGAACAGCGCAAGGATCGCCGCCGCGACCAGCGGCAGGAAGGTGATGATCGAGAGAAGCTGGTTTTCCATCTTGCGCGCCCCTTACTTCGCGCCGCCGAAAAGCGTCATCCAGGTGACAAGGACGACGATCCCCAGCACCATCGCGAAGGCGTAGTGGAACAGGTAGCCGGACTGCGCGCGGCCTGCGAGGCGGGTGAAGAAGGGGATGATCCCCATCGCCACCCCGTTCAGTGACCCGTCGATGACGTCGCCATCGCCCTTCTTCCACAGGAAGTTGCCCAGCCATTTGGCAGGACAGACGAAGATCACGTCATACAGCTCGTCGAAATACCACTTGTTCAGAAGGAACAGGTACAGCGGACGCTGCTGCGCGGCCAGGCGGCGCGGCAGGCCGGGATCGCGGATGTAGAAGAGCCAGGCCATCACGAAGCCGATCAGCATGGCGATGAAGGGCGAAACCTTGACCCAGGCCGGCGCTTCATGCGCGTGGTGAATGACCTCGTTCTCCGGCCCGATGAAGATCGCGCCCTTCGGGGCGACGCCCGGAGCGGCGGCATGGGCCTCGGGCGCGGCTTCGGTGGAATGCTCCTCGGTCGCGACCGTGGTGCCTTCCGCCGGTGCGGCCTCGGTGGTCGCAGGCGCGGCCCCTTCGGTCGTCACGGCGGCGGTGCCTTCGGTCGTGGCAGTCGCGGCGTGTTCTTCGCCCGCGACCTCATGCGCCGCGGCGGCTTCCATGCCGAACCAGTTTCGCAGCTTCGCCTCGTCGCCGAAGAAAACGTTGTACCACAGCATCCCCGAGAAGATCGCCCCCAGCGCCAGCACGCCCAGCGGGATCAGCATCACCATCGGGCTTTCATGCGGCTCGTGGCCGTGATCGTCATGGCCATGCCCGTGCGCGTGACCGTGGTGGTCATGCCCCTGCGCGCGGCTCTCGCCGAAGAAGGTCAGGAACATCAGCCGCCAGGAATAGAAGCTGGTGAAGCAGGCCGCCACGACCAGCAGCCAGAAGGCATAGGACGACCCGACCCAGGCGCTTTCGATCACCGCATCCTTGGACAGGAACCCGGCAAAGCCGAAATGGGTCAGCGGAATGCCCACGCCGGTGATCGCCAGCGTGCCGATCATCATCGCCCAGAAGGTCAGCGGGATCTTCTTCCGCAGGCCGCCATAGTTGCGCATGTCCTGTTCGTGGTGCGTCGCCATGATGACCGAGCCTGCACCAAGGAACAGCATGGCCTTGAAGAAGGCATGGGTGAAAAGGTGGAACATCGCCACCGAATAGACCCCCACCCCGGCAGCCACGAACATGTAGCCCAGCTGCGACATGGTGGAATAGGCGATCACCCGCTTGATGTCGTTCTGCACCAGCCCGATGGTCGCGGCGACGAAGGCCGTGGTGGCCCCCAGCACGGTGATGAAGCCGGTCGCCTGCGGCGCGTATTCGTAGAGCGGCGACATCCGGCAGACCAGGAACACCCCGGCCGTCACCATGGTCGCCGCGTGGATCAGCGCCGAGACCGGCGTCGGGCCTTCCATCGCGTCGGGCAGCCAGGTGTGCAGGAACAGCTGCGCCGATTTCCCCATCGCCCCGATGAACAAGAGGACGCCGATCAGGTTCGCGGCGTTCCAGTCGGCCCAGAGGAAGCGCAGGTTGGTCTCGGCCAGCCCCGGTGCGGCGGCGAACACATCGTCGAACTTGATCGAGTCGGTCAGGTAGAACAGCCCGAAGATCCCCAGCGCAAAGCCGAAGTCGCCGACGCGGTTGACCACGAAGGCCTTGATCGCGGCGGCATTGGCGGAAGGCTTACGGTAGTAGAAGCCGATCAGCAGGTAGGACGCGACGCCCACGCCCTCCCAGCCAAAGAACATCTGCACCAGGTTGTCGGACGTCACCAGCGCCAGCATGGCGAAGGTGAAGAACGACAGATAGGCGAAGAAGCGGGCCTTGTAATGCTCACCCTCATGCCAGTTCTCGTCATGCGCCATGTAGCCGAAGCTGTAGAGATGCACCAAGGCCGAGACCGAGTTCACCACCACCAGCATGATCGCGGTCAGCCGGTCCAGCCGGATCGCCCATTCCGAATGCAGCGTGCCGCTTTCGATCCAGTCGAGGATCGGGATATGCCGCGTCTCGCCGTCGAAGGTCAGGAAGATGTACCAGCTCAGCGCGGCCCCGAGGAACACCAGCGACGTGGTGATGACCTGCCCGGCCTTCTCGCCGATCAGCCGCCAGCCGAAGCCGCAGATCAGGGCCCCGATCAGCGGAGCGAAGAGGATGATCGTTGCCATTTACTCGGTCCTGCCTTGGGTCGCGCCGCAGCGGATGGAGCCGCAGCGCGTAGATTGGAATTCGTCCGCCGGTGCGGACCCGCTCTCGCGGCATGTCTCGCATTCGAGATCGAGCGTCCGGCCCCTGATGGCCGTCACCCGCATCCCGAAAAGGTTGCGTTCCCCCACCGCCGCCATGGTCCTCAGCCCTTCATCACGTTGACGTCTTCCACCTCGATGGTGCCGCGGTTGCGGAAGAAGACGACGAGGATGGCAAGGCCGATCGCGGCCTCGGCGGCGGCGACGGTCAGGACGAACATGGTGAAGACCTGCCCCACCAGATCGCCGGAATAGGAGGAGAAGGCGACGAGGTTGATGTTGACCGCCAGCAGCATCAGCTCGATCGACATCAGGATGACGATCACGTTCTTCCGGTTGAGGAAGATCCCGAAGATCCCGATGACGAAAAGCGCCGCAGCCACCGTCAGGTAATGTTCAAGTCCGATCATCTTTCCGTCCCTCGTGGCCGTTTGGCCCTTGTCGTTTCGGTGGGGTGGAACCCCACCCTACCCGGCATTCGTAGGGTGGGGTTTTACCCCACCTTGATCACAACCCCTGCCCCGGCTTGACGTCCTTGAGCTCCATCGCCTTGGCCGGGTCGCGCCACATCTGCTGAAGCACGTTCTGCCGCTTGATGTCCTTGCGGTGCCGAAGCGTCAGCAGGATCGCCCCGATCATCGCCACCAGCAGGATCAGCCCGGCCAGCTGGAACAGCAGGAAATACTTGTCGTAGATCAGCAGCCCCAGCGCCCGGGTGTTCTCGATCTCCGAAGGCGCCACCGCCTGCCGCAGGCCCTGCGATCCTTCGGCCACCGTCCAGACGCCCACGCCAATGGCGACCTGCATCAGGAGGACCACGCCGATGAGGAGGCCCAAGGGCATGTAGCGCGCCAGTTCCCCCTTCAGCGCGGCGAAGTCGATGTCCAGCATCATGACGACGAACAGGAACAGCACCGCCACCGCGCCGACATAGACGATGACCAGAAGCATCGCCACGAACTCCGCCCCCAGAAGGACGAACAACCCCGAAGTGGAGAGGAACGCCAGGATCAGCCACAGCACCGAATGCACCGGGTTGCGGGAAAGCGTGACCATCAGGCCCGCCGTCACCGTGATCACGGCAAACAGGTAGAAGGCAAAGCTGAAGACGGTCATGCGTCTTTCTCCTCAGGGATCTCGGCGAAGACCGCTTGCGCGATCTCAAGCGCCTTCTGCATGGCGGGCATCCCGCCGAACATCGACATCTGCCAGATCACTTCCGCGACCTCGCGCTTGGTGGCCCCGGCCGACAGACCGTTCTTGATCGCCATCCGCAGCTGCGGCTCGCCCACCGGCCCCAGCACGGTCAGCGCCGCGATGGTGACGAGGAAGCGGGTCCGCGCGTCCAGGCCTTCGGGGTTGAAGGTCTTGCCGAACCACATCTCCAGAAGCTCCTTCGGCATCGGCGGAAAGAACTTCTCGAACGCCTTCGCGTCGATGTTCTCCATGCCGGGCATGAAGGCATTGGCCATCTTCTGGCCCTGCTCCATCATCGCGGCGAACATCTTGGCGAAATCCTCGGTCATCTGTAGGGCGCGTCGAGTTCGAGGTTGCGGGCGATCTCGGCCTCCCAGCGGGCGCCGTTCTCAAGGAGTTTTTCCTTGGTGTAGAACAGCTCTTCCCGGGTCTCGGTCGAGAATTCGAAGTTCGGGCCTTCGACGATGGCATCGACCGGACAGGCCTCTTGGCAGAAGCCGCAGTAGATGCATTTGGTCATGTCGATGTCGTAGCGCGTGGTGCGGCGGGAGCCGTCCTCGCGCGGTTCGGCGTCGATGGTGATCGCCTGCGCCGGGCAGACCGCCTCGCACAGCTTGCAGGCGATGCAGCGTTCCTCGCCGTTGGGATAGCGGCGCAGCGCATGTTCGCCGCGGAAACGGGGCGACAGCGGCCCCTTCTCATGCGGGTAGTTCAGCGTCGATTTCGGCGCGAAGAAGTATTTCATGCCCAGGCCGAAGCCCTTGATGAAATCCATCAAGAGGAAGTAGCGCGTCGCGCGGGTCCAGTCGATGTTGCTCATTGGCTTGCCTTCATCAGTGGGCGCAGAGTTTCCCGCTCGTCGGAAGGAAACTCGGAATCAAATTTGGCGATTTCGCTTTGCAGTTCTTTCGATGACGCCACTACCAAGGGACGCAGGCACTGTTCCAGCGTATCATCCATCAGAAAGGCCGCTGCATAGGCACTTCGATGCTCGGGCTGGATCTCGTCAGACCATTTTCCGTCTTTGACAAGTTTCCATCGGAACATCGGGCCAAGATTCACGAAGCGCTCTGCGACCGCTCTCCACTGCTCCACCGCGTCGAGACTGTAGAAGTCTACGGCAGGGGGGAGGAGAACCCAGCCAATTCCGCTAGAGGTCGTCACCTCTTTCGGGTTCAGCATTTCGGCAAAGGCTGCCGCAGCATCCTTGCACTCACGCTCCGACGGTTCCGCAAACCCGGCAGACGCCAAGCTTGTCACCGCCAGAGCAGGAACGACTGCGAAAGGACGACAGTACATCCCTCAGCCCCCCACGGCCCAACGGGCCCAGAAGCCGCCCAGCACTTCGAACTTGGCGAGGAAGGCCACGATCACCACCCAGCCCAGCGACAGCGGCAGGAAGACCTTCCAGCCGATCCGCATCAGCTGGTCATAGCGGTAGCGGGGGACGATGGCCTTCACCATGGCGAACATGAAGAAGAAGAGCCACATCTTGCCGACCATCCACCACCAGCCATCGGGCAGGAACGGCAGGGGCGACAGCCAGCCGCCGAAGAACAGCAGCGAAATCAGCGCGCACATCAGGAAGATGGCGATGTATTCGCCCGCCATGAACAGAAGGTAGGGGGTCGAGGAATATTCCACCATGAACCCCGCCACCAGTTCGGATTCGGCTTCGGGCAGGTCGAAGGGCGGGCGGTTGGTCTCGGCCAAGGCGCTGACGAAGAAGAGCACCACCATCGGCAGGTGCGGCAGCCAGTACCAGTTGAAAAGACCCCAGTCCCCCTCCTGCGCCTGAACGATGGCGCCAAAGTTCATCGCGCCTGTCGAGATGATCACCCCGATGATGATCAGGCCCAGCGACACCTCGTAGGAGATCATCTGCGCCGCCGACCGCAGGGACCCCAGGAAGGCGTATTTCGAGTTCGACGCCCAGCCGCCCATGATCACGCCATAGACCTCCAGCGAGGAGACGGCGAAGACGAAGAGGATCGCCACGTTGATATTGGCCAGGACCCAGCCCTGGTCGAAGGGGATCACGGCCCAGGCCAGGATCGCCAGCACGAAGGACAGCATCGGCGCCAGGAAGAAGACCGGGCGGTCCACCCCGGCGGGGATGACGATTTCCTTGACGACGTATTTCAGCGCGTCGGCCACCGATTGCAGCAGGCCGAAGGGGCCCACCACGTTCGGGCCGCGCCGCATCTGCACGGCGGCCCAGATCTTCCGGTCGCCGTAGACCAGGAACAGGAGGCTGATCATCACGAAAGCCACGATCAGCAGCGACTGCGCCGCGATCAGCACCGCCGTTCCGAACCCCGTGGCAAAGAACCCGTCCATGTCAGCCCCTCATCCTCAAACCGCCAGCCTTACTTCGCCGGTATTCCCAACTCGGCGCATTCGGTCGCCACCACTTCGGCGTCGATGGTGCGCAAGCCCTCGGGCAGCGTGGCCGAGACGAGGTAGACCGCATCCCCGACCCAAGTCCGCCCGTCCTTCCTTACGATGGTCCGCACCTGCCGCGCGAAGCCAAACCCTTGATCCAGCGCATATTGCGCGGCAGCACAGCGGCCATAGGCCTCGACATCCGACCGGTCCTTCGCACCGGTCATCGCGACGGTGAAGCTGACCATGTCCTTGTCGAGCAGGATGGTCGACACCCCCTGATAGACCGCCTGACTGCCGCGCTCCTGTGGCACCTCTCCGCCGGGCGCGCAAGCCCCCAGCGCCGCCGTCGCGGTGCCAAGGGTGGCCAGCAGGGAGAGGCGTTGCGCCATGCGTCTACTCCGCCGCAATCGGGGCCATAGCCCGCGCCTTGGCCATGGCGCTGAGTTCCGCCATCACCGCCGATGCACGGGCAATCGGGTTGGTCAGGTAGAAATCGCGGATCGCATTGCGGAAGGTGGCCTTGGCCGGAAGCTTCACCTCCAGCGGCTGCCACACGTTCTCTGGCACCTCGTCGATCCGGCCCAGATGCGGATGCGCCCTGACCAGCGCAGCACGCAGCCCGGCAAGCGACTCCCAGGGCAGTTGCGCGCCCAGTTCCGCCGAAAGCGCCCGCAGGATCGCCCAGTTCTCCTTCGCCTCGCCGGGGGCAAACCCTGCGCGGAAGGCCAGCTGCGGCCGCCCCTCGGTGTTGACGAAAAGCCCGTTCTCTTCCGTATAGGCCGCGCCCGGCAGGATGATGTCGGCCCGGTTCGCGCCCCGGTCGCCGTGGCTGCCCTGGTAGATGACGAAGGGCGCATCGGCCCCGTCGCGGCTGATCTCGACCTCATCGGCGCCGAGATTGTAGATCACCTGCGCGCCGTCCGTGGCCTTGGCGAGCCCACCCTCGGTGACGGCCCCCACATCCATCGCGCCAACCCGCGCCGCCGCCGTGTGCAGCACCAGAAGCTTGCCGCCCGCACCCTGCGCATAGGCCATCGCCTGGCTCAGCACCGCCTCGCCATCCGCCTCGTTGATCGCGCCCTGGCCGATGATGACCAGCGTGTCCGGTTTCTCGGTCACACGGCCGACCAATTCCACCAGCGCGGCGCGGTCCGACCCCATGTGCTTGTAGTCATAGGTCAGGTCGACCTTCTCGCCGAACAGGCCCACCGTCGCGCCATTGGTCCAGGCCTTGCGGATGCGGGCGTTCAGCACCGGGGATTCGACGCGCGGATTGGTCCCAATCAACAGGATCACCTTGGCCGTGTCGATATCCTCGATCCGCGCGTTGCCGACATAGGCCGAGCGGTTGCCGATCGGCAGCTTCGCCCCGTCGGTGCGGCATTCGACATGGCCACCGATGGATTCGATCAGCGTCTTCAAGGAGTAAGCGGCCTCGACGGGCACCAGATCGCCCACCAGCCCGGCCACTTTCCTGCCCCGCATCGCGGCGGCGGCCTTCTCCAGCGCCTCGCCCCAGGACGCCTTCCTGAGCCGCCCGTTCTCGCGCACATAGGGCGTATCCAGCCGCTGGCGGCGGAGGCCGTCCCAGACGAAGCGGGTCTTGTCGCTGATCCACTCCTCGTTCACGCCGTCATGGTTGCGCGGCAGGAAGCGCATCACTTCCCGGCCCTTGGTGTCGACCCGGATGTTCGACCCCAGCGCATCCATCACGTCGATGCTCTCGGTCTTGGTCAGCTCCCAGGGCCGCGCGGTGAAGGCATAGGGTTTCGAGGTCAACGCGCCCACCGGGCACAGGTCGATGATGTTGCCCTGCAGGTTCGAATCCAGCGTCATGTTCAGATAGCTGGTGATCTCGGCATCCTCGCCCCGGCCGGTCTGGCCCATCTGGGTGATGCCAGCCACTTCGGTGGTGAACCGCACGCAGCGGGTGCAACTGATGCAGCGCGTCATCGCCGTCTTGACCAGCGGCCCCAGGTTCAGGTCCTCCGTCGCCCGCTTCGGCTCGCGGTAGCGGGAGAAATCGACGCCATAGGCCATGGCCTGGTCCTGCAGGTCGCATTCCCCGCCCTGGTCGCAGATCGGGCAGTCGAGCGGGTGGTTGATGAGCAGGAACTCCATCACCCCCTCGCGGGCCTTCTTCACCATCGGCGACTTGGTCTTGACCACCGGCGCCTGCCCCTCCGGCCCCGGCCGCAGGTCGCGCACCTGCATCGCACAGGAGGCCGCAGGCTTCGGCGGGCCGCCGACCACCTCGACCAGGCACATCCGGCAGTTGCCCGCGATCGACAGCCGCTCATGGTAGCAGAAGCGCGGGATCTCCACCCCGGCCACTTCCGCCGCCTGGATGATGGTCATCGCGCCATCGACCTCGACCTCGATCCCGTCGATGCTGATTTTCTTGAGGTTGGTCATGGCCCTACTCCGCCGCCACTTGCGCGCAACCGTGGGTCTTCCACGCCTGCGCTTCTTTCAGATATGTCCAGCCAAACGCATGGTCGCTGTCGCCATGCGTCTCCAGATGCGCCAGCCGCTCCAGCGCCTCGTCCAGCGTCGGGCGGTGGCCCGCAGGCACCCACCACATGACGAAATGCATCCGGCCCAGCACCTGAAACCACTCCGCCCGCCGTTCATAGAAGGCGCGGTGGACGGTGTTCCAGACGAAATGCTCCAGCGTTTCCACGCTTTCCCAGACGGTCAGGTTCGACACGAACTGAGGGTCGCCGCCGATCTTGGTCTCGGTGTTCCCGGTGCCGGGCTCGCCCGAGCCCTCCATCATCCAGACGAAGCCCGGCATCCGCTTGCCCAGCCCGTTCACCCGGTCCAGCGCCGCCATGAACTCGGCCACGCGCGGGTCGTCGGTGGGGGCCAGAAGGCGCCCCACGTTCAACTCGGCCAAGTGCATGACGGGCGACTGGCTCACTTCTTCGACCTCAAAAGATAGCCGATCAGGCTGTTCCTGGCGATTTCCTCTTCGCCGATCTTGCAATAGGCCTCCGGCTTGCCCGGCTCGGCGCCCTTGGCCTTCAGCCATGCGGCGGCCTCGGCCTTGAACTTCGCCTTCTCCTCTTTCGAGGTGACGAATTCCCGCACCACTTTCGCCTCATAGCCCTGCTTCAGGGCATAGTCGCGCAGGTTGTTCAGCTCGCCCAGGGCGCGCAGCTTCCGCGCCTCCATCGTCGGGCAGTTGTCGGCAATCGCATCACCGATGAAGCCATTCAGAAGTTTGGCGTGAATCACCGGCTCTTCGTTGATCGGCACCAGCGCCAGCGCGGGCGTGGCGGCGACGGCAAGGGTCAGGGCGATGGTCAGATTGCGAAGCATGTTGGCCTCCTTGGCTGCTCGTGCGCAGGAGATGGGGGCAAGACCCCTTGCTATGCCATGACAAACCGCCCGTTTCAGCGCTTTGTGACCCCGGATGACCGCCTTCGTCATGCGCAGCCCTCCGGATAGACCCATGCGCCGGTGGCCCGGTCATAGCGGTCGTAGATCGAGACCCTGACCCCCTTCGCGCCGCATTGCGCATCCGCAGCCTTCCGCGCCGCAGCGCCCTCCCACATCTGGAACGGCTGGCCATTGTTGGTGACGCGCACCGGCTCGCGCGACGCAGGCACGGGCGCAGCCGTTCCCACGCAGGCCGCCTGCGCCAAAGTCACCGAAAGGGCCAGCGCCATCCGCATCACTCCGCCGCGACCGCCGTGATCCGGCCGGTGCGCTTCGCCTTGATCCGGTCCTCGATCTCGTCGCGGAAGGCGCGGATCAGGCCCTGGATCGGCCAAGCCGCCGCATCGCCAAGCGCACAAATGGTATGGCCCTCGACCTGCTTCGTCACCGACAGCAGCATGTCGATCTCCTCGACCTCGGCCTCGCCCCGGACGAGCCGGTCCATGACCCGCATCATCCAGCCAGTGCCCTCGCGGCAGGGGGTGCACTGGCCGCAGCTTTCGTGCTTGTAGAATTTCGACAGCCGCCAGATCGCCTTGATCACGTCGGTCGACTGGTCCATCACGATCACCGCCGCCGTGCCCAGGCCCGAGCGCTGCTCGCGCAGCCAGTCGAAATCCATGATCGCATCATCGCATTGCGACTGGGTCAGCAGCGGCACCGAGGACCCGCCGGGGATCACCGCCTTCAGGTTCTTCCAGCCGCCGCGCACCCCGCCGCAATGGCGGTCCAGCAGTTCCTTCAGCGGGATCGACATCGCCTCTTCCACGACGCAGGGCTGCATCACATGGCCCGAGATGCCGAAAAGCTTGGTCCCGGTGTTGTTCGGACGCCCGAAGGACGCGAACCATTCCGGCCCCCGGCGCAGGATCGTAGGGACCACGGCAATCGACTCGACGTTGTTAACCGTGGTCGGGCAGCCGTAAAGCCCCGAGCCCGCCGGGAACGGCGGCTTCATCCGCGGCATCCCCTTCTT
>Ga0209793_1000279_pt1 | contig 73033 bp, 62 predicted proteins | sample EBPBio122009_DNA_FD_185863 | JGI IMG/M metagenome (GOLD analysis project Ga0209793, IMG submission 185863) | Wastewater treatment Type I Accumulibacter community from EBPR Bioreactor in Madison, WI, USA - Reactor 1_2/2/2009_ DNA (SPAdes) (version 2) | ecosystem: Engineered > Bioreactor > EBPR >... | reverse complement strand
CGTCGCTCGCATTGAAAGGCGGCGCGAGGATCACCGTATCCCCGGCCGCCCCGTCGACATGCCCGCCGGACGGATAACAGATCAGCCCGCGCCGCAGCCCTTCGGCGCGGATGCGGCCGTTCACCCCCAGCGCGGCCTCGAAGGGCGCCTTGGTCTCGGGGTCCGCCACCAGTTCGACCCCGATGAAGTACCCCCGGCCCCGCACATCGCCCACCTGCGGCAGATGCGCCATCCGCGCCCGCAGGTCCGACCTCCAGCGCGGCCCCTTGTCCCGGATGCGCGCCAGCAGACCCTCTTCCTCGACGATCCGCTGCACCGCCACCCCGGCGGCGAGACAGGCCGTATGCCCGGTATAGGTATGCCCGGTCAGCGGCCCGCCATGGCCTGCTGCCATCACATCGGCGATCTCCTGCGTGTAGACCGCCGCGCCCAGGGGCAGGTAGCCGCCCGACAGCGACTTCGCCACGGTGATGATGTCCGCCGTGATCCCGTCCTCTTCGGACGCCCGCCACACCCCGGTCCGGCCCGACCCGCACATCACCTCGTCGCAGATCACCAGCACGCCGTGCCGCCGGCAAACCTCGGCCATGGCCTTTGCATAGCCTTCCGGCGCGGGCAAAGCCCCGCCCGCCGCACCGACCACCGGTTCGAAGAAGAACCCCGCCACCGTCTCCGGCCCGAGCCGCTGGATCTCCGCCTCCAGTTCCGCCGCCAGATGCGCGACCAGCCCCTCCCGCGTCACGCCCTTCGGCAGCCGGTAGGCATTGGCGGCACTCACCCGGCCCACCATCGGCAAGGCCCCGGCAAAGGCGCGCTGGCGGTCCTCGAACCCCGACAGCGCCGTCGCCATCAGCGTGTTGCCATGCCAGGACCGCTTGCGCGCGATGAACTTCACCCGCCCCGGCTCACCCCGGTCGAAATGGTACTGCAGCGCGATCTTCACCGCGCTTTCCACCGCCTCGGACCCCGAGGTGGTATAGACCATGTCCGCCAGCCCCGTGGCCTTGCAGATGATCTCGCTCATCTCCTCCAGCGGGTCGGTGGTGAAGAGATAGCGGTAGCCATAGGCCACCTTCTCCATCTGCCTGGCCACCGCCGCGTTCACCCGCGCATCGCCGTGGCCGATGGAAAACACCGCCGGGCCGCCCGAGCCATCGATATACTGTCGCCCCTCCACATCCCACAGATAGGCCCCCCGCCCGTGGCTGATCTTCGGCAGGATGGCTTGCGTGATATCATTGGCGCTTGGGCGCGGCATGGCGGTCTCCTTCTCTCCCGGTGCAAGCCTTCGCAAGCGCCCCGAGGCTTGTCAATCTCGCCACGCTGCCGGTGATTCGCGCCACGGCTGGCGTTACCGCCACCATGTGATCACGATTTTCCATCGTGTGATCACACGTTTCGCAACCGTGATCACATCGTTCATTTTCCCGGCATTCCCCCCGCTTTACAGGCATTTGCCGTTTGGTTCCCCCGCAAACCCGTGCCAGAACGCCCCTGACCAATCCCGGCCGCGAAGGGGCGCCCCATGAATATCCACGAATACCAGGCGAAAGAGCTTCTGCGCAGCTATGGCATCCCGGTTTCGGACGGCCGCGTCGTCCTGAAGGCCGAAGACGCCAAGACCGCCGCGGGGGAACTTGACGGCCCGCTCTGGGTGGTGAAGTCGCAAATCCACGCCGGGGGCCGCGGCAACGGCCATTTCAAGGAACCCGAAGCGGGGGAAAAGGGCGGCGTCCGCCTGGCCCGCAGCGTGGGTGAGGCCGCCGAATTCGCCCGCCAGATGCTGGGCCGCACCCTTGTCACCGTGCAGACCGGGGCCGCGGGCAAGCAGGTCAACCGCATCTACATAGAGGACGGCTCGGACATCGAGAAGGAATTCTACCTCGCCTTCCTGATCGACCGTCAGACTTCGCGCATCTCCATCGTCGCCTCGACCGAGGGCGGGATGAGCATCGAAGACGTGGCGCATGACACGCCCGAGAAGATCCACACCTTCACCATCGACCCGGCCACGGGCCTGCAGGATTTCCACGGCCGCCGCGTGGCCTTCGCGCTGGGCCTGACCGGCAACCAGGTCAAACAATGCGTGGGGATCGTGAAGAAGCTCTACCAGCTGTTCCTGGACAAGGACATGGACATGCTGGAGATCAACCCCTTCTGCCTGTTGAAGGACGGCACGCTGCGGCTCTTGGACGCCAAGATGGGCTTCGACGGCAACGCGATCTACCGCCACCCCGACATCGCCGCCCTGCGCGACGAGACCGAGGAGGACCCGAAGGAACTCGCCGCCTCGAAATTCGATCTGAACTACATCGCCTTGGACGGCGAGATCGGCTGCATGGTCAACGGCGCAGGGCTGGCGATGGCCACGATGGACATCATCAAGCTTTACGGTGCCGAGCCCGCGAACTTCCTGGACGTCGGCGGCGGGGCGACGAAGGAGAAGGTGACCGAGGCCTTCAAGATCATCACCTCGGACCCGAACGTGAAGGGCATCCTGGTCAACATCTTCGGCGGCATCATGCGCTGCGACATCATCGCCGAGGGCGTGATCGCGGCGGTGAAGGAAGTGGGCCTGAAGGTCCCGCTGGTGGTGCGGCTGGAGGGGACCAACGTCGAGCTTGGCAAGGAGATCATCCGCAACAGCGGCCTGAACGTCATCGCGGCGGACGACCTGAAGGACGGGGCGGAGAAGATCGTGAAGGCGGTGAAGGGATGAAGCGAAGCATTTACCTCGTCTTGGCCTTGGCTGGATGTGTCGCGGACGCTTCTGCGACTTCATCCGACAGTCGTTCCTACGTAAAATACCTGAACGCGTTCGCATCTGCGTGTTTGGCGGAAGATTTGACGGAAAACAAAGCAAAGGCTGCTGCCCGCGCAAGCGGAGTCAATTTTTACGGTATGTTTGGATATAAGACGAACGATGCTGTATCGACTGGCATCACATTGACCGGATACAGAGCCGGAGGTTTTGATCGGGATAAGGCCTACACGTCCTACACGTGCAATGTTCGATTTCGTGGGACATGGGCGGACCAGATATTCCCGGATGTTCAAGAAAAGCTTGCATCAGCTGGCTTTGCTTCCATCTCGCGATTCAACCGTAAGACTTATTCACCTGCACAAGCCTATGATGGCAAGGAAATAATCACCATTGCGGGGAGAGTGTCCCGCGGCGGCAAATCTTTCGCGGTAAGCATCACTCAGTCGCCGCCTGGTTCTGACGCCAGTGCGAGGATCTCATATATCCCCAATACGACGATAACAATCTCAACGGCTTCCTCCAATTGATTTCGCATTGTGTCGCCAACTGAAACTGACAAAACAGATCGGAAGACAGAAGATGTCCGTCCTCGTCAACAAATCCACCCGCGTCATCTGCCAGGGCTTCACCGGCTCGCAGGGCACCTTCCACTCCGAGCAGGCCATCGCCTATGGGACCAAGATGGTCGGCGGCGTGACCCCCGGCAAGGGCGGGACCGAGCACCTCGGCCTCCCCGTCTTCGACAGCGTCCATGAGGCCGTCGCGAAGACCGGCGCCGATGCGACCGCGATCTACGTCCCCCCGCCCTTCGCCGCCGACTCGATCCTGGAAGCCATCGACGCCGAAATCCCGCTGATCGTCTGCATCACCGAGGGCATCCCGGTGCTCGACATGATGAAGGTCAAGCGCGCGCTGATCGATTCGAAGTCGCGGCTGATCGGCCCGAACTGCCCCGGCGTGCTGACCCCCGGCGAATGCAAGATCGGCATCATGCCGGGCTCGATCTTCTCCAGGGGCTCGGTCGGGGTTGTCTCGCGCTCGGGCACGCTTACCTATGAAGCTGTGAAACAGACCACCGACGTGGGCCTTGGCCAGACCACCGCCGTGGGCATCGGCGGCGACCCGATCAAGGGCACCGAACATATCGACGTGCTGGAGATGTTCCTGGCCGACCCGGACACCCACTCCATCATCATGATCGGCGAGATCGGGGGCAGCGCCGAGGAAGACGCCGCCCAGTTCCTCGCCGACGAAAAGAAGAAGGGCCGCTGGAAGCCCACCGCCGGTTTCATCGCCGGCCGCACCGCCCCTCCCGGCCGCCGCATGGGCCATGCCGGGGCCATCGTGGCAGGCGGCAAGGGCGACGCGGGATCGAAGATCGAAGCGATGAAGCGCGCCGGGATCGTGGTGGCCGACAGCCCGGCGGGCCTGGGCGAGGCGGTGCTGAAGGCGATCAAGGGGTAAGCTGGCGTAGGGTGGGGTGCCAACCCACCTTCCCGGCATGGTGGGTTGGCACCCACCCTACAGGAGCAGACGTGACCAACCATTCCCCGCATCTCGAGGCCACAGGACGCGCCCGGATCGTGGTTGCCGACGATCTTGCCATGCCCGACCGACGGGGGTCCACCCCATGACCGCGCTCCTGATGACCGCCACCATCGCCCCCGACGCGCAGGCCGCCGCGCACAGCCAGTTCGACCCCGCCGAGCGGCTAGCGCAGTATCAGGCCGCGCTCGCCCACTACCTCCGCATTCCGGCGCTGAAAATCCTTTTCGTCGACAACTCCGCCCACCCGCTCGACGCGCTGGCAGCCACGGCCCGCGAGGCCGGTCGCCCCGTCCACTTCCACAGCTACAAAAGCCCCGTCCCCCCCGCCTTGGGCAAGGGCCGGGGCGAGATGGAGCTGATCGCCACCGCGCTCGACCACTTCAAGGCCGAGATCGGCGAGGATGAGCCGGTCTGGAAGGTCACCGGCCGCCTGATCGTCGACAACCTCGACGCGCTGATCGCGACCCAGCCGCAGGGTTTTGCCCTCTATGCCGATTGCCGCGACGTGCCCCTGATCGGCGAGGCTTTGGGCGGCAACCAGTGGATGGACACCAAACTGATCGCCTTCACGCCCAAGGGCTTCCGGACGCTGATCCAGCAGGACTGGCCGGACGAGAACTTCACCATCGAAAAGCTGCTCTACCAGCATCTGAAACCGGTCCTGCGGGACCGGAAGGACATCGTCCCCCGCTTCCGCCTCCAGCCCGATTTCATCGGCACCAGCGGCGGGTCGGGCAAGAACTACCGTTCCTTCGGAAACCGCACAAAATCCACCGTCCGCCGGGCCGCCCGTAGTGTCGCCCCGTGGCTATGGCTCTGAAACCAGAGGGTAATCGCATGACCGACCAATCCCCCACCGCCCAGTTCCACGCCTCGTCCTTCCTCGACGGCGCCAATGCCGACTATGTCGACCAGCTGGCCGCCCGCCATGCCGCCGACCCCAACTCGGTCGACCCGGCCTGGGCCGAATTCTTCCGCGCCCTCGGCGACAGCGAGATCGACACCAAGCGCGCCGCACAAGGCCCCAGCTGGGCGCGCGCCGACTGGCCGCCCCAGCCTGCCGACGACCTGACCGCCGCGCTGACCGGCGAATGGGCCGCCCCGCCCCCGGCACGCGAAGCCAAGGCTGCGGGCGAGAAGATCGCCGCCAAGGCCGCCGAGGCGGGCGTCGCGCTCTCCGACGACCAGATCCAGCGCGCCGTTCTCGACTCGATCCGCGCGCTGATGATCATCCGCGCCTACCGGATCCGCGGCCATCTGGCCGCCGACCTCGACCCGCTGGGGATGACCGATCGCGGCCACCACCCCGAGCTCGACCCCGCCTCCTACGGCTTCTCAGAAGCCGATATGGACCGCCCGATCTTCATCGACAACGTGCTGGGCCTGACCCATGCCTCGATGCGTGAGATCATCGACATCCTGAAGCGCACCTATTGCGGCACCTTCGCGCTGCAATACATGCATATCTCCGACCCCGAACAGGCCTCCTGGCTGAAGGAGCGGATCGAGGGCTACGGCAAGGAAATCCAGTTCACCCGCGAGGGCCGCAAGGCGATCCTCAACAAGCTGGTCGAGGCCGAGGGCTACGAGAAGTTCCTCCATGTCAAATACATGGGCACCAAACGCTTCGGCCTCGACGGCGGCGAAAGCCTGATCCCGGCGATGGAGCAGATCATCAAGCGCGGCGGCGCGCTCGGGGTGAAAGAGGTGATCATCGGGATGCCGCACCGGGGCCGGTTGTCGGTGCTGGCCAATGTGATGATGAAACCCTACCGGGCGATCTTCCACGAATTCCAGGGGGGTTCCTACAAGCCCGAGGACGTGGACGGGTCGGGCGACGTGAAATACCACCTCGGAGCCTCCTCCGACCGCGAGTTCGACGGCAACAAGGTCCACCTGTCGCTGACCGCCAACCCCAGCCACCTCGAAGCGGTGAACCCTGTTGTCCTCGGCAAGGTCCGCGCCAAGCAGGACCAGATGAACGATGCCGCAGAACGCGCCGCCGTCCTGCCCATCCTCCTGCACGGCGACGCGGCCTTCGCCGGTCAGGGCGTCGTGGCCGAATGCCTGCAGCTCTCCGGCATCAAGGGCCACCGGACGGGGGGCTGCATCCATATCATCGTCAACAACCAGATCGGCTTCACCACCGCGCCCGCCTTCAGCCGCTCCTCGCCCTATCCGACCGACATCGCGCTGATGGTCGAGGCGCCGATCTTCCACGTCAACGGCGACGACCCCGAGGCCGTGGTCCATGCCGCCAAGGTCGCGACCGAGTTCCGCCAGAAGTTCCACAAGGACGTGGTCATCGACATCTTCTGCTACCGCCGCTTCGGTCACAACGAAGGCGACGAGCCGATGTTCACCAACCCGGCGATGTACAACCGCATCCGCAAGCAGAAGACCACGCTGCAGCTCTATACCGACCGGCTGGTCGCCGACGGCCTGATCCCCGAAGGCGAGATCGAGGACATGAAGGCCGCCTTCCAGGCCCGCCTGAACGAGGAGTTCGAGGCCGGCAAGGCCTTCCTGCCGAACAAGGCCGACTGGCTGGACGGGCGCTGGAAGAACCTGCACACCAAGGACCTGAACAACTACCAGCGCGGCGAGACCTGGATCAAGGCCGAGACCCTGGCCGAGGTCGGCGCGGCGCTCACCCGCGTGCCGGAAGGCTTCGACATCCACAAGACCGTCGCCCGCCAGCTGGAAGCGAAGAAAGAGATGTTCGCCACCGGCAAGGGCTTTGACTGGGCCACCGCCGAGGCCCTGGCCTTCGGCTCGCTGGAGCTGGAAGGCTTCGACGTCAGGCTCTCCGGCCAGGACTGCACCCGCGGCACCTTCAGCCAGCGCCACTCCGGCTGGGTCGACCAGACCACCGAGGAACGCTACTACCCGCTGAACCACATCCGCCCCGGACAGGCGCGGTATGAGGTCATCGACTCGATGCTGTCGGAATATGCGGTCCTCGGCTTCGAATACGGCTTCTCGCTCGCCGAGCCCAATGCGCTCACCCTCTGGGAAGCGCAGTTCGGCGACTTCGCCAACGGCGCGCAGATCATGATCGACCAGTTCATCAACTCGGGCGAAAGCAAGTGGCTGCGGATGTCGGGCCTCGTCATGCTTCTGCCGCATGGCTATGAGGGCCAGGGACCGGAACACTCCTCCGCCCGACTGGAACGCTTCCTGCAACTCAGCGCGGAAGACAACTGGATCGTCGCCAACTGCTCGACCCCCGCCAACTACTTCCACATCCTGCGCCGCCAGCTGCACCGCACCTATCGCAAGCCGCTGATCCTGATGACACCGAAATCGCTTCTGCGCCATCCGATGTGCATCAGCCGGGCCGAGGATTTCACCGACGGCTCCACCTTCCACCGTGTCCTCTGGGACGATGCGCAGAAGGGCAACTCGACCCAGAAGCTCAAGGCCGACGACAAGATCAGGCGTGTGGTCCTCTGCTCCGGCAAGGTCTACTACGACCTCCTCGCCGAACGCGATGCCCAGGGGCTGGAGGACACCTATCTCCTCCGCGTGGAACAGCTGTACCCGCTGCCCACCATTTCACTGTCGCAAGAGCTTGCCCGCTTCCCGAAGGCCGAATTCGTCTGGTGCCAGGAAGAGCCGAAGAACCAGGGCGCCTGGATGTTCGTCGAACCCGACATGGAGGCGATCCTGACCAAGCTGCGCGGCAAGCCCACCCGCATGTCCTATGCCGGGCGCAATGCCAGCGCCTCGCCGGCCACGGGCCTCGCCTCGCGCCACAAATACGAACAGCAAACCCTCGTCGCCCTGGCCCTTGGCCTCAAGTGACCCTCGAAGACCGGAGACTTACAGATGACTGACGTGATGGTTCCCGCCCTTGGAGAATCCGTGTCCGAGGCCACCGTTTCGACCTGGTTCAAGAAACCCGGCGACGCCGTGAAGCAGGACGAGATGCTGTGCGAGCTTGAAACCGACAAGGTCTCGGTCGAGGTGCCCAGCCCCGTCGCCGGCGTGCTGGCCGAAATCCTCGCGCCGGAAGGCACCACCGTGGCCGCCAACGCCCGCCTCGCCATTGTGACCGAAGGCGCTGCGGCGGCCAAGACCGACCCTGCCGCGCAGAAGCCGAAGACCGAGGACCCGAAGATCGAGGCCGCCGCCGCCATCGGCTCGCCCGGCGCGGGCCATGAGGAAGTCACCCCCCGCGCCGATGTGGAGAACGCGCCCTCGGCCAAGAAGGCCCTGGCCGAGGCCGGGCTTTCGGCCGACGAGGTCAAGGGCACCGGTCGCGACGGACGGGTGATGAAGGAAGACGTGGCCCGCACCGTCGCCGGTGCCGCCGGGGCACAGGCCGCAGCCGCCACCCCCGCACCCGCCCCTGCAGCGGTGCCCCGCGCCCCGATCCCGGCCGAGGACGCCGCCCGTGAGGAACGGGTGAAGATGACCCGCCTCCGCGCCACCATCGCCCGGCGGCTGAAGGACGCGCAGAACACCGCCGCGATGCTGACGACCTATAACGAGGTCGACATGTCCGCCATCATGTCACTCCGCAACGAATACAAGGACGCCTTCGAGAAGAAACACGGCGTGAAACTCGGCTTCATGTCCTTCTTCGTGAAGGCCTGCTGCCACGCGCTGAAGGAAGTGCCCGAGGTCAATGCCGAGATCGACGGCCAGGACGTGGTCTACAAGAACTACGTCCACATGGGGGTTGCCGTTGGCACGCCCTCCGGCCTTGTCGTTCCGGTGGTGCGCGACGCCGACCGTATGTCCTTCGCCGAGATCGAGAAGAAGATCGCCGAACTGGGCCTCCGCGCCCGCGACGGCAAGCTGTCGATGGCCGAGATGCAGGGCGGCAGCTTCACCATCTCGAACGGCGGCGTCTACGGCTCGCTGATGTCCTCGCCGATCCTGAACCCGCCGCAATCGGGGATCCTCGGGATGCACAAGATCCAGGACCGCCCGGTGGTGGTGAACGGCCAGATCGTCATCCGCCCGATGATGTACCTGGCGCTGAGCTACGATCACCGGATCGTGGACGGCAAGGGCGCGGTGACGTTCCTGGTGCGGGTCAAGGAAGCGCTGGAGGACCCGAGGCGGTTGCTGATGGATTTGTGAGGATGGACGCGCCGCTCGTTCTTAGGTGGGGGCCTACGTACTACAGTTTGATTGCGGTGTTGCTGACGCTTGGACTTGTGGCGCTCGTCGCCGGCGCAGGTGTCCGGAGGCCCCTTGATATTGCCGTGGTTTGCGTCTTGCCACTAATGCTGGCAGGGACCAGCCTTCTTTGTGCGCGACAGCTTTCGCGTCGGCTTGCAAAAGCGCTCCCTTTGATGAAAATCGTCTGGACAGCTTCGATTGGCGTGCTTGCTCACGGAGTGCTCGCACTTACCTTGATGGCTATCTCCTACGCCAACGGCGCTACCTTTGGCTCGGTCGAGACAACCAATCTGATCTTTGCGCTGGTCGAAGTGCCGATAGGCATCATGTTGGTGATTCTGAGTGGGGGGCTGATGCGAAGAGCGCGGCAATTAGTGCGTGATGGAGTTCTATCGTGAGCAGGGTCCGGCACCTGTGTTACACCAGCCTCTCCCCCCACCCAGCCGGAACCCGAACCCGATGACCCCCGAACTCGCCGCCCTTGCCGCCATCGCCGTGATCCAGATCATCATGATCGGCGTCGCGCAGCAGTCGCTGACCGCCGACATCGGGCGTGACGGCAACATGGGCCCCCGCGACGGCACCCTGCCCCTGTCGCCCCGCACCCAGCGCCTGCGCCGGGCGGTGGCGAACCATGTGGAGAACATCGGCCTCTTCATCATCGCCGTGGTCGTGGTCACGCTGTCCGGCCAGGCCACCACCTTCACCGCGAGCTGCGCCTGGGTCTTCGTCGCGGCCCGGGCGCTGTACCTGCCCGCCTACCTGTACGGCTGGACGCCCTGGCGTTCTGTCATCTGGGCGGTCGGGATGGCCGCCACGCTTCTGATGCTCGCCGCCGCTTTCATCTAGAGGATGCCGACAACGCCCCTCGCCCAACTCGGAGACCCATCATGACCCAACTCCTGATCCAGACCTCCGCCCCCGACTACGCCGCCTGGAAATCCGCCTTCGATACCGAGGGCGAGAACATCGCCGCCGCCAGCCTCAACACCCTGCAGATCTGGAAGGGCGACGGCGGCGCGGTCCTCGTCCTTTTCGAGGTCGCCAACCGCGAGAACGCGCAAGCCTGGCTCGACAAGCAAACCGCCTTCGGCCGGGGCTACCAGGCGCAGTTCCTGGAAACCGCATGACCCGCGCCAACCAACCCCGCCCCGGCCCTGAGCCGGGGCCTCTCTCCCCTCGAAGCGCCACGCCACCCGAGATCCCGGGTCAAGCCCGGGACGGGGTATCGTATCGCCGCCCACACCGTAGGGTGCGCATTCACTGCGCACCTTTGCTCGCGCTTCTCGCCACCCCCCTCTCCGCCCAGGTCATTCCCACCGGCTCCCCCGCCGCCGATATCCTCCTCTCCCAAGCCATCGCCGAGCATCGCGTCTTCCTGACCTGCTCCGCCCTCGACCCGCAGACCCACGCGCAGATCCTGACCAACTGGCAGAAGGACACCGCCGCCGCGGTGGCGATCCTCACCGCCCATGCCGTCCCGCAAGAGGCCATCACCGCCTTCACCCAGGCCGCCGAACCCCAAGCGCTGATGCCCGCCGACGACACCCCCTGGGCCGAGGTCAAGGGCCTCTGCGACACCCGTCCCGACTGGCAGAAGAGCTACTACGAGTTCAACATGACCATCCTGGAGCTGAAGCTCCCCAAGGCCTTCCCGTGACCCCCGTCGCGCTGATGTCCTGCATGAGGAACGAGGGCATCCACATCCTGGAATGGCTCGCCTATCACCGCACCATCGGCTTCGGCCCCATCGTCATCTGCTCGAACGACTGCACCGATGGCTCCGACCATCTGCTCGACACCCTCGCCGCCCATGGCCAGATCGACCATCTCGCGAACCCGCTCACCCCCGGCACGCCACCGCAGGCCAGCGGCACCGCCCGCGCGCTGGCGCATCTGGCCCAAAGCCCCGCCGGCTGGCTCGCCCATCTCGACAGTGACGAATTCCTGAACATCGCCCCCGGCGCGGCCCCCGTGCAGGAACTTGTCGCGAAAGCGGGGGATGCCCATACCATCGCCCTGCCCTGGCGCTTCTTCGGCGACAACAACCATGCCGACTGGCCGGGTGAGACCCTGCCCGCCTTCACCGCCTGCGAAGCCGCCCCCGACCCTGCCAGCGTCAAGTTCAAGTCGCTCTTCCGCCACCGCGCCTTCGCCGGGGCTTCCGACCACATGCCCACTGCGCCCCGGATCGAGGCCCCGCTGGCCGTGAACGCCGCAGGCGAACCCCTGTCCTCCTCCGTCCTGCACGGGTCCCCCCGCGCGCGCTATCACCCGGCAGAGGTCGCCCTCCGCGGCGGCGCGGTCGTCAACCACTACGCGATCCGCTCAACCGACGTGTTCCTGCTGAAAAATGACCGCGGCCGCGGCATGGGCCCGCCCTCCGGCAAATACCGGCAAGGGTCGAAATGGCACCGCCTCGCCAACCGGAACGAGGCAGAGGATCGCTCGATCCTCCGCCGCTGGCCCGAGGTCGCCGCCGAGCTTGCCCGCCTTCGCGCCCTTTCCGGCGTGGCCCAGGCCGAAGCCGCCTGCCGCGCCTGGTTCACCGCCTGCGCGCAGCACCTCGCCCCTGCCCGACGGAAGGGAACCGCCGCATGACCCCGGAACTGACCGCCCTCGCCCTCGCCGGCCTCCTCCAGGTGGTGCAATACGCCCTCTTCGCGATCCCGGCGAACAGGGAGCTTGGCACCGGCTACACCTCCAGCCCCCGCGACACGCCGCCGCCGCGCCCGCTTTCCATCTTCACCGGCCGGATGCAGCGCGCGCTCAACAACCATTTCGAGGCGCTGATCCTCTTTACCCTGGCCGTCGCGGTCGTGACCCTCGGCAAACAGTCCTCCGCAGTCACCCAATACGCCGCCTGGACCTACCTCGCCGCGCGCCTCCTCTACATCCCGGCCTATGCCGCAGGCCTGCGCCCTTGGCGCTCGGCGATCTGGGCGGTAGGCTTCTTCGCAACCGTGACGATGATCGTGGCCGCCCTGATCTGACCCTTTCATCTTTGCCCAACTATCCTGCGGGGTCCGGGGTGCAAAACCCCGGCTCCCACCGAACCACAAGGACCCGACCCATGGCAGATTTCGACACCATCATCATCGGCGCCGGCCCCGGCGGCTATGTCGCCGCGATCCGCGCCGCCCAGCTCGGCCAGAAGGTCGCCGTCGTCGAGGGACGCGAGACTCTGGGCGGCACCTGCCTGAACGTCGGCTGCATCCCCTCGAAGGCGCTGCTCCACGCCACGCATCTCTTGCACGAGACGCATGAGAATTTCGAGAAGATGGGCCTGATGGGCGCGCATCCGACCGTCGACTGGGACAAGATGCAGGCCTACAAGGCCGATGTCGTTTCCGGCAACACCAAGGGGATCGAGTTCCTGTTCAAGAAGAACAAGGTCACCTGGCTGAAAGGCTGGGCCACGATTCCCGCCCCCGGCCAGGTCAAGGTGGGCGATGAGGTCCACAGCGCCAGGGCCATCGTCATCGCCACCGGTTCCGAGGCCTCAACCCTGCCCGGCGTGACGGTGGATGAGGAGACCATCGTCACCTCCACCGGCGCCCTCACCCTGGCGAAACCGCCGAAGTCGATGGTCGTCATCGGCGCGGGCGTCATCGGGCTGGAGATGGGCTCGGTCTACGCCCGCCTCGGCACGCAAGTCACCGTGGTCGAATATCTCGACGCCATCACCCCCGGCATGGACGCCGAGGTCGCCAAGGCCTTCCAGCGCATCCTTGCGAAACAGGGCCTGAAATTCGTCCTTGGCGCCGCCGTCCAGTCCGTCACCAAGACGAAAACCGGCGCCACGGTCAGCTACAAGCTGAAGAAGAACGACAGCGAAGCCTCCCTCGACGCCGAGATCGTCCTCGTCGCGACCGGCCGCAAACCCTATACGGCAGGCTTGGGCCTCGAAGCCCTGGGGGTGGAGATGGGCCCCCGCGGCACGATCAAGACCGACGATCACTTCCAGACCAATATCCCCGGCCTCTACGCCATCGGCGATGCCATCGCCGGGCCGATGCTCGCCCACAAGGCGGAAGACGAAGGCATGGCGGTGGCCGAAATCCTCTCCGGCAAGCATGGCCATGTGAACTATGGCGTGATCCCCGGCGTGATCTACACCACGCCCGAGGTCGCCTCCGTCGGCCAGACCGAGGAGCAGCTGAAAGAGGAAGGCCGCGCCTTCAAGGTCGGCAAGTTCCCCTTCATGGGCAATGCCCGCGCCAAGGCCATCTTCCAGGCCGAGGGCTTCGTCAAGCTGATCGCCGACGCCCAGACCGACCGCATCCTCGGCTGCCACATCATCGGCCCGGCAGCGGGCGACCTGATCCACGAGATCTGCGTCGCGATGGAATTCGGCGCCAGCGCCCAGGATATCGCGCTGACCTGCCACGCCCACCCGACCTACAGCGAAGCGGTGCGCGAAGCCGCGCTGGCCTGCGGCGACGGCGCAATCCACGCATGACCGGACCGCGCCGCGTTCGACTGCGTCTCCTCCTTGCCCGAGGTAGGGTGGGCAATCTGCCCACCATCCGCACCCCGCGAGGAGCGACGCAGTCACCGACGAGCCACTGACCCCACAGAGCGCAAATGTCTCAAGGTAGTTTCGGAGAAGCCAATGGCTTACGTCGCTTCAGCTACAACCGACCACGAGTATTGGGCGAATGTCGATGCTTGGATGACGACACTGCACTCCGCGCTTTGGGGAGCAAGACGAATACTAGGGGCATGAAGGCGGGAATTCCCATTCCGGCCGAGATTGTACCGCGCCACCACGTCGTCACCGACAAGAGGATGCCGGTTCACGGGTTCGTCAACTGTGGGAACGGCGTTGCCGTCGATGACCGCATGGTCTCCGCGGTTGAGGCACTGGAACCGGGCGTGCATCGCTTCCATCCCGTCGAGATCACGATGAAGGCCGATGGAAAACTGCTACCGCGCCCTCAGTTCCCGCTGAACTGCTGCACCAGCGTGGATGCTATTGATCCGGAAAATTCTAGAATAGCAGTCCGGCGCGTGCTGCCAGAGGAAACACATCCTGACTTGTGGCACTATACCATTCCCGGCGGCAGCCCGTCACAACCAGCCGGACCCATGCGCCTCGCGGTCCATCGTGACCGGATCGCCGGTCGGGCGATGTGGTGGGACAACCGGTTCAACCGGATGTTCTTCTCCGATGCGCTGGTCGCCGCCTTGCAAACTGCAGGTGTCGAGGGGATAGACCTCAGCCCCCACGTCGCCGAGACCTGACGCCCCGGCCGTCCACCGGGAAATCCTCTACCGCCTCAACCGCGCCAGCGTCAGCCCCACCGCCCGCAACTCCCTGCTGCGCGGCCGCAGCGCCGACAGCCCCGCCGCCAGCCACCCCACCGGCGCCAGCCCCCATGCCAACCGCCGCACCGAACCCATCGCCCCCTCCGGCGCCGACAACGCATAGGCACCCAGCGCAGCCTCCAGCCAGCGCGCATCCTCGGGCCAGGCGGTGAAGGCGGTCTGCGCGAACATCACCACATCCGCCGCCTGCCAGAACCCCGCCCGCGTCGCGCGGCGGAACCGCTCCAGGTCGATGAACCGCGCCTCGTGCCCGTCCCAGCACACATCCCGCACCGCCGGGCGGCCATGCGCCATCCCCGCCCAATGCAGACGCGCCAGCGCCGTGCCCGCCGCCGCAAAGGCCGCAAGCTTCTCCGCCTCGCTCCTGCCAGGGTCCGCCACCACCTCGGTCAGGATCGGCCCCGCGTCGGGCAACAGCACCCAGTCCGGCCCCTCCGCCGCCACGCCCGCCACCGGCAACCCGGCATCCGCCAGAATGTGCAGCCCTTCCCGTTCCGCCGCGAAGGCCCGCGCCGGATCGCCCTTCTGCAGCCTGAGCCGCCCCGACAGCCGCTCCACCCGCTTCAGCCAGAACCGCCGCCCGTCCGGCAGCACGACCGCCCGCACCCGCTGCGGCGGCTCGGCCAGGGCGTCCGTCACGGCGCGATCAAGATGAGGGTCGGTCAAACATTCCTCTCCAGCGCTTCCCCGCGCCACCGACGCATGTCGCAGCAGCGCCCCGCCATATGCCCATTGCTCTTTTCAAAATACTCCCGCCGGAGGCATCCGACCTCTCCGCCCGCCCGGGCGCCCGACCACCGCGAGCCTCAGCCGAAGAACCCCGGCCCCGCCCGCTCCAGCAGGTCCTCCGCCAGCACCCTGCCGATCTCCGCGCCCTCGCCCACCGGACCCCGCCGCTCGCCGCTCACCGAGGCCGAGCCGTCCGGCCGCAGGATTTCCCCCCGCAGCCACAGCTCATCCCCCTCGATCACCGCCAGCCCGGCGATCGGCGTCTGGCAGGACCCGTCCAGCCGCAACAGGAAGGCCCGCTCCGCCGCCAGCCGCAAGCCCGTCTCCCGGTCATGCACCGCCGCCAGCATCGCCGCAACGCGCGCGTCGCCCAACCGCCGCTCCACCCCGATGGCCCCCTGCGCCACCGCCGGCAGCATCTCCTCCGGCGCAATGGCCCCGCGCGCGACCGACAGCATTCCCAGCCGCGTCAGCCCCGCCATCGCCAGGAAGGTCGCCTCCGCCACCCCCTCCTCCAGCTTGCGCATCCGGGTCTGCACGTTGCCGCGGAACTCCACCAGCTTCAGGTCCGGCCGCCGCAGCGACAGCTGCGCCCGCCGCCGCAGGCTCGACGACCCGACCACCGCGCCCTCCGGCAGCTCCGCAATCGACCCGTAGCGCAGCGAGACGAAGGCATCCCGCACATCCGCCCGCTCCAGATAGCAATCCAGCACCAGCCCCTCGGGCTGCAGGGTCGGCATGTCCTTCATCGAATGCACCGCGATGTCGATGCCGCCGTCCAGCAGCGCCTCCTCGATCTCGCGGGTGAAAAGGCCCTTGCCCCCGATCTCGCGCAGCGCCTTGTCCTGCACCTGGTCGCCCATGACCTTGATGACCACCACCTCGAACGCCGCCTCCGCCAGCCCGAAAGCCGCCATCAGGACGCGCCGCACCTCATGCGCCTGCCAGAGCGCGAGCAGAGAGCCACGGGTGCCGATCTTCAGGGGCTGGGCGGGGGTGGGCAGGTCCTGGGTCATCGCTCATCCCTACCCGGACCGGTGGGGCCTGACAACCATGCCGGGGGCGACAGATCGCCCCGCGCCTCGGCCCGTCCGCAGCCGGTCGACCTCCCCCGGTCAGACAGGCGACCCTCATCGGCAAGTTTCCGGGCATGAAAGGGGGTGCGACAGTCCGGTCGGTCGCGCAAGCTTGACACCCCCTGCCCGGGCGGGCAAGCCAGACCGAAACCGGAGACCACCGATGACCAAGACGATCCTGCGCGCGCTGAAGGGCGAGGTGCTGCCCACCCCCCCGATCTGGATGATGCGCCAGGCCGGCCGCTACCTGCCGGAATACCGCGAGACCCGCGCCAAGGCGGGCGATTTCCTCACCCTCTGCTACACCCCCGACCTCGCCGCGGAAGTCACCCTGCAACCGATCCGCCGCTACGGCTTCGACGCCGCGATCCTTTTCGCCGACATCCTGCTTCTGCCGCAGGCGCTTGGCCCCAAGCTCTGGTTCGAGACCGGCGAAGGCCCGCGGATGGAAACCACCGACACCCCCGGCCAGGTCGCCAACCTTCGCCCCACCGAGGCGATCCACGACACCCTCGCCCCGGTTTACGAGACCCTCCGCATCCTCTCGCGCGAACTTACGCCCGAAACCACGCTCATCGGCTTCGCCGGCGCTCCCTGGACCGTCGCCACCTACATGATCGGCGGCCGCGGCTCGAAGGATCAGGCCGCCGCCCATGCCCTCAAGGCCCACGACCGCCCCACCTTCCAGGCGCTGATCGATCGCATCACCGAGGCGACCGTCGAATATCTCTCCGCCCAGATCGAGGCCGGGGCCGAAGTGGTGAAGCTCTTCGACAGCTGGGCCGGCAGCCTGAAAGGCCAGGACTTCCGCGACTTCGCCGAGGCCCCCGCGGCGAAGATCATCGCCGCGCTGAAAGCCCGCCACCCCGGCGTCCCCGTCATCGCCTTCCCGCGCGAGGCCGGGCAGGGCTACATCGGCTTCGCCCACCGCACCGGCGCCGATTGCGTCGCCATCGACAATTCCGTCAGCCCGGAATGGGCCGCCGCCAATGTCCAGATCGACGGCTGCGTGCAGGGCAACCTCGCGCCGGAACACATGGTGACGGGCGGCCAGGCCCTCATCGCCGCCACCCGCCACGTGGTGAAGGCCTTCTCCCAGGGGCCACATATCTTCAACCTCGGCCACGGCATCACGCCGGACGCCCACCCCGACAACGTGCAGCTGATGATCGACACGATCCGCGGCACCTGAGCCGACACTCTCCCGCCCCGCTGTCTCTCGCCCGACCTGTCATCCCCGCGAAAGCGGGGACCCACCCTGACAGGCACTCTATCCGCCGCCGCCCACTCCCCCACCCCGCCAAGGCCCATGGACCATCTCTGGATTCCCGTCACCCTCGCCGCCGCCCTCGCCCAGACCGGGCGCAATGCCGCCCAGCGCGGGCTGACCGAACGCCTTGGCACGCTCGGCGCGACCAATGTCCGTTTCCTCTTCGGCCTGCCCTTCGCCTGCGCCTTCCTCGCGCTCGCCCTCTGGCTCACCGGCTCCACCACCCCGCCGCTCACGCCCCGCGCCCTTGCCTTCACCGCCCTCGGCGCCGCGGCCCAGATCGCCGCCACCGCACTCATGCTCCAGGCGATGCGGACGCAGGGCTTCGGCATCGTCACCGCCTGGCTCAAGATCGAGCCGGTCCTCGTCGCCCTCACCGGCTGGGCCGTCCTGGGCGAGGCGCTGACCCTGCCCATGCTCGCCGCCATCGCCGTCGCGGTCGCGGGCGTCCTCGTCATGACCCTGAAACCCGGCCAGGGCCGCGCCATGCTGTCGGGCCTCGGACCCGCCGCCCTCGGCCTTGCCGCGGGGCTTGCCTTCGGCCTCTCCGCCATCGGCTTCCGCGGCGCGATCACCGCCCTGCCGGAAGGCGATTTTCTCATCCGCGCCCTGACGATCCTCGCCCTGTCGCTTGCGATGCAGACCGCGGCGCTCGGCCTCTGGCTCGCCGTCCGCGACCGCCCCGCCCTCACCGGCAGCCTGCGGGCCTTCGCCCCCTCGCTTGCCGCGGGCTTCCTCGGCGCGCTGGCCTCGGCCTTCTGGTTCACCGGCTTTGCGCTCACCACCGCCGCCAATGTCCGCACCCTGGCGCTTGTCGAGGTGATCCTCGCCCTCCTCCTCGCCCGCGTGGCCTTCGGTCAAAGGGCGACCCCCCGGCAACTCACCGGGATCGCGATCCTGCTCCTCGGCGTGGTCCTGCTCCTGCGGGCGTAGGTCGGACTTCAGGCCGCTCCCCCTTCCGCTCCTCCCAGCTCGCGCGCCCCACAGGGTTTGCACCGGCCCGCAGAACAACCTTCAAGGCGAAGCTGCCGCAGGCCCCCTCTGCCTTTCACATTTGCCCAAATATCCTCGGGGGGTCCGGGGGGCGAAGCGCCCCCGAGGCCCGAGCCGGTTGCGCATTCTTCACGCGCAGAGGCGAGACAAAAGGCTTGCGCGGAACGCGCTCAATCCAATGACCGCCCCAACCCGCGAGCGGTTAACAAAGCCTGAACGCCCACCGACAACTCCTTGAAATCACTCACGTCGAAAACCTGCCCGCGCGTGGGCAGCTTTCACGCCACGATCTCGCGCGGGACGATGAAATCCACCACCACCCCCTGCCCGAACCCGACCTGCCCCCAACCCTCCACATCGAAATCGGCGACCAGCGTGGCCCCGGTCGGATAGCGGTGGAACTCCGGGTTCGAGGGGGGATGCGCGACCAGCCGGGCCGCGAATTCCGAGATGCCGGGGTTGTGGCCGATCATCATCACCACATCCGCCGTCGCATGGCGCAGGACCGCCATCATCACATCCGGCCCGGCATGGTAGAGCGCGGGCTTCAGCTCCAGAACCGGAGTCCCCGGCAGGGCGGGTGCGATACCCGAGAAGGTCTTCCGCGTGCGCAGCGCGTCCGAACACAGGATCTCGCCGGGGATATAGTCGCGGCTGGCCAGCCACTGCCCCAGATCCGCCGCCGCCGCCTTGCCGCGGTCGTTCAGGGGGCGGTCATGGTCGGGGGTCATCGGGTCGTCCCAGGAGGATTTCGCATGCCGCGTCAGGATCAACCGCTTCATCTGTGGAATTGCCCCATGTGATAGGCCGACTGTTCAGGCAGTCTTGCATAGCTTTGCGACACCGGGCAAGCGCGGCGCACGAGACAGCCGCCCGTAAGGCACTCCGCCCCCTCCGACCGGTTCAGGAAGGCATGGCAGACCGGCACGTCATAGCCCGCCGCCGTGATCGCCCCCGCCGGACAGGTGGTCAGGCAGGGGGCCGCGCAGGTCTCGCAAGGTTTCGTCGCCGGAGGTGGCAGCTCCATCCCCTGCTTCAGTGCCAGCGCGCCGCGGAAACTGACCATCAGCCCTTGGTCCGCATGGACCAGAAGCCGCACAGGGCTGTCCCAGGCCCGCCCCGTCCGCAGCGCCCAGGGGTAGAACGGATGATACGGCGGCCCGCCGAAGGGGAAGAGCGCCTTGGCCCCAAGGTCGCAGGCGATCCGCCCGATCACCCGCCGCGACCAGCGGTCGACCGGGTCCGGCGCACCGTCCCATTCCGGCTGTGAGGTCAGGTGCGTCCAGAAGCCCGGCTCCCTCGGCCCGAGCATGAGCAGCGTCCGGGTCCCCGACGGAAAGCCCGCTTCGCCCTCGGCCACCGCGAAGCCGCCCAGCACCTCTAGCCGCTCCTCGGCCAGCCGGTCCGCCAGCGCCGCAAGCGAGAGCGTCTTCTGTCCTGCCATGTCCAACCCGGCCCCTGCCGCCCGCTGCCAGACTACCGCGTTCCCGCGCGGAATCCGGCCATAAAGCGACGCGAAACCCTCGGTCAGAGACCTGCGGCGCGACGGTCCCGGCCCTGCCCTTCAGCGGCGGACATGCGGCTTCACCCGTGGGGCGGTGGATCGAATCTGGCTGCCCGCGCCGTGGTCGGTGAACAGCTCCAGCAGGCAGGCGTTCGGCACCTTGCCGTCCAGGATCGTCACCGCCCGCGTCCCCTGGTCGATCGCCATCAGCGCGGTCTCGGTCTTCGGGATCATCCCGCCCGAGATCACGCCCTCTTCGGTCATCCGGCGGATCTCCTCGGGCGTGATCTGGGTCATCACCTGGCCCGAGGCATCCTTCACCCCCGGCACGTCGGTCAGGAGAAGCAACCGATCCGCCTGCAATGCCCCCGCGATCGCCCCCGCCGCGGTGTCGCCGTTCACGTTGAAGGTCTCGTTGTCCTTCATCCCCGTCGCCACCGGGGCGACCACCGGGATGATCCCGGCATTGTAGAGGTCGCGCAGCACCTGCACGTTCATCTCGACCGGGCGGCCGACATAGCCCAGCTCGGGATCGTCGGCCTCGCAGACCATCAGGTCGTCATCCTTGCCGGAAATCCCAACCGCCCGGCCGCCCGCATCCATGATCGCCTGCACGATCCGCTTGTTGACGAGGCCGGACAGGATCATCTCGACCACCTGCACCGTCGCCTTGTCCGTCACCCGCTTGCCACGCACGAATTCCGACTTGATTCCAAGCTTCTGCAGCATCTCGTTGATCATCGGCCCGCCGCCATGGACCACCACCGGATGCACGCCCACCTGCTTCATCAGCACGATGTCACGGGCGAATTCCGCCATCGCCGCATCATCGCCCATCGCATTGCCGCCGAACTTGACCACCACCACGGCGCCCTCGAAACGCTGGAGGTAGGGCAGCGCCTCGGACAGCATCTTCGCTGTGGTCTTGGCGTCTTCGACGGTCAGGGTCTGCTGCTTCATCGGGGCCTCCTTGCTTTCGCGCCGCATACGGCTTTTCCACCCCCCTGCCAAGCCTTGCCTTCCGCCATGGGCGGCGTAGCTTGGCCGCCAAAGGAGAGTGCCGATGTCCGAACAGAAGACGCTCGTGCTGACCGGCGCAAGCCGGGGGATCGGGCACGCCACCGTCAAGCGGTTTTCGGCCGAGGGCTGGCGGGTGCTGACCTGCTCGCGCCAGCCGTTCGACCCGCGCTGCCCCTGGCCCGATGCCGAGGCCAATCACATCGAGATCGACCTCGCCGATCCGAACAAGACCATCGCCGCCATCGAGACGATCAAGGAAAAGGTCGGGGGCCGCGTCCATGCCCTTGTGAACAATGCCGGAATCAGCCCCAAGGCCCCTGGCGGAGGGCGGCTGAACACGCTGGACACCGACCTTCGGACCTGGGGGCATGTGTTCCACGTCAACTTCTTCTCCAGCGTGATCCTGGCCAGGGGGCTCAAGGACGAGCTAACGGCAGCGAAAGGCAGTATCGTCAACGTGACCTCCATCGCCGGGTCGCGGGTCCATCCCTTCGCGGGTGCGGCCTATGCCACGTCGAAGGCGGCGCTTGCGGCGCTGACGCGGGAAATGGCGCATGATTTCGGCCCCCTGGGCGTAAGGGTCAACGCCATCGCGCCGGGCGAGGTGGAGACCTCGATCCTGTCGCCCGGCACCGACAAGATCGTCGAGAAGCTGCCGATGCAGCGTCTGGGCCAGCCGAAGGAAGTGGCCGACGTGATCTGGTTCCTGTGTTCCGACCAGTCGAGCTACATCTCGGGCGCCGAGATCGAGGTCAACGGCGCGCAGCACGTCTAGGGCCCGCATGAGGCTTTTCGGAAATGGCTTCCAGTCGCAATCCGTCTCTGACAGTGTGAGTCCAGGAATTTTCTAGGAAATTATTAGATTTCGAACTGACTGCCTCGCGCGTTTCCGACAAGCGTCGCCCCTCGCTAGGGCCCGAACTCCGCGATCCGGGTGATGCGGAAGGGGGCGGCCCCCTTGTTGCGCGCAGCCAGATCCTCGGGCGTGTAGGCATCCTGCAAGACCATGATCGCGCTCAACGCATCGCCCGTCACCGGGTCCAGCCGGAAGAGTTCAGGCCGGAACGTGTCCGGCGCGGCGGCGGTGGAGAGGCGGGTCAGGAAATCGTCGCCGAAGACCACCGCACCATCGAAATCGGTCCGCTTCAGTGCGACATCGGAGAAGTCGGCCTCCAGGATCACGGTCCCCGCGAAAGTGGCGGCGGAGAGGTCGGCCCCGGCGAAGGTCACGCCATCCAGGAGCGCGCCGTCGAAGCTGGCCGCCGTCAGCGCCGCGCCCGAGAAATCGCTGGCCTCGATCGTCGCGCGGGTGAAGTCGGCACCCGAGAGCCGGGTCATCGCCAGCCCGGTCTGGGCGGGAAGGGGCGGCAGAACCTGATCCGGCGTCAGTGCGGCGAACCGGGTGCGGCTGACATGGGCGCGGCGGAAGCGGGCGTTTTCCAGGATGGCGGAGCCGAAGTCGCATTCCACCAGCCAGCTGCCGGAAAAGTCGGCATAGGACAGCCGCGCCTGCTGTGCCGTGATCAGCGACAGGTCGGTGGATTTCAGCATCGCATGGTCCAGCGTGAGGCCCGCGAAGGTGAACAGTTCCAGGTTGCGCAAGCCGCTGGAGACCATGACGCGCAGAAGTTGCCCCCGCTCCGGGCTGGCGGGCCGGTCGACGAGGTAAGTGCCCTCGGGCCTGTCGGTCCAGCCGAAATAGGCTTCAAGCCTTGGATAGCCCTCGCCCAGATCGCCCCGCCGCCGCTGGAGCGCCTGGCGCAACCCGTCGGTCGCGTCCTCCTCATGCAACCCGGTGTCGAGGAAGCGGTAGGGCATCAGCGCGCGCGAGATCGAGACGATGCGCAGGAACAGGCTGCGGTCAAGGTCGGTTGCCGGGTCCAGCACGTTGAACGGGTTGGCAAGGTCCGTCCCGTGCACCCGGTCCACCACCTTGCCCAGTTCCGCGGCGATCTCGGTGATCTCCACCGCCAGCGCCGCGTTGCGCGAGGCCTCGGCAAGCTGCACGTCGGTCTGGATCAGCTGGGTCTGCTCCTGGATGCGGACGTTCTGTTCGCGCAGAAGGTCGGTCTGGGTGGCGATCAGCTGGTTCTGCTTGAACAGGAGGGCCGTCCCGGCCAGCGCGGCCATGGCCGCGATCAGCGCGACCAGAGAGGCGATGATCCAGCGGCGCGTGGCGATCCAAGCATAGCGGGCCAGCACCAGCGACAGCAGGTCGCGGGCCGCCATCGTGGCCCCGCCCGGGTCGCGGTCGATGGCACGGTCGGCGATGCGGGCCAGCGGATCGGCGATCTGCTCCAGCGCGACCTCGGCATGGCCGAAAAGGCGGCTGAGGATCGTCTTGCGCAGGGCGAAGATCAGCATCCCGAGAAGCAGCACGACCAGAAGCGCGGACAGGAAGACCGAGAGGATCAGCCCGGCGCTGTCTTCCAGAAAGCCGGTCGCGGTATAGGCCCCGAGGATGCCCGCCGCGAGGCCGAAGGCGAAGAACAGGAAGCCCATGCCGCCGGGCAGCAGACGGCTGCGCGGGGCATACTTGCGCCCGGCGGGCTCCGGCTGGTTCTCCGGCACCGTCATCGACCCATCCTGCCCCGGCCTCCGGCCTGTCCCACGGGATTGACGATGACAAACCCGGCCCGTTATGGCAATCGGCTTGCAGGCCCGAGGGACCCCGCCCATGCTCGACGATACCGACGACATCCATCCGCTCTTCCACGGCGCGCCGAAGGGGCTGGAGTTCCGCAAGCTGAGGAAGCGCCTGGTGCAACAGGTGCGCGAGGCGATCGACACCTATGGCATGGCGAAGCCCGGGGACCGCTGGCTGGTCTGCCTGTCGGGCGGCAAGGACAGCTATACCCTGCTGGCGATCCTGCACGAGCTGAAGTGGCGCGGCCTTCTGCCGGTGGAGCTTCTGGCCTGCAATCTCGACCAGGGCCAGCCGGGCTTTCCGGCGACCGTGCTGCCCGAGTTCCTGACGAAGATGGGCGTCCCGCACCGGATCGAGTACCAGGACACCTATTCGGTGGTCATCGACAAGATCAAGCCGGGCGGGACGATGTGCAGCCTGTGTTCCCGGCTGCGGCGAGGGAACCTTTATCGGATCGCGCGGGAAGAGGGCTGTTCGACCGTGGTGCTGGGCCATCATCGGGATGACATTCTGGAAACCTTCTTCATGAACCTCTTCCACGGCGGGCGTCTGGCATCGATGCCGCCGCGGCTTCTGAACGAGGACGGCGATCTTTACCTCGCCCGCCCGCTGGCTTTCGTGTCCGAGGACGACTGCGGCAAGTTCGCGCATGGGATGGGCTATCCGATCATCCCCTGCGACCTCTGTGGCAGCCAGGAGGGGCTGCAGCGGGCGCAGGTGAAGAAGCTGCTGGACGAATGGGAGGCCCGGACGCCGGGGCGGCGGCAGGTGATGTTCCGGTCCTTGATGAACGTGCGCCCCTCGCATCTGGCCGACCCGGCGCTGTTCGACTTCGCCGGGCTTGCTGCCGTCATGGCGGAAGCCGAAAATTCTATGCAACTTTCGGGCGAGCGTTAAGGAACCGATCATGAACATTCGCCTAGCCTGAGCCCGAACTGCGGGCCTCACGCCCGCCGACGGGGACGGATGCCATGACGCTTGCACGCTTGCTGGACCGCTCTCGGCAGATCGCGGCGCTGGTGCCGGTGGCGGGGCTGCTGGCCTACCGGGCGGGGGGTGAGTTGGCTTTGACCGGACTTGCGGCGGTGCTGCCGCTGGCAGTGCTTGCCTTCGGCCGGACAGCACGGCCCAGGCTGGCCGAAGCGATGTCCGATCAGGTCACCGCCCGGCTGGATGCCACCCTGACCGAGACCGGCACCAAGGGCGGCGCCACCGGCTGCCTCGTCATCCAGTTCGATGATCCCGCCAACCTGTGTGACCGCCTCGGCCGCACCCGCCAGTCCGAGCTTCTGGCCGCCTGCATCGCCCGGCTGCGCGGCGCGCTTCGTCCGGGCGACATGCTCTTCACGCTGGAAGACGGCAGCCTTGTCGTCACGCTGGGCCAGGTCCCCCGGCTGGACCTGGAGATCATGGTGCGGATCGCCGCGCGGCTGCATCTTGTGGTGCAGCAGCCGATGACGCTGACGCATGGGCCGGTGCAGGTGACATGCTCCATCGGCTTTTGCCAGTCGCAGCAGCTGGCGCGTCCCACCGGCCGCGCTCTTCTCGACGCCGCGCAGGTCGCGGGGGACGAGGCGGCGCGCTACCGCCCCGGTGCCATCCGCGGCTATTCGGCCGAGCTTGCGCGCGCCCGCGCCGACCGCGATGCCCTGCGCGCCGGGTTTGCCGCCGCGGTCGACCGGGGCGAGATCCGCGCCTGGTTCCAGCCCCAGCTGTCCACCGACAGCGGCGAGGTGACGGGGATCGAGGCGCTGGTGCGCTGGCACCATCCTGATCGTGGTGTGCTGGCGCCGGGCACCTTCCTGCCCGCCATCGACGGGTCGGACCTCATGGAGCTTCTCGGCCAGACCATGCTGAGCCAGTCGCTCGCCGCGCTGGCCGCGCTTGACCGCAAGGGCTTGCGGGTGCCGACCGTCGCGGTGAACTTCTCGGCGCAAGAGTTGCAGGACCCGGAACTGCCGGACCGCCTGCGCTGGACGCTGGATCGCTTCCATCTGGCCCCCGCGCGCCTGACCGTCGAAGTGCTGGAATCGGTCGTCGCGGGCGATGGGGACGAGGTGATCGCCTCGAACATCAGCCGAATCGCGGCGATGGGCTGCGGGGTCGACCTTGACGACTTCGGCACCGGAAATGCCTCGATCACCGCGATCCGCCGCTTTGCCCTGAACCGGCTGAAAATCGACCGCAGCTTCGTCCGCGACGTGGACCAGAACCGCGACCAGCAGCAGCTGGTGACGGCGATCCTGTCGCTGGCCGAGCGGCTGGAGCTGGAGACGCTGGCCGAAGGGGTGGAGACGCAGGCCGAGCACGCACTTCTGGCGCAACTCGGCTGCGGCCATGTGCAGGGCTATGTCATCGCAAGGCCGATGCCGGTGGAAGGCCTGGTCGCATGGCTGGCAAACCACCGCGATACCTATGCGCGGGCGCTCAAGATCGGCGTGCCGAGCCGGTGATCGACGCCCGCCCCATACGGGAAGATGTTGGCCTGATCCCGCGGCCCGACCGGGGAAAGCCCTGGCCCCGCGCTTTCCGGGAATTGATCGGACCACCTGCCTGACAAGGCCGAAACTGCTTGACCTTTGCCCGCCCCTGTCGTTGAAGCACCGCTGATCCGATGGTCCGCAGGGTGATTGCCGCATGGAAGAGCAGAACAACAGGAACCTGATCCTGGCTATGGTCCTCAGCGCCGTGGTGATGATCGTCTGGTTCATCTTCTTCCCGCCGCCGGAAGCCCCGGTCGATCAGACGACGGCCACGACCACCGCACAGGACGCCGGTCCCGCCGCGACGCCTGCAGCCACGACCGGCGCGACGACCGGCACCGCCACCGGAGCCGTCACCGCCGAGACCCAGGCCACCGCCGATGCCCCCCGCCTGCAGATCGACACGCCCGAGCTTTCCGGCTCCATCTCGCTGATGGGCGCCCGGATCGACGACCTGTCGCTCAAGACCTACCGCGAGACCCTGGACCCCGCCTCGCCCGAGGTACGCCTGCTGTCGCCCGTCGGCCAGGAACACCCCTATTACGCCCTGATGGGCTGGGCCCCCGGCGCGGGAACTGCCGCTGCCGACCTGCCCGATGCCAGCACGCTCTGGACGGTCGAGAATGCGGGCCCGCTTGCCCCCGGCAAGCCCGTCGTCCTGGCCTGGACCAACACCAAGGGCCTGACCTTCCGGCGCGAAATCGCGGTCGACGAGAAATTCCTGTTCACCGTCACCGACACCGTCACGAACGCCGGCACAGAGGCCGCCGCCGTCTACCCGTATGGCGTGATTGCCCGCCACGGGCTGCCGCCGATGCAAAGCATCTTCGTGGTGCACGAAGGCATGGTCCGCAGCGCCGACGGCAAGCTGGAAGAGACCCGCTACAAGGACATCGTCAAGCTGGACCAGGTCGCCGCCGAACAGGCGGCAGCCGAACTGGTTTCGGCGGAAAGCAACGGCTGGATCGGCTTCACCGACCACTACTGGATGACGGTGCTGGTCCCCGAACAGGGCAAGCCCTTCACCGAGGTGACGAAGCACGTCGCAGGCGCCGACATCTACCAGACCGAGATTCGCCAGCCGGTGCAGACCCTTGCCCCGGGGGCCGAGATCACCAACCGGATCCAGCTTTTCGCCGGCGCCAAGGAATGGGCGGCGATCCGTGCATATGACAATGACGGCGTGATCCCCGGCTTCATCGATTCCATCGACTGGGGCTGGTTCTTCTTCCTGACCAAGCCGATCTTCGCCGTCCTGCACTGGCTGCACGGCTTCATCGGCAACATGGGCCTGTCGATCATCGCGCTGACATTCTTCCTGAAATTCCTCGTCCTGCCCCTGGCCTACAAATCCTATGTCTCGATGGCGCGGATGAAGGAACTGCAGCCGGAGATGGAGGCGCTGAAGGAACGCGCGGGCGACGACAAGCAGAAGCTGCAGAAGGAAATGATGCAGCTCTACAAGGAAAAGAAGGTGAACCCCGCCGCGGGCTGCCTGCCGATCCTGATCCAGATCCCGATCTTCTTCAGCCTCTACAAGGTGATCTTCGTCACCATCGAACTGCGCCACGCGCCGTTCTTCGGCTGGCTGAAGGACCTGTCGGCGCCCGACCCCTCGTCGCTTTACAACTTCTTCGGCCTCCTGCCCTGGGATGCGCCGGTGCAGGGCAGCGTGCTGCACCTGATCTTCATCGGCGTGCTGCCGATCCTTCTCGGCATCACCATGTGGCTGCAGCAGAAGCTGAACCCGGCGCCGACCGATCCGGTCCAGGCCTCGATCTTCGCCTGGATGCCCTGGGTCTTCATGTTCATGCTGGGCGGCTTCGCCTCGGGCCTCGTGGTCTACTGGATCACCAACAACACGATCACCTTCATCCAGCAGTATTTGATCATGTGGAGCCACGGAAAACGGCCCGACATCTTCGGCAACATCCGCTCGGCCAAGGCGGCGCGGGTAGAGGCGAAGGCAAAGGCGACCCCGGCGAACTCTCCGTCCCCGCCAACGAAGAAGACCGGCAGGAAATGACGATCCGGCTGGCCCATATCTGCCGGCACCCGATCAAGGCCTACGGACGCGAGATGCTCGCGTCCGTTCGTCTTTCGGCGGGCAAGGGCCTGCCCTTCGACCGGGAATGGGCGATCGCGCATGAGGCGGCGCGGCTGGTCCCCGGCTGGAACCCTTGCATGAACTTCACCCGCGGCGCCAAGGCCCCGGCGCTGATGGCGGTGACGGCCAGGCTGGACGAGGATGCGCGGCGCGTGACGCTGACCCACCCCACCGCGGGCGAGATCACAGCCGCCCCCGACGACCCCGCCGACCAGGCCCGGCTTCTGGCCTGGGCCGATCCGCTGATCCCGTCCAGTCGTGCCCGCCCCGCGGCGGTCGTCCGCGGCGGGGTGGCGATGACCGACAGCGACTTCCCCTCGGTGTCGGTTCTGTCGCTCGCCTCGCTGGCCGACCTGTCCGGGCGGATGGGGATGGACCTCTCGATCCACCGCTGGCGGGCGAACCTCTGGCTCGAGGGCGCCGAGCCTTGGGCGGAATGGGACTGGATCGGCCAGCGGTTCCGCGTCGGGAAGGCGGTTCTGGAGGTCGTCGAACGGATCACGCGCTGCGCGGCGACCACGGTCGACCCCCAGACGGGCGTGGTCGACGGCAACACTCTGGATGCGCTGGAAGCCAGCTATGGCCACAAGGATTTCGGCATCTACGCAAAGGTGATCGAGGGCGGCGAGATCGCGCTCGGACAGGAGTGGAAACCGGCATGAGCATGACCTTCACCCTGGCCCCCGAGCCCGAGGACGACGCACGCGAGGCCGGGCGGCTGCTGTTCGCGGGCCCCGTGACCTTCGTGAAGGGCGTGGTCGCGATGTCCGGCCTGCCCCCCGCCGACCGGCTGGAAGTCTGCTTTGCGGGCCGCTCCAACGTGGGGAAATCCAGCCTGATCAACGCGCTGACGGGCCGCAAGACCCTGGCGCGAGCCTCGAACACGCCGGGCCGGACGCAGGAGATCAACTACTTCGCGCTTGGCGAAGAACGCTATCTGGTCGACCTGCCCGGCTATGGCTATGCCGAGGCGCCGGTGGCGGTGGTCGCGAAGTGGCAGGCGCTGCTGAAGCAATACCTCTCGGGCCGGGTCACCCTGCGGCGGGCCTTCGTGCTGGTGGATGCGCGGCACGGGGTGAAGGCGGTGGACGAAGAGATCCTGAAGCTTCTCGACCGCAGCGCCGTGACCTTCCAGGCGGTGCTGACCAAGGTCGACAAGATCAACCGCACCGAACGCGCGGCGGTGATCGAGCAGGTGAACGGTGCGCTGGGCAAGCACCCGGCTGCCTACCCGGAGATCGTCGTCACCAGTTCCGAGAAGGGCGAGGGGATCGAGACCCTGCGCGCGCTGATCGCCACGATGGAGTGATCTAGCGGCCTGCGTCGTGATCCGGATCGGCCCCCGGCACCGGATCATAGCCATGCCCGCCCCAGGGGTGGCAGCGGCAGATGCGACGGGCCGCAAGATAGCCGCCCTTCAGCGCGCCGTGCCGCTCCAGCGCCTCCAGCGCATAGGCCGAGCAGGTGGGCTGGTAGCGGCAGCCATGGCCGACCCAGGGCGACAGCAGCAACCGGTAGGCGCGCACCGGCAGCGCGACCAGATGCGCCAGGGGCGTCATGCGCCGCCCCGATGGACCGAGGCCAGCGCCTGTTCCAGGTCCGCGCAAAGGTCGGCATAGGGGCGGGAGACGGTCGCCTCGGGCCGGGCGACCAGGACATAGTCCCAGCCCGGCAATGCGCGCGGCGCCAGGACCTCGCGCGCCAGGGCCCGCAGGCGGCGCTTGGCGCGGTTCCTCAGCACGGCATTGCCGATCTTCTTCGACGCGGTGAAGCCGACGCGGGTCTGCGCCTCCCCATCCGCCCGGTTGCGCGCCTGCAGAAGGAAGCCCCCGGTCCCCTGCCGCCGGGCCGAGGCGGCCTTCAGGAAATCGGCGCGCTTCTGCAGCACGCAAAGCGAAACCGCCGGAGAGCCAGCGGGCGCTTCGGCGGCGATGCCTTGGCCCTGGGTCTCCGGCGGTGTCATTCGCGAACCCTGACGCCCTGACGGGCGAAAGATCAGGCGGTCAGCTTGTGACGGCCCTTGGCGCGGCGTGCGGCCAGGACCAGACGGCCGTTCTTGGTGGCCATGCGCGCACGGAAGCCGTGGCGGCGTTTGCGAACCAGGTTCGACGGTTGAAAGGTGCGCTTCATCGCGGCTCTCCATCAGACATGACCCAAACCCCAGGCGGATTCGAGGGCCGGTAACTTGAAGCCCGTCCTTTACGGGCGGTCGCGCCCCAAGTCAACGTCGCCCGCGCGGATTTCCGGCAACATTTCCGCATCTGCCGGAGTTCCCGTGCCGATGCGGCGACAGACTCCGCGAGAGGTTTCCAAACGCGCGCCGGGCGCCTATTTTAGCCCCAAGTTGTTTCACAATCCGCCGTTGCAGCGCTTCGTGCAACGCCGGGTTCTCTCAAGCCGGACAAGGAAGGTTCGGGTGGCCGAAAGACGCAAGAGCTTTCTCAAGACGCTTTCGGGGCGCTTCCTGATCCTGACCGTGATCTTCGTCGTGCTGGCCGAGGTGCTGATCCTGGTGCCGTCCATCGCCCGCTTCCGGGCAGATTTCATGCTGACCCGGCTGAAACAGGCCCAGATCGCCGCGCTGACCCAGCTGGCTGCCGAGGACATGGTCTCGCCCGACCTCGAGAAGGAACTGCTGGCCAATGCCGAGGTCTACAACGTCGTCCTCCGCCGCAACGAGGTCCGGCAGTTGGTCCTGTCCTCGCCCGTTCCCGGCGAGATTCATGAAACCTACGACCTGCGGATGGCGGGTCCCTGGGAACTGATCCGCGATGCCTTCGCCTGTCTTCTGGACCCGAAGGATCGCGTGATCCGCGTGATCGGCTATCCGGTGCAGGACGCGGGCACGCTGATCGAGGTGACGATGGACACCAAACCGATGCGCGAGGCGATGCTCGACTACGGCCTGCGCATCCTGGCTCTCTCGGCGCTGATCTCGGTTGTCACCGCCTTCCTGCTGTTCGTCGCGGTGCGGCGGCTTCTTGTCCTGCCGATCCGCCGGGTGGTGCGGCACATGCAGACCTATGCCGAGGCGCCCGAAGATGCCCGGCGGGTGATCGAGCCGACGGCGGATGTCGAGGAATTGCGCATCGCCGAAGAAGCGCTCCAGTCGATGCAGACCCAGCTGACCGGCAACCTGCGGCAGAAGGAACGCCTGGCGCAGCTGGGCGGCGCGGTGGCGAAGATCAGCCACGACCTGCGCAACATCCTGACCACCGCCCAGCTTTTCGCCGACCGGCTGGAGGGCAGCGCCGACCCGGTGGTGGCGCGCTCGGCGCCCAAGCTGATCGCCTCGATCAGCCGGGCGGTCAGCCTGTGCGAATCGACGCTCGCCTTCGGCAAGGCCGAGGAACCGCCGCCCCAGCTGCGGCGCATCAATCTGGCGCAGCTGGCCGGCGAGGTGGTCGAGGGCGAGGGGCTGGGATCCGAGACGACGATCACCTGCCTGATCGACGTGCCGCCCGGCCTGATGATCCGCGCCGATGGCGAGCAGCTTTACCGGGTGCTGTCGAACCTGATCCGCAATGCCCGGCAGGCGATCGAGGCGACGGGACAGCCGGGAACGATAGAAATCTCGGGCGGCGAGGACGAAAAGGAATGGTGGGTCCGTGTCGGCGACACCGGCCCCGGCCTGCCGCAGAAAGCGCGCGAGCATCTGTTCGCCGCGTTCCAGGGCGGCGCGCGCAAGGGCGGCACCGGTCTGGGCCTCGCCATCGCCGCCGAACTGGTGCGTGGCCACGGCGGGCGGCTGGAACTGGCGCGCAGCGATGCCGAGGGCACGGAATTCGCGATTCACCTGCCGAAAGGGACGGCCGAGCCGCCCGGGTGATTTCGCCCTTGCATTGCCCGCCGCGCAAGGCTACATCGCCCGGCATTGCGGACCCGTAGCTCAGCTGGATAGAGCATCAGACTACGAATCTGAGGGTCGGGCGTTCGAATCGCTCCGGGTCCGCCATTCCTTCTTGCACATCGGAAATCGTGGTCAACATGCTGAACGGCATGGATAAATGTGCCGCTTTAAACCGATCGCGGCGCGTGTAGCGCTGGCGTTCGGAAAAGGCGCGTTTCCCGAAACCCAGGGCAGTCAGCCCGCGGCACGCCCCTCGCGCTTCAGTGGGGCGTTCAGCGCCAGTGCCAGATCCAGCGGCTTGCGTTGCGAGACGGGGACAGTCAGCCGCTCGGGAAGGTTGCCGAAGCCGATCATCGTGATCACGAGGCTGCTGTCGGGAATGCCCGTCAGCGCGCGCAGTTCGCGGTCTCGCTGGCGGGTCACCGACCAGTTCAGCATCACCGCGCCCAGCCCCTCGGCATGGAAGCCGTAGGCGAGGCTCATGGCGAACATGCCGCCATCGACCCATCCCTGATAGCGTTCGGCCGCCGTCTCCCAATGCGCGAGGTCCGAGGTCACCACCGCGACGCCGCCCAACTGGTCGCCGAAGCCGCGGTTGCCATTCTGCAGCGCGATCACCCGCTGCATGGGCAGGGGGTCGGTCCAGATCCAAGCGCGGCAGGTCTGGCGGTTGCAGGAACTGGGGGACTGCTGCGCCACCCGCACCGCCCGCGCGATCTTTTCGGGATCAACCGGGCCGGGGCCGAACTGGCGGATGGAATGGCGGGCCTCGGCGAAGGCCAGGAAGTCGATCTGCCCCCGGGCGCGGATTTCCCCGGCGGTCACCTCCTCGCTGCCGCCGCGCAGGCCACTGTCGCCGCCGTCGCGGAGGGTCTCCACCTGAGCCGCGAGATCGGGCAGCGGCGAACCTCCCGCCGCGTTGAAGGCCAGATAGGCGGCCAGCGTCTTCAGCGCGATTTCCACCGTCGCATCCCGCCCGCAGCGGTCTATGTAGGTGCCCAGATCGACAGCCAGCTGCCGGGCCTTGTCCAGCCCGTGGCCCGGCTGCGCACCCGCAAGCGACAGGCCGTATTCCAGGAAATGCAGGCCGATGGCGATACGGGCGCGCAGGTTCTCCTTCCCGCGGGCTCCGCAGGTGAAGGAATGGCGCCAGTAGCGTCGGCCGTCGTAAAGCATATTGGCGGCCAGTTCCGCGGCCTTCCGAAGCCGTGCCGCGATCGGCGGGGCGGGTTCCGGCAATTCCCGGCTCATGCGCGATTCCTTCCTGTCTGTGCCCCGGAGCTTGAGTCGCCTGCCGGCACTGCGCAAGCGGGCGGGACCTGAAGGATAGCCCCCGGTTTCGGCGCTGCAGCACCGAGGTCGACAATAATTATCATTTAGATACAGCATATTGAAATCATATCCCTATTCGATAGGATAGGTTTTTCTGCCCCTCGGTCTGATCTTCGGCATCCTTATGACTTGCCGACCTATCCCTTGTCGCGGGTTCTGCGATGCGGCCTTTGGTGCCAGCCTTGCGAAAACAACATGGCCAACGGAGGTAACAATGACGGATCAGCGCAGCATCCATGTTCGCGTCGTCTCGCCGATTTCCACCCAGGGGTTCCGCGCCCCCGGTGCGCTTGCCGCGCTTGAATCGCCGGGTGTCATCGTCTCCGGGTCGCAGATCAGCCGCGGACCCGGCTCGATCGAAAGCGAATACGAAACCGCGATGGCCGTGCCCGACACTGTGGCCCGCATCATCGAGGCCGAACGCGAGGGCGTCGATGCCGTCATCATCGACTGCATGGGCGACCCCGGCCTGCGCCCCGCGCGCGAGACGGTGCGGATCCCCGTGCTCGGCCCCTGCCAGACCGGGATGCACATCGCCGGGATGCTGGGGCACAAGTTCTCGGTGGTGACGGTGATGCGCCGCCTGCGACCGAGCTTCGAGAACCAGGCGGCGGTGGCGGGGCTGACCTCGCGTCTGGCCTCGGTGCGATCGGTCGACATTCCGGTGCTGGAGCTGGAAAAGGACATGGCCGTCACTCGGGCTGCGCTGGTCGACGAGGCGCAGAAGGCGGTCGAGATCGACGGGGCCGAAGCGATCATCTTCGGCTGCACCGGCCTGATGGGCTGTGCGGGCGGCGTCTACGAGGGGCTTCTGGCGCGCGGCATCGACATTCCGGTGATCGATCCGATCCCGACGGCGGTGAACATCGCCGCGGCGCTGGTGCGGTCGCGGCTGAGCCATTCCGCGCTGACGTTCCCGCTGCCGCCGGTCAAGGCGATGCCGGGCTACGACTTCATGCCGGACCTGCACCTCAAGGCCGCGGAATAGGCACGGGGATGGCCGATACCGCGATCTCCATCGGCGGCGGCCGCCGGCCGCGGCGCGTGCTGCGGCCCGCTTTGTGGTGGCTGGTGGTGCCGGCCGTCCTGTTCCTGCTGCTGTTCTTCCTGATCCCGGTCGCCTCGCTTTTCGCGATCAGCTTCGACAAGACCGCCTCGGGTGTGATCACCTTCCAGGGCGACTTCACGCTGGACAATTTCCAGCGGATCTTCTCGCGCGCGCTCTACTTCGAGGCGATCGGCCGTTCGGTCGGGATCGGCGCGGTGGTCACGGTGATCTGCCTGATCATCGGCTACCCCCTGGCCTTCGTCATCGCCCGGACGCTGCGGCCGGGCGCCGCCACGCTGCTGACGATCCTGGTCCTCTCGGCGCTGCAACTGGACATGGTGATCCGGCTTTACGGGATGATGGTGCTGATGGGCGACAACGGCATCATCAACACGGTGCTGATGGGCGTTGGCGCAATCGACCGGCCGCTGCCGCTGATGTATAATATCTTCGGCGTGATCGTCGGGCTGGTGCAGGTGACGCTGCCCTTCATGATCCTGTCGCTGATCGGCGCGATCAAGTCGATCAATCCGTCGCTGGAAGAGGCGGCCCGCAGCCTGGGCTCGACCCGCTGGCACGTCATGCGCACCATCACCTGGCCGCTGTCGCTGCCCGGGGTCTATGCCGGAACGCTGCTGGTCTTTGCGCTGGCGATCTCGTCCTACGTCGTCCCGGCGCTGATGGGCGGCTGGAAGGTCATCACCCTGCCGATCCACATCTATCAACAGATCGCCGAGGTCGGGCGCTGGCAGTTCGGGGCGGCCATCGCGTCGATCCTGTTCGTCACCGCGATGATGGCCATGGCGCTCTACATCCTTGCCCTGCGCCGCAATGCCGGAGGCCGCGTGTGATGCATGACGTGAACCCGATCCCGATGACGTTCAAGTTGGTCTCGGCCGTGGCGCTGGTCATCTTGCTGGTTCCGGTGCTGGTGGTGGTGATGGCCGGGCTGAACTCGGGGGATTTCCTGACCTTTCCGCCCGAGGGCGTGTCGCTGCGCTGGGTGATCTCGTTCTTCCGGTCGAAGATCTTCCTGCCCGCCTTCGGCGTCAGCTTTGGCCTCGCGCTGCTGACGACGCTGATCTCAACCGTGCTGGGCACGATGACGGCGATCTTCCTCACCCGGTCGAAAAGCCGGGTGAAGGAACTGCTGCGCGGGATCATCGTGCTGCCGGTGGTGCTGCCGGGCGTGGTGCTGGGCCTTGCGCTTTATATTTTCTACGTCTGGACGGGCGTGGGGCTGGCGCGCAGCTTCTGGGGCCTGCTGATCGGCCATGTGCTGGTGACCCTGCCCTTCATCGTGGCGACGATCACCGCATCGCTGGTCGATTTCGACCTGTCGGTCGAAGAGGCGGCGCGCAGTCTTGGCGCGACGCCCTGGCAGGCCTTCCGCAAGGTGACCCTGCCGATCATCGCACCGGGGGTCTCGGCCGGGACCATCTTCGCCTTCATCATCTCCTTCGGGCAGTTCGAACTGACGCTGTTCCTGTCAACGCCCGACATCCAGACCCTGCCGATCGCGATCTACACCTCGCTGCGCTACGCCTTCGAGCCGACAGCCGCCGCCGCAGGGATCTTCGCCATCGCGCTTGTCATCACCTCGACGCTGGTCGCCTCGCGGCTGGTAAACATCAAGAACCTGCTGAACCGGCGCTGAGACCGGTTGGCCCAACACGGAGAAAGACCATGCAAAAGCAAGGACTAAGCCGCCGCAGCGTGCTGAAGACGGGCGTTGCCGCCGCCGGTGTCAGCCTGTTCAACATCAACCACGCCTGGTCGCAGGACGTGGCCTATGACGGCGAGGTGTTCGACGCTGGCGGACATGTGCTGAATGTCGCCGAATGGGGCGGCTACTGGCAGGAGACGCAGAACCGGCTGCTGCTGGACAGGTTCCAGAAGGAGTTCAACTGCAAGATCCAGTATGACAGCACCTTCCCCTGGTTCCCGAAGTTCGTCGCCAACGGGCCCGAGCGGCCTCCGGTGGCGATCTGCAACTGGAACCTGCCCGAGATGTTCAAGACCCATCAGGCCGGCGACTATTTCCTCGATGTCGAAGAGATCAAGGCCAATGTCCCCAACACCGCCAAGCTGTGGGACTTCGCCCTGCGCACCGGCATCGGCGTGACCTGGGCCTTCTCGCGCTATTGCTACGCCTACCGCACCGATGCCGCGGGCGGCGCGCCCACCGGGTTCCGCGATTTCTGGAAGCCGGAATTCGCGGGCCGTCGCGGCACCTACATTACCTCGAACACGCTGCAGATGATGTTCTTCATGGCCTCCAGCTGGGCCTTCGGCAGCAGCGAGACCGATTTCGACGCCGGCTACCAGGCGATGCGCGACGCGATGCCGATGAAGATCTCGGATTTCACCGGCAACATGGCGACGCTGCTGGAACGGGGTGAGATCGACATCGCCGTGCAATCCGACGCCGAGGCGTTGCTGCAGAAGGAAAAGGGCGTTCCGGTCGATCTCTACTACTGGGACGAATACAAGGGCATCCTGACGCAGACCAAGACGATCAGCAGATATGCCGATCCGATGTCGAAGAAGCTGGCCTTCGCGCTGCTGAACCGCACGCTCGAAGCCGATTACCAGACCGCCTTCGCCGACGAGTTCTGGATGCGGCCCTCGAACCGCGATGCGGTGATCCCGGAAAAGATGGCCGCGCTCGGCGTGGTCAATTCCGCGGACGCGACCGACGGCCTGCACATCCCCGACTGGCAGACCTACCTCGATCACGAGATCGACATCGTCGAGACGGTGAACGAGATCTTCGGATCGTAGTCCCCCGCCTGGGGCGGCGCGCACCGTCTTCGGACGTGCCGCCCCTTTTTCCCGCATTCTGAAAGGGACGATCTCCCCGTGTCCGACATTCGACTGGAACAGCTGACCCGCAGCTATGGCGATGCAAATGCCGTGGACAACGTGTCGCTTGCGATCGCCGAGGGCGAATTCTACTCGCTGCTCGGGCCATCGGGTTGCGGCAAATCCACCACGTTGCGCATGGTGGCGGGCTTCGTTGCGCCGACCGCCGGGCGCATCCTGATCGGCGGTCAGGACGTGACGGACCTGCCGCCCGAACGCCGCGGCATCGGGATCGTGTTCCAGAACTACGCGATCTTCCCGCATATGAACGTGGCCGAGAACATTGCCTTCGGGCTGAAGTTGCGCCGCAAGTCGCGCGACGAGATCCGCACCGCAGTGACCGACGCCCTGGCCCAAGTCGGGCTTTCCGGCTTCGAAGACCGCTACCAGCGCAACCTCTCGGGCGGGCAGCAGCAGCGGGTGGCGCTGGCCCGGGTGCTGGTGACGCAGCCGCGCATCCTGCTTCTGGACGAGCCGCTCTCGGCGCTGGACAAGGCGTTGCGCGAGGAAATGAAGTTCTGGATCAAGGACCTGCAGCAGCGGCTGGGGATCACCACGATCTATGTGACCCACGACCAGGACGAGGCGCTTACCATGTCCGACCGGATCGGCGTCATGCGCGCAGGCAAGGTCGAGCAGTCGGGCACCCCGCGCGAGATCTACGAGGAACCCGCTACGCTGTTCGTGACCACCTTCATCGGCCAGTCCAACGTGCTGGAGGTGACGGTCGGCCCGCGCGACGGCGACCACGGCAGCGCCGTGCTCGAGGGCCGCCGCCTTCTCGCGGCCGGGGGCGCGGGCATCGCCGAGGGCACGCCCGCGCGGCTTGTCGTCCGGCCCGAGAACATCCTGATGGGCGAAGAGGTCGCCCGCAACGGCCTTGTCTCGCTGGAGGCTCGGGTCGTGGGCGAAACCTACCAGGGCGCCATGATGCGCTATCGCCTGCGGGTCGGTGCGCAAGAGCTGGTGGCCGAAAGGCAGAACCAGTCGCACCTGGCCCGCTGGCACCCCGGCGACACCGTCCAGATCGGCTGGGACCCCGGCCGCGCAAGACTTCTTCCGGCGGGCTGAACCGCCGATCAATCCCTGATGAAAGGACCTGCCAATGCGTATCGGCATTGATGTGGGCGGCACCAACACGGATGCTGCCATCCTCGACGGCGACCAAGTGATCGGCGCCTGCAAATCCCCGACCACCAGCGATGTCAGCTCGGGCATCAAATCCGCGCTGACCATCGTGATGGAGCGGACCGGCGTTTCGGCCGGGCAGATCGAGGCGGTGATGATCGGCACCACGCATTTCACCAATGCCGTGATCGAACGCCGCCGTCTGCTGGAAGTCGCCGCCATCCGCATCGGCCTGCCCGCCACCAAGGGCGTGCCGCCGTTGACCGACTGGCCCGCCGATCTGGCCGATGCCCTGGGCCGGCACTGCTTCCTGCTGCGGGGCGGGCACGAGTACGACGGCCGCCTCATCGCGGAACTGGACGAGGCCGGCCTGCGCGAGGTCGCCGCCGAGATCCGCAAGCGCGGGCTGCGCAGCGCCGCCGTCACCTCGGTCTTCTCGCCGGTCACCGCCGAAATGGAACTGCGCGCGGCCGAGATCCTGCGCGAGGAGGTGCCGGAGCTGAAGATCACCCTCAGCCACGAGATCGGTCGCGTCGGCTTCCTGGAGCGCGAGAACGCCTCGATCATGAACGCCTGCCTTGCCGACCTGTCGTTCAAGGTGGTCGAAAGCTTCCGCAATGCCCTGCGCGAGAAGGGGATCACCGCGCCCTTCTACATCAGCCAGAATGACGGCACGCTGATGACCCCCGGCCATGTCGAACGTTACCCGGTCCTGACCTTCGCCTCGGGTCCCACCAACTCGATGCGCGGTGCGGCGCGGCTGGCGGGGCTGGGGGATGCCATGGTGGTGGACATCGGCGGCACCACCTCGGACGTGGGAATGCTGATGCAGGGCTTCCCGCGCGAAAGTGCCGTGGCGGTCGACATCGGCGGGGTCCGCACCAACTTCCGCATGCCGGACGTCCTGGCCATCGGACTGGGCGGTGGTTCCATCGTGCGCGACAACGGGATGCGGATCGGTCCGGATTCGGTGGGATACGAGATCACCACCCGGGCGCTGGTCTTTGGCGGCGACACGCTGACCACCACCGATGTGGTGGTGGCCGCGGGCCTGGCCGACGTGGGCGACAGGTCGAAGGTCGCCCATCTGTCGCCCGAGTTGGTCGAGAATGCGATCCGGACCATCCACCGCATGGTCGACGAGGCGGTGGATCGGATGAAGACCTCGTCCGAACCGCTGCCGGTGATCCTGGTCGGCGGCGGGTCGATCCTGATCTCGCGTGACCTGCCCTCGGCAAGCGAGGTGCTTCAGCCCCAGAACGCCGGCGAGGCCAATGCCATCGGGGCCGCTATCGCCCAGGTCGGCGGCGAGATCGACCGGATCTATGCCATGGAGGGCCGCTTCCGCGACGAGGTGCTGGCCGAGGCCAAGGCCGAAGCCAGCGCCAATGCGGTGGCGGCCGGGGCCGACGCCGCCACGGTCAAGATCCTGGACATCGAGGAGGTGCCGCTGGCCTACCTGCCCGGATCGGCCACCCGCATCCGCATCAAGGCGGTCGGCGACCTGAAGCCCGAGGCGAAGGAGGCCGCGGAATGAAGCTGGATTCGCAGGACCTTGCCGATCTGGCGGTCGGCGCGGCCTTCCTCGGCACGGGCGGCGGTGGCGATCCTTACATCGGCCGGCAGATGGTCCAGATTTGCCTGGACAAGGGGCTGGAGGTCGATCTGGTCGATCCCGATACCCTGAAGGACGACGATTTCGTCATCCCCACCGCCATGATGGGCGCCCCCACGGTGCTGGTCGAGAAGGTGCCCTCGGGCGAGGAGGCCGTGCATTCGCTGAAGCGGCTGGAGCGACGCCTCGGCAGGACGGCGACGCATACCATGCCGATCGAGGTGGGCGGCATCAACTCGACCATCCCGCTGGTGGTGGGGGCAAGGCTGGGGCTGCCGGTGGTCGATGCCGACGGCATGGGCCGCGCCTTCCCACATCTGGAGATGGAGACCTTCGGCGTATACGGCGTGCCCGGCTGTCCCATGGTCGTCAGCAACGAATGGGGTGACAGCGCCCTGATCGAGGCCACCGACAACCGGGTCATGGAATGGCTGTCGCGGGGGGTCGCCATACGCATGGGTGGAGCGGCCTATATCGCCGAATACGCGATGTCCGGCGCCGATGTGAAGCGGACCGCAGTGCCCCGCACCATGTCGCTGGCCATCCGCATCGGCCGGATGCTGCGCGAGGCGAAGGCCAGCCACCGCAATCCTTTCGACGCGCTGCTCGGGCTCCTGCCCGACACGCTCTATCACTACGGCCGGATCATCTTTGCCGGCAAGATCGCCGACATGCGGCGCGAGACCCGCAACGGGTTCTCCCTGGGCACGGCGCGGATCGACGGGCTGGGCCGCTGGAAGGGGGTGATGGAGATCGAGATCCAGAACGAGAACCTGATCGCCCGCGTCGGCGGCGAGGTCCGCGCCATCGTACCTGACCTCATCTGCATCATGGACAGCGAAACCGCCGAGCCGATCACCACCGAGAATCTGCGCTACGGCCAGCGGGTCACCGTCATGGCGGTCTCGGTCCCCGAGATCATGCGCACCCCCGAGGCGCTCGCCGTATTCGGCCCGTCCTGTTTCGGGCTGAAGGAACCCTATGTGAAGATCGAGGAGCTGCCGGCATGAGAATCCTGACTGCCGCCGATCTGGAAGACATCGCCTTCGGTGCGGCCGTGCTGGGCACCGGCGGCGGCGGAGACCCCTATATCGGCAAGCTGCTGGCCCGAACGGCGATGGAGCGAAACGGGCCCGTGACGCTGATCGGCCTGGACGAGGTGCCGGACGGCGCCCATGTGATCACCTGCGGGGCGATGGGCGCACCCACCATCGTGCTGGAAAAGGTGCCTTCGGGCGACGAGATGCTGATGGCGCTGCAGTATTACGAAAAGACCACCGGCCACAGGGTCACCCATATCATGCCGTTCGAGGCGGGGGGCCTGAACTCCTGCTACCCGATTGTCCTGGCCGCGCAGACCGGCCTGCCGCTGATCGACGCAGACGGCATGGGGCGCGCCTTTCCGCAGCTGGAGATGGAGACCTTCAACGTCTACGGCGTACCTGCCGCACCCGTCGCCATGGCGGACGAGAAGGGCAATCTGGCACTGGTCGAGACCGACAGCGCCGCCAAGGCCGAATTCATCGCCCGGGGCATCTGCATCCGCATGGGCGGGCAGGCCAGCCTTGTGAACTACGGCATGGACGGTGCGACCGCACGCCGCGTCTCCGTCCCCGCGACGATGACGCTGGCGCAGGACATCGGCCGGGTGGTGCGCGAGGCCCATGCCGCCCATGTGCAGCCGATCGACGCTCTGGTCGATTTCCTGCGCACCACCCATTACGGCCATGCCGAGCGTATCGGCTCCGGCAAGGTGACCGATATCGCGCGCCGGTTCGAGAACGGCTGGTCGGTGGGCGTCGTTACGATCACACCTTTCGACGACGGCGCGCCCTATTCGATCCGCATCCAGAATGAGAACCTGGTGATCGAACGCGAGGATGAGGTCTTGGCCGTGGTGCCGGACCTGATCTGCGTGCTGGACCTCGATACCGCCGAGGCGATCCCGACCGAGCGGTTGCGCTACGGCCAGCGGGTCGACATCCTGGGTATCCGCGTGCCGCCGATCATGCGCACGCCCGAGGCGCTGGCCGTCTTCGGCCCCCGCGCCTTCGGCCTGAAGGCCGAATACCGTCCGCTGGGCCTGTGACCGGCCGTCAGGGATCGGGGCGCAGCAGTCCCGATCCCTTGGCCACGTTGATCGCCAGCTGCCGCCGGCCGACGCCCAGTTTGGCATAAAGGTTCTTCAAGTGGAACTTCACCGTCGGCTCGGCCAGGCCGAGCCGCCGGCCGATGGCCTTGTTGGTCAGCCCCTCGTCCAGAAGGACAAGAATCTCGGCCTCCCTTTCGCTGAGGATGCCATGGTCGTGGCGGCTGCGCACCGAACCAGCGGTGCGGGCCAGATAATCCGCAGTCTGCCGACTGATGCGGCTGAGCCCGGCCTTGCGGGTCAGGTCGCGCAGGCTGCGCGCAAGTTCAGGGCCCTCGTCGTGGAACTGCTGCACCTGCTGGCCGGGCAGCGCCAGGATCGCCGCCTGATGCAGTGCCGCCAGCGCCCCCGCCATGTCGCCCGCCGCCCAGGCGAGGTCGGTCTGCAGCAGCGAGGCGCGCAGCAGCATCGCCTCGCGGCCCGGGGTCCGGCAGTCCTCGACCAGCGGTCCCAGCCGGGCCGCTGCCGCATCGAACCTGCCGCGGCGCAGGTCGAGCCGGGCGACGGCCAGCGCCGCCTCGCGTCTTTCGCGGTCGGTCGGCCAGTCCGCAAGGCCGGACAGCTGCCGGGCGATGCCCTCGGCCGTGTCCAGCCGGCCACCCCGGACCAGAAGCTCCAGCCGCAGGATGGTGATCGACAGCCTGAGCCGGTCGAGATCGCGCGCATCCGCCACCTCCAGCGCCATCTGCAACACTTCCTCGGCAGTATCGAAGCCGCTCCGCCCCATCCGGGCGCGGGCCAGAGTCACGTAGCCCTCGACGTAGAAATCCACCCAGCCCTCGCCGCTCGCAAGCACGGGCATGGCGCGCTCCAGCATCTGTTCGGCCTGCGCCACATCCCCCAACAGGTAATGGGTCGAGGCCACAGGCACATGGGCAATGGACAGCAGGTTCTGGTCGTTCCACTGGCGGCTGCGGATGATGGTCTCGGCCTGTTTCCCATGCGTCAGCGCCGCGTCGATCCGGTTCGCCCGCAAGTTCACGAAGGCAAGGTGGATCAGCATGAAGGCCTGCGGATAGCTTGACCGTTCCTCCTGGTAGCAGCTGAGCGCATTCAGCGCGCAGGTCTGCGCCTGCTGGAAATCGCCGCGCCGGGTATGGGCGATGGTCAGGTTGTTGAACAGCCAGCCCAGCCGCCAGGTGTTCTCGCGCCGCTCGCCCGCCGTCATCGCCTCCAGCTCGGCCACCCCGGCCTCGTCCAGGGCGCTGTCCTCATAGACATCCAGCAGGTGCGAGATGTGGTCCAGCACGGCCATCCAGTTCGGCGCATCCGGGATATGGCCGGCGCGGGTCTCCTCGATCAGCCCGTCAACCGTCAGCCGCGCATCGCGGATGCGCCCGCTCTTCGCCAGCATCAGTCCACGACACAGCCGCAGCGAGGGCGTCTGCCGCACCACCTCGTGCGGGACGGCCTGCACAATGCTGCGCAGCACCGTATAGCCTGCCCGCAGGAAGACATTCACCCCGCCCGCCCGCTCGATGGTCTCGACTGCCAGCGCGTAGTCGCCGCTCAGCGAGGCATGAAGCACGGACTTTTCCAGCAGACCGCGCTGCGCGAAAAGCTTGGCGGCGCGGGCGTGGCGGGCGGCGCGGACCTCGGCCGTATCCGCCGCGCCCGATACCAGCGGCATCACCTGCGCCACCAGCGGATGCATACGATACCAGCCGATCTGCTGGCCTTCGTCGATGATCAGCGGCGGCAGGGACTCGATCTCGTTCAGCGTCGCCTCGTCCAGCGGCAGCCCGGCAAGGTCGGCGGCGATGTCGATGGTGAAGTTCGGCAGTTCCGCACAGGCGCGCAGCACCGCCATCCCGGTCGGGCTGACGGATTCCAGCGCCTCCTGCAGGATGAAGTCGCGCAGCGCCGAATGCCGTCCCTCCATCAGCTGCGCGCGCGCCACCGGGCCAGGCCGCCCCCCCAGGATCAGCGCCGCAAGGCTGACGAGCGCAGGCCACGCGCCCAGAAGGCTGGCCAGCGTCTCCTGGTCGGAGGGACCCAGCCAAGGGCCGAGCAACTGGCGGATCTCGTCGCGGGTGAACGCCAGGTCGTTCGACCCGATCTCGTGCAGGAGGCCCCGCAGTCGGAACGGCGAAACCCGGATCTGCGGCAGCTTGCGGCCGGCAAGCGCCAGCCTCAGGCAGGCCGGAGCGTCGGCCAGCAACCATTCCAGCATCTCGGGGCGCCCGGCGATCTGTTCGGCCGCATCAAGGAAGAGGAACACCGGCTCGGTCCGCCGGTGCAGATGGTCCAGCACTGCGGCACATCCTTCTGCCGCCAGATCGAGTGCGGTCGCGATGGTTGCCGCGATGGTCTCGGGCCGGTCCTCGGCCGAGAGGGTCAGCCAGGCCGCCGTCTCGCCCCGCTCGGACAGCCGCGCGTGGACAGCGGCCATGATCTCGGTCTTGCCGTATCCAGCGGCCGCATGGATCAGCACCACCTGGCCGCCAAGCGCCTTGGTAAGCCTGTCGACCAGTCCGATCCGCCTCAGCCTGCGGCTGAGGTTACGCGGCGGCTGGTGATGATCGTGCAAGGGTCCCAAGCGTCTCTCTGTCCCTGTAACTCCCAGCCGGAAACCAGAATTGCCAGAGGCATTCTTATACTGCGCGCATCTGCATATCGATGCCGGAGGACGCGGCGACCTTCAACTTTTTCAGCTGGGACAGCAATGGGGGTAGTCCGGATGACCCCAATCTCGGCAAAGGAACATTGACGCCGGAAAATCGAGCCGTCCTTCCCCGGTTCAACAGCCTCGACCTGCCAGCATCAGGATTCGCTGTTGTCTCATAGCCAAAACCCGGCAGCGGAGAGGAAGGCCTTCGAACATCTGTCGCTGCGGGTGGCACCCCTGCGCCACTCCTTCAGTCGGCCGAACATGATCTCGACCCTGGCGACGGCGGTGGCTTCGGCAAATATTTCCTGCGCCGACCGTTGTCAGAAAAGCTGACGAGATCGGCGCAGGTTTGATCGGTTCGCAAGCAAACCGATCACGCATTCAGATGTCTGCCTCAGGGTGACGGAAGCGGCGCCTCTGCCCGGCCAGGCGCAAATCCGCCGGGCGGCAACAAGAGATGGGCATCGACACCAGGCCCCCGCGGGCCTATCGGTGGGGGTGGAAGCGGTCCGAAGGACTGAGTGCGGCCGTCGCCATGCGAGACGATCTCGGCGTGAAGGATGCCTCCGTCAAACCCGCCTTGGACAATGACCGACTCTCCCTTTGTCACAGCATCGAGATTCTCGCCGCGTGGCCCCAGATCGACGAGCGCATGGCCGCTCCCGTCGTCGAGGATGAACTTGTTCCCGAAAATCTCGGCAACGGTACCTTTCACGGCAGCGGAGTTCCCGTCCTGCAAAGCAGAGACCGCGGTCGGTTGCAGCAACATGACCTCCTGCGGGCGCCAGCGCTGTGCAAGCTCGAAACCGACAGCACCCGCCGCAGCACCGATTGAAAGAACGCCGATCGCGACTCCTGCCAGCAAACCGCGCCGCTGACGCCGTGTCGTAGTCGGGGATTGGTCCGTCTTCCGGAGGGGATCATTTTCATTCATGGATGGCTCCTGTTATCAGATTGGAATGGCAAGAGCATAGAAGACGTAGATCAACCCAACCTGAACCAGTTCGTTCAGGTTGCGTTAAGCTTCAGCGCCTAAGCGTCGACCCGAGGTAAAACCGGCATGAAGATTCTTTTGGTCGAAGACGATCACATGCTCGCGCATGAAATCGCCCAAGCTCTACGCAATGAAAACTTTGCAGTCGATGTCGCGTCAAATGGCGAGGATGGGCAGCATCTTGGCGATACCGAACCCTATGACGCCGCCGTCCTTGATCTCGGTCTGCCAAAGGTCCCCGGCGTCGAGGTTCTTCGCGCGTGGCGAAAGAACGGCCGTCAGCTTCCGGTGCTGATCCTGACCGCTCGCGATGGCTGGACCGACAAGGTGGATGGTTTCAAGGCGGGGGCCGACGATTATCTGACCAAGCCGTTTCGTGTTGAAGAACTGGTGATGCGGCTGCGGGCAGTTGTCCGACGCGCCGCCGGCCATGCGACGCCTAAGATCACCTGCAGATCGCTGACTTTGGATGTGCAGACGGGCCTCTTCGAATTCAACGGACTTCCATTGAAACTCACGGCGCTGGAATGGCGGGTTCTTGAATGCCTGATCATGCGCAAGGAGACGGTCGTCGAGCGAGGCCTGCTGGCAGAAAAGGTCTATGAAGGCGACGCCGGAACGGATTCGAATTCACTGGAGGTGATCATCGCGCGATTGCGACGGAAGATTGGCAAGGACGCCATCGAAACCGAGCGTGGGCGCGGCTACAAGCTTTCAGCGATCCCGGGATGACATCGCAAAGGAAATCGCTGAGCGGACGCCTGATGGCAGCAGCAGGCGTATTCATTGCTGTCGCGCTCATTGTTGCAGCGATCATGATCGCCTTCGTTCTACAGCGTTTCATACAGGGGCAGATCGATCAGAGGCTTGATGCCCAGATCGTCTTCCTGACCTCGATGCTGACTGCCGATCATCACGGCAACATAAGGCTCGTCGGCGATGCGGATGGCCCGCCTTTCGACACGCGTCAGCAGGGGTGGTACTGGAAGATTTCCGGACCGGAGAATGTCTTGCGGTCTCGATCTCTCGACGGGGCCGATCTCGATCCACCCGACGTCAACGGCAGGCCGCCGCCGCCACCCCCGGATCCCCTGAGGAGCGAGAAGCTTCCATCAGACACTCGCCCAGCCCCTGCGGATGGCATCGGTCCGCTAGATCAACTGCTCCATTTCCGCATCCAAAGCGTCAATGTGGAGGGTCTGTCGGTAACCATCGCGACTTCCGCGCCACGATCTGCAGTTCAAAAGCCGCTCAAGGAAGCGATGTTGACGCTGGGCGCATCGCTGGGGATCCTCGCGATCGCATTGGTCTTCGCCATGCTGCTTCAGGTCAAACTGGGCCTGCGCCCGCTCCGGCACCTCAGGCAGGCAGTTGCCGAGATACGTTCCGGACAGCGCGAGCGGCTGCCCGACGGACAGCCGCTCGAGGTGCAGCCTCTGGTCGACGAACTCAATGCACTGCTTGTCCAGAACGCCACAAATCTGGAACGTGCGCGCCGGCATGTTTCGAACCTGGCGCATGGTCTGAAGACGCCCCTCGCAACCCTGTCGCTGGCGTTGCCCAAGGCATCCGGCGACAATAATAGCCTCCACAGCCTCGTGACGGTGATGGACCGGCGGATCCGTCACCATCTGGGGCGGGCGCGCTCGGCCGCGACCAGTGGTCCGGTGCGGGCAAGAACGCTTGTCGCATCACGAGCACGGGATCTGGTTCTGGTGCTCGCCAAAGTGAACGCCGAGAAACCCATCAAGATTATCGACGAACTCCCGGCCGATCTTGTGGTGGCTTGCGAGCCGCAGGATGTCGATGAGATGCTTGGCAATGTCCTCGAAAATGCCTTCAGATGGAGCCACACAAAGGTCGCTATAGGAGCAAGCATACAGGGCCGCGATGTTCTCGTCGTGGTCGAGGACGACGGGCCAGGTCTGTCTCCGGATCAGATGTTGAAGGCGATACAGGCAGGTCAGCGCCTCGATGAAAGCGCGCCGGGCTTTGGTTTTGGCCTCTCGATCACGCGAGAGCTGGCCGAGCTCTACTCCGGCTCTGTCGACCTGGGAAAATCGGCGCTCGGCGGCCTGCGCGTATCATTGCGCCTGCCGCGCGGCGAGCCTCTCGTGGAGGTTCTCGATTCCGGGGAACGACGGCCTGCGCCGACAAGGGCCGACTGACAATCGCCAGAGTGGTTTGACGCACCGGGCCTGGGTCGGCTGACGGTGTGCTTGAGCCAACTGCGGGCGATCTCCACGCGATCTCCATCATATCTCCGCGGATTTTCGACGCCGTGACGGCAGCACAGCGCCTGAAGAAATCGCTGGTTGAAAGACATGACGCGCCGCAGACTCGCAATTCCCCTGTTTGTTGTCCTGGCAGCAGGACTAGTTGTCGTCCTGTTTCCGCCCGGCGCGTCCACCAAGGATCAGGGGGCGGGGGGACAGGATGTCTTTGCTCAGGTCATGATCGAAAGGCTGCGGCCCGAGCGGGTCGTGCTGAAGGAGGAATTGTCGGGTCGGATCGCTGCCTGGCAGCGGGTGGAGATTCGCCCTCAGATTGGCGGCGTGATCCTAGAGCGGCTGGTGGACGAAGGGGCGCGCGTCGCCGCTGGGGATGTTCTTTTCCATATTGATCCGGCACCTCTGAAGGCTGACCTCGCCATGGCAGAGGCCGCTTTGGCGCGCGCCGAGGCGGGGGTAGCCCATGCCCGCAGGGCGGTCGAACGCTCTGATGCGCTTCTGGCCCGCAGCGCGGTCAGCACCGAAAAGAATGATACCGCCCGCAACGATCTGGCGCTGGCCGGGGCGGGTCTGGCCGAAGCCCGCGCCCAGGTCGAGCGAAAGCGTCTGGATCTGGAGTTTGCGACGCTGCAATCGCCGATCGACGGCTATGTGGCGGCTGGCCTGGCCGACCCCGGCGGACTTGCTTCTCCGGGGGGCGGGACCGCTCTGGCGGTGATTCAGGACCTCGACAGGGTTTATGTGGATATTCGCCTGCCAGTGGCCCAGCTTGATGCGGTCCGCAGCGCCGCCGAAACCGGGCTGGGGCCGGTCGAGATCGCAACCGATCACGATCAGGGGCCTGTGCTGCAGGGGCAGCTGAAATTCTCGGATGTGATCGTCGATCCGGGCACAGGAAACGTCTCGGTCCGCATCGAGGTGGCAAATCCTGAGCTTGCCCTGCTGCCGGGCATGTTCGTGCGGGCTGTGGTTCCGGCAGGAATGGTGCCGGATGCGCTGCTGGTGCCGGAAGACGCCGTGCTGCGGAAGGGCGACGGCAAGGCGCAGCTGGTCGTCGTATCCGAGGCGGGCGAAGCCACGCATCGCGCCGTCACGCTGGGCGCGCGCATCGGAAACCGTGTCGTGATCACTTCGGGGGTCAGTCCCGGCGAAGCCGTTGCCATCGCGGGGCAGGACCGGGTGCCGGAAGGCATCCCGACCGCCGTCACGATCCTTGCAGACGCCGTCCCGGCCCAAGCCCAGCAAAAGTAAGCACCATGTCGCAATTCTTCATCGGCCGCCCGGTCTTTGCCTGGGTCATCGCCATCTTCATCGCCCTTGCCGGTATCGTCGCGATCCCGCAGCTTCCGGTCGCGCGCTTTCCCGACATTGCACCACCGAGTGTCAGCATCTTCACCAGCTACCCCGGGGCCGATGCGCAGACGGTCAGCGACAGCGTGATCCGTCCGATCGAAAAGGAACTCTCAAGCGTCAAGAACGTGCTCTACTACGAATCCACGGCGGATTCGACGGGCGGCGCCAGCATCACGGTCACCTTCAAGCCGGGCACCGACCCGGAGCTGGCACAGGTCGATGTGCAGAACCGCCTGAAGAATGCCGAGGCGATGCTGCCCGCGTCGGCCCGCCGCGGAGGTGTCGGCGTCGAGGCCGCGGAATCCGGGTTTCTGATGGTGATCACCCTGAAATCGCGCGACGGCAAGACGGATGAGTTGAGCCTGGGCGACTACCTGACCCGCAATCTGGCTGAAGAATTGAAGCGTATCCCAGGCGTCGGGCGTCTGCAGCAGTTCGGCTCCGAACGCGCCATGCGGATATGGGTCGATCCGGTGAAGCTCGGGGCCTATGGCCTGACGCTGACGGATGTGACCGAGGCGATTGCCCGCGAAAACATTCAAGCGACGCCCGGACGGGTGGGCGACGAGCCGACCGTGCCTGGCACCCGCGTCTCGACGCCGCTGGCGCTGCGGGGTCAGCTGACCTCGCCCGAAGCCTTTGCCGCCATTCCCCTGCGTGCGAACACCGATGGATCAAAGCTTGTACTGGGCGATGTCGCGCGGCTTGAGCTTGGCGCGCAGACCCTCGCCTTCAGCGTCAGCAGTGGTGGCAAGGCCGCAGCGGCTGCGGCAATCCAGATGTCGCCCGGCGGAAATGCCGTGCGAACCTCGGCGGCCGTCGAAAAACGGCTGGAGGAACTGCGGCTGGCGATGCCCAAGGACATCGAGGTCACGGTCTCCTACAACACCGCGCCTTTCGTGAAAGTGTCGATCACCAAGGTCGTCCAGACCCTGGTCGAGGCGATGGTGCTGGTTTTTCTGGTCATGCTGCTGTTCTTGCAGAAAATCCGCTATACCTTGATCCCCACAATCGTCGCCCCTATCGCGCTTTTGGGCACTTTCGGGGTGATGTGGCTGGCGGGGTATTCGATCAACGTCCTGACCATGTTCGGCATGGTGCTGGCCATCGGCATCATCGTCGATGACGCCATCGTGGTGGTCGAGAATGTGGAACGCATCATGGCGCGGCAGGGCCTTTCTCCCCAGGCCGCAACCCGTCAGGCCATGAAGGAAATCTCCGGCGCCATTGTCGGCATCACGCTGGTTCTGGCGGCGGTCTTCATCCCGATGGGCCTGGCCGGCGGTTCGGTCGGCGCGATCTATCGGCAGTTCTCCCTGTCCATGGCCGTGTCGATCCTGTTCTCGGCTTTCCTTGCGCTGACGCTGACGCCCGCGCTTTGCGCGACGATCCTGAAACCCGTCACCGGCCATGATCAGGCACGCGGCTTTTTCGGCTGGTTCAACCGCGGCTTCGAGAAGCTGACACGGCACTACACCGGCTGGGTCGGTTGGATGCTGCGGCGCGGCGGAAGAATGCTGGTGATCTATGCCGCGTTGCTGGCGGTTCTGGGCTTTGGCTACATGCGGATCCCGACCTCCTTCGTGCCGGAAGAGGATCAGGGGAACTTCATGGCGATGTTCCAGCTGCCCGCCGGCGCCACCGCCGAGCGCACGCGGAGCGTCATTGCCAAATATGAGGCCCATACCGCCACCCGGCCCGATATCACCGAAAGTATGGTGATCCTTGGCTTCGGCTTTGCGGGCTCTGGTCCCAATGCCGCCCTGGCGTTCACCAGCATGAAGGACTGGTCGGAGCGCAAGACCAGCGTGGACGACGAAATCGCTGCGGCCGAGGCTGCGATGGCGGATAGTCCCGAAGGGATCGCCATGATCATGAAGCCACCGGCAATCGATGCGCTCGGCACCACCTCGGGCTTTTCGCTGCGGCTGGAGGATCGGGCTAACGCCGGGCCTGCCGCGCTGAAAGCGGCAGAGGATCAGTTGATCGCGCTCGCTGCCGCCAGCCCGTTGCTGAGCGGGGTGATGAGCGAGGGCCTGCCGGACGGGCTGAGCATCGGATTGAAGATCGACCGCGAAAAGGCGCAGGCTCTCGGGCTGCGGTTCGACGCGATCAACGAGACGATCACGACCGCGATCAGCTCTGCCTATGTGAACGACTTTCCCAATCAGGGCCGGTTGCAGCAGGTGATCGTGCAGGCCGACGCGCCCGGACGGATGCATGTCGAGGATGTGCTGCGGCTGGAACTGCGCAATCTGGATGGTGGCATGGTGCCCCTGTCCGAGGTTGTGACCGCGGACTGGGAAAACACGCCCCTGCAACAGGAGCGGTACAACGGCTATCCTGCCGCGCGGATCTCCGGATCGGCCGCCGACGGTGTCTCCAGCGGCGCGGCCATGGCCGAAATGGAACGGCTGGCGCAACAGCTGCCGCAGGGCTTTGCGGTCGAATGGTCGGGCCAGTCGCTGCAGGAACAGCAATCGGCCAATCAGGTGCCGATGTTGCTCGCGGCCTCGATGCTGGTGGTGTTCCTGGTGCTGGCGGCACTTTATGAAAGCTGGTCGATCCCGTTCTCGGTCATGCTGGTGGTGCCTTTGGGCGTGTTGGGAGCGGTGGCGGCAGTGCTGCTGCGGGGCACTGACAACGACGTCTTCTTCAAGGTGGGGCTCATCACCATCATCGGGCTTTCGGCCAAGAACGCGATCCTGATGGTCGAATATGCCCGCCACCTGCGTGAACAGGGCATGGGGATTTACCGCGCCATCTTGCAGGCGGCAAAGCTGCGGCTGCGGCCCATCATCATGACCTCGCTGGCCTTTATCCTGGGCGTGGTGCCGCTGATGCTGGCGAAGGGCGCGGGGTCCGAGATCCAGAACGCCATCGGCACCGGGGTGTTTGGTGGTATGGTTTCGGCCACGGTGCTGGCGATTTTCTTCATCCCGGTGCTCTATGTCACGGTCAGCCACCTGACCCGCCAGACGCCCCGCGACCCAAGCCCCAAGGCCTGAACCATGACCGATGCCCTGATCCTGATCGTCGAAGACGAGCCCGAGATCGCCGAGATTCTGGAGACCTATTTCGTCCGCGAAGGGTTCCGGGTGATCTGCGCGCGCGACGGGACGACCGGTCTTTCGCATCATCAGACGCTGCGCCCCGATCTGGTCGTGCTGGACATCAAGCTGCCCGGTCAGGACGGGTATGAGGTCCTGGCCGCGATCCGGCGGCGGGGGGAAACCCCCGTTATCATGGTCACCGCACTGGCCGAGGATCTGGACAAGCTGCAAGCCCTGCGCATCGGCGCCGACGATTATGTGGTCAAGCCCTTCAACCCGCTGGAAGTGGTTGCCCGCGCCCGCGCGGTGTTGCGCCGCACCATGCGGACGGGGCCGGATCACTTCCTCCGGCTGGGTCCGCTGGCCGTCGATCCGCAGGCCTACCGCGCCGTGATCGATGCAGGCCATGGCGTCGAACCGCTGGACCTGACGCCCACCGAATTTCGCATCCTGTCCCATATGGCCCGCTTTCCGGGCCGGGCCTTCACGCGCGGCGATCTGGTCGACGCCTGCCTGCCCGAGGGCTCGGCACTGGACCGCACCGTCGACAGCCATATCAGCAATCTGCGCCGCAAGCTGACGGCGGCAGGCGCGGACGGGATGCTGGAGGGCGTGCGCGGCATCGGCTACCGGCTGGACGCACCCCATGGCCGGTAGTCTGAACGCCCGTATCACCCGGACGATGATCGTCCTGACGCTGATCGCCGCAGCCATCGTCTATCTGGGGCTGATGGCCTATTTCTTCTTCATCTATGACTGGCTCTATCCCGACGCGACTTATGACGAGAATTGGCGCGCGGGTGATACGGCCATGGTCCTGTCGCTTTTGGGCTTCGGTCTGGCGACGGCATCGGGCATCGGCTGGCGGCTGGCGCGCCGCATCGTCGAACCGCTGAAATCGGTGGCGGGTGCCGCGCGCCACATCGCGTCGGGGGATTTTTCCGCCCGCGCCGCCCTGCCGTCCGCCAGCTTCCGCGAGGCGGATGATCTGGTCGCCGACTTCAACCAGATGGCCGAACGCCTGCAGCGCGCCGAGGCGGAGCTGGCCTATTCCAATTCCGCCATCGCGCATGAACTCCGCACGCCTCTGACCATCCTGCGCGGGCGTCTGCAAGGGCTGCGCGACGGAGTCTTCGAACCCGGCCCGCAGCTTTACACCCGGCTGATCGACCATGTGGACGACCTGTCCGCCATCGTCGAGGAGTTGCGCACGCTGGGTCTCAGCAATGCCGGGCAACTGGACCTGACCCTGTCCCGCGTCGATCTGGCGGTCGAGGCGGAATCCGCGCTGATCTCGGTCGAGGCTGGGCTGGCCGAGGCGGGCATCATCGTCACCCGCATGCTGAACCCTGCACCCGTCAGCGCCGATCAGGCCCGGCTGCGGCAGGCCTTCGTCGCGGTTCTGGAAAACTGCCGCCGCTATGCCCCGCAAAGCCGTGTCCATGTCGAAACCTGGCTGCAGGGGGATACGGTTTTCTTCCGCTGCTCGGACACCGGACCGGGTCTCTCCGAGGAAAACCGCAAACGCGCCTTCGACCGTTTCTGGCGCGCCGATGACTCTCGCGGGCGCAGCCTTGGCGGCTCGGGTCTTGGCCTGTCCATCATCCGCGCCATCGCCCGCGCCCATGGCGGAGAGGCGCATATCCTGCCGCAGGACGGCCCTGGCCTGGCCGTCGAGATCACGCTGCCCCGCCAACCCGTTCCGGACGGAAACCCAAATGACTGAGGACTACAACGACCACGACGACTATGACGACCTTGCCGCCCGGCATGTGTCGATGCGGCGCGTGCTGGTCCTGTTTTCGCCCTATCGCCACCAGATTGCAGCGGTCATCGGCCTGATGATCTTCGCCTCGGCCATCGGTCTGGCGGGTCCCTTCCTGCTGCGTGCGATCATCGATGTCGCACTGCCCCAGCATAATCTTGGCCTGCTTCTGTGGCTGGCCGGGGGGATGATCGCTGCCGCGCTGGTCTCTGCCGGCATCGGTGCCGCGCAGGTCGTGATGAGCGCGCGGATAGGCCAATCCATCCTGCATGACCTGCGCGTGCGGCTCTATGCGCATCTGCAAACCCTGTCCCTGCGCTTCTTCACCGGCACCCGCACGGGCGAGGTGCAGTCCCGCATCGCCGGGGATATTGCCGGGCTGCAATCGCTGGTGACAGAGACCGCGAACGAACTCGGCCGCTCGCTGAGTGCGGTGGTGATGACGGCCGTGGCCATCGTCATTCTGGACTGGCGGCTGGCACTTTTCGTTCTGCTGATTGTGCCGGGCACCGTGCTGATCAGCGCCCGCGTCGCCCGCCTGCGCGAGGAACTGACCTTCAAGCAACGCGCCCGTGCCGCCGATATGTCGGCGGCAGTGCAGGAAACGCTGTCGGCCTCGGGCATCATCCTTGCCCGGACCATGGGACGCGGGCCGCATCTGACGCAGCGTTTCACCCGCATCTCGCGCGATCTGTCGCGGCTGGAGGTCAGGTCGCACACGGCAGGCGAATGGCAATGGTCGCTGATCGGCTTCGCGCTGGCGACCTTGCCCGCGCTGACGCTGCTGGCGGGGGGCTTTTTGCTGAAAACCGACAACCCGGCCAGCATCGGCACGCTGGTGGCGATGATCGCCTTGCAGGAACAGCTGCTTTGGCCGTTCGAGCAACTGCTGGAAATCGGTCGCGACACTCGCAAGACCCGCGCCTTGTTCGCCCGCATCTTCGAATATCTGGACGAACCGGTCGAGATCACCCAGCGCCCCGACGCCGTCACCATCCCCCGCGCAGACATGCGGGGCGAGGTGCAGATCGACCATGCCAGCTTTGCCTATCCAGACGGCAGCAGGCCGGCGGTCCATGACGTCAGCCTGACCATCGCGCCCGGCAGCCATGTGGCGATCGTGGGTCCGACCGGATCGGGCAAGACGACCTTGGGCTATCTGCTGGCGCGGCTTTACGATGTGCAAGGCGGCGCGATCCGCTTTGACGGGGTGGACCTGCGCGATCTCAGCTTTGAATCGCTGTCGCAGATGCTGGGGGTGGTCTCGCAAGAGCCCTATCTGCTGCACGCCTCAGTCGCCGAGAACCTGCGCTTCGCACGGCCCGATGCGACGGACGCCGATCTGATCGCTGCGGCAAAGGTCGCGCAGATCCACGACCATATCGCCGCGCTGCCCGCGGGCTATGAGACGCTGGTCGGCGAAGGCGGCTATCGCTTCTCGGGCGGGGAAAAGCAGCGGCTGGCGCTGGCGCGCACCATCCTGCGCGACCCGCCGATCCTGCTCCTGGACGAGGCGACCAGCGCATTGGACACAAGGACCGAACGCGCGATGTCACTGGCGCTGGAGGCGATGTCGAGGGGACGCACCGTGATCACCATCGCGCACCGGCTTTCGACCGTCCGCCACGCCGACCTGATCGTGGTCCTGCAGCATGGTCGGGTGATCGAAAGCGGCACGCATGAGGGCTTGCTGGCCAAGGGCGGGCTTTATGCGGCCCTGCTGCGCGACAGCTGAAACGCCCAAGCCCTCGCTTCAATGAGGGCTGGCGCCGGTGTTCTGCCTCGCCGATGGAGCGGCTCGCCTGCTCTGCCTGTTCCTCCGACAGCCCCGCCGAAACATCGAAATGGCCATTCTCCCTTGATAAGGAAATGGCAATTTCCGCAATTCTGGCAGAGACTCATCCATATCAACCCTGATCCGGCGAATCTTCGTGCGGGTCTCTGTTGGCCAAGACACACCGGGTTTGCCGTCGGGCGCTCCCGAAGAAGCGCAGGGATATCCGACCATGCATGTGGCCACGCTGCTCCGCACCGACATGTTCCAGATCAGCATCGGTGGCAAATCCGCGTCGCCGGACGATCTTTTCCCCGGCTGGACGGAGCTGGACCGTTTCGGCCTGGTGATCGACGAGCCCTTGGGCGGGATCGGCGCGACGCATCTCTTGCAATCGGCGATGATGGCCTTTTACGACGCCAAGCCGGAACGGCGGGCCAGCCGGGCGGTCTATCCCGAAATCTACGCCTTTCACATCGGCAAGAGCCACGGCGCCCATGCCCCCTACGATTTCTGGCCCGCCCGGCGCGAGGTGATCCTGCGCAGCACCGACCCGCGCGAGGTTCTGGGCGCGATCAACGACCGCGGCATCACCCGGCTGGCCGTTCCGGATCGTCCCCCGCGTGAGGTCGTCCACCGGCCGAAAGAGATCGAGGCGGCGCTGGACCGCATCGCCTCGGCCTTCGTCTACGATGCGTCCGGGCGGCTGGCCGGAGGCGAGGTGGAGATCACCGGCACGGACAAGCGGACCGAATTCAACCCGACGCAGACCCTGCGCCCGGTTGCCGAACTGGTCAGCCAGCGCCGCGCGCCGGGTGCGGTGAACTCCGCCGGCATCCCGATCAAGGAAGCCGACGACGATTACGCGCGCTGGCTCGAAGCCTGCGACACCGAGATCACCGCGCAGGACCGCGAGCGGGCGCTTGGCCGCCGGTCCGGCCTGCGCTCGGCCGAAGGGCTGTGCAGCGAGACCTATCGCCGCGTCGAGGTGGCCGAGGCACTGAAGCGCCTTGGCTGACTGGGCGCGTCACACCGCGATCATCAGCCGGTAGGCATCCAGAATGGCGGCATGGATGTTGCGCCCGGCGACGGCGTCCCCAATGCGGAACAGCTGATATGCAGCGCCCGGATTCGGGACGAGGCCCTGCGGGCGACCCGCGATCATCGCCTTGAGGTCGACCTCGCCGCGATTGCGCGAGCCCTCCTTCAAGGCGAAGTAAAGCTCGTCCAGCGGCGCGGTGCCATATTCCACCACCACCTGATCGGCCTCCTTCACCCGCTCCACCCCGGCATATTCGTCGGTGAAGATCGCGGCGATCTTGTTGCCGCGCCGCTCCAGCCGCTCGATCCGCAGGTTCATCGTCACCTTTGCCCCGGCCCGGTTCAGGGCCCGCAGGTAGCCGGGATAGCTGGTCGACCCGATATCGGGCGCAAGCATCCGGTCGGGCGTCACCAGCTCCATCTCTTCGGCGCGCTCGGCGATGTATTCGGCAATGGTCATGGCGGAATGGCCGCCGTTGTTGTCGATGACGATGACCTGCTTCGCCGGAGTGGTCGTGCCCGACAGGACATCCCAGGAAGTCGTCGCAAGCTCCTGCCCCGCGGCGAGAAGGGACAGGTCTGGCATTCCGCCGGTCGCGATCACGACGCAATCGGGGGCTTCGGCAAGGACGTCGGCGGCTTCGGCCCAGGTGTTGAAGCGGAACTCCACCCCCAGCCGCTCGCATTCCGACAGCCGCCAGTCGACAATCCCCAGAATCTCGCGCCGCCGTTTCAGGGCAGCCGTCAGCAGGATCTGGCCACCCGCCTTGGCTGCCGCCTCGAAGACCACCACCCGGTGGCCGCGTTCGGCCGCGACGCGGGCCGCCTCAAGCCCCCCCGGCCCGGCCCCGACGACGACCACCGTCTTGCGGACAGCCGCTTCGGGAATGTCATGCGGCAGATCGCTCTCGCGTCCGGTCGCCGCGTTGTGAACGCAGACCGCCTGGCCGCCATAGATGGAATCGATGCAATAGCCCATGCCGACGCAGGGACGGATGCGCGCCTCCTGCCCCGCCATGATCTTGCGGGTGATATGGGGGTCGGCGATATGGGCCCGCGTCATGGCGACCATATCCAGCTTGCCGCTCTCGATGGCATAGCGCGCGGTCGGCACGTCCTGGATGCGCGCGGCATGGAAGGTGGGCATCTGCACATCGCTGCGGATTTCGCCGGCGAACTCCAGATGCGGGGCCGAGGGCGTGCCCATCGTCGGGATCACCCGCGACAGCGCCTCGTCGGTCGCGGCACGGCCCCGGATGACGCTGACGAAGTCGATCTGCCCGTCGGATTTAAGCGCCCGCGCGATGGCGACCCCGTCCTCCTTGACCAGCCCCTTCTGCCATTGCTCGTCGCAAACCATGCGGACGCCAAGGATCATCTCGGACCCGATCCGCGCCCGGATCGAAGCGATCACCTGGCGCAGGAAGCGCATCCGGTTTTCCAGCGAACCGCCGAACGCGTCCTCGCGCCTGTTGGTGCCGGGCGAGAAGAACTGCGCCACCAGATGCGTCGCGCATTCCAGCTCGATCCCGTCCAGCCCCGCCGCCTTCACCTTTTCGGCCGCATCGGCATAGGCGGTCAGCACGCGGGCGAAATCCCAATCCTCCATCGCCTTGGGAAAGGCGCGGTGGACCGGCTCGGGGATCGAGGACGGCGCGATGACCGGCAGCCATTCCGCGGTGTTCCACCCGGCGCGCGCGCCCATATGCGTCATCTGGATCATCACCGCCGCGCCATGGGAATGCACGTCATCGGCCAGCTCGGTCAGCCAGCGCACCGCCTCGTCCTTGTGCAGCTGGATGTTGCCAAAGGACTGCGGGCTGTCGAGGTCGATCACCGAGGACCCGCCGATCATCGTCAGCGCCATGCCGCCCTTGGCCTTCTCCGCGTGATAGAGCCGGTAGCGATCCTTGGGCAGCCCGTCATCGGTATAGGCCGGTTCATGCGCGGTCGACATCATGCGGTTGCGCAGGGCCAGGTGCTTCAGCCGATAGGGTTGCAGCAGGGGATCGGCGGACACGCGATCAAGTGACATGGGCTTGATTTCCTCATAAACTGCCGGGGCTGCTGACCCCAACCCGGCCCAGACGGTGGCCCTGCTCCAACCGTCCGTAAAGGCTAAAAAAATTCATGGACCCATGAACACACCACCACGCCGCAGCCTGCGCCAGACCCTGCCGTCGCTTCACGGACTGATGCTGTTCGAGGCCTCGGCGCGGCATCTGAACTTCTCGAAGGCGGCGGAAGAGCTGGCGATCACCCAGTCGGCGGTCAGCCATGCGGTGAAGCTTTTGGAAGAAGCCCTGGGCCATCCGCTCTTCCTGCGGGAAAACCGCGCGCTGGTGCTGACCAGCCAGGGGCAACGGCTGTTCGCCTCGGTGTCGCAGGGGCTGGGGTCGATCGCGGAAACCGTGGGCGACATCAGCGCGGCGGAACGCAAGGATACGCTGGTCGTCAGCTGCTCCACCATCATGGCGACCGAATGGCTGCTGCCGCGCCTGCCGGGCCTGCGGGACAGCCAGCCCGACCTGAAGGTCGAGGTGCGTTGCTTCGACCGCGACCCCGACCTGATGGCGCATGGCATCGACGTGCAGCTCCGGCTAGGCGACGGGGTCTGGCCGGACTACGACGCGATCCGGCTCTGGCAGGAAGAGATCTTCGTGGTGGCCAGCCCAACCTATCTGGCCGCGCATCCGCTGGCGGGCCCCTCCGATCTCCTGCAGCACCGGCTGATCCTGTATGTCGATCCGCTGCGCTTTCGCATCGGCTGGGCCGAGTGGCTGCGCGCTCTGGGGGGCGAGCTTCCGGGCCGGCTGAAGGTGACGATGCAGGTCAACGATTCCCTGGTGGCCATGCAAGCCGCCGAGGCTGGCGAGGGGCTGGCCCTTGGCTGGCGCATCACCTCCGACCGCGCCCTGGCCCGCGGCGTTCTGGTGCAGGCCCTGCCCGAAACGCTGCGGACCCACCGCTACTTCCACCTGCTGACGCCGAAATCCACGCGCCAGCGGCGGGCGGTGCGGCAGTTCTGCGACTGGCTGATTGCCGAGGCCGCCCTGTGCAGCCGCGGGCGATAAAGCCTCGCCCCGTCAGGCGATGGCGGGGGAAATCTGCGTCTTCCGCTGGGTGACGAAGGCCTCCAGTTCCTCGCGCCCCGCGGCTTCCATGGCGGGCTGGACGTATTCCTCCAGCAGGACCGCCGCCTTCTCGCGACAGCGCTGGTCCATCGGCTTCTCGCCCTTGACCTTCCACTGCTCGTAGCTGAGGTAATCCAGCATCTCCGGCGCGATGAAGGCCTCGCGAAAGTGCTGCAGGGTAAAGGCGTCGCCCAGATAATGTCCCCCCGGCCCGATCCGGGTGACGGCTTCCAGCGCCGCGTCGAAATGGTCGAAACTGATGCCTTGGGCATATTTGGCGATCAGCAGGTTCTGTTCGGCATCGGCCACGAACTTGCCCATGCAGCAGACCAGCCCCGCCTCGTCCCATCCGCCCGCATGCAGCATCAGGTTGGCCCCGGCCGAGGCGCCGGACATGTAGGCCGTGGCCGATTCATAGCCTGACTGCGCGTCGAACAGCTTGGACGAGGATTGCGAGGCCGTCGTCCGCCACGGCAGGCCGTAGCGCCGCGCCAGCTGCCCGATGATCGCGTTCATCAGGGTGACTTCGGGCATTCCCGACATCGGCGCCCCGCTCTTCATCGAGACCGAGACGGTATACTGCCCGTAGATCATCCGCGTGCCTGCACGCACGAGTTGCGCATAGGCCAGGCAGGACAGCGCCTCGGCGTTCAGCTGCGCCACCGTTGCCGCCACGTCGGCGGGCGTGTTCGCGGCGCCGAGGACGAAGGGCGACAACAAAACCACCTGCCCGGCCTCGGCAAAGACGCGCATTCCTTCCAGCATGGTCGAGTCCCAGACCAGCGGCGAGTTGCCCGAGATATGCGCAGCGATCACCGCATGCTCCGCCATGACCTCCGCCCCATGCACGATGCGCGCCATCGCGATGCAATCCTCGGCCCGCGCCTGCCCCGTCGCCAGACCGAAGAACGGCAGGTCGGTGTCCATCAGGCTGGACCGCATGATCTCCAGATGCCGCCAGGGAACGGCGACGTCGGTCGGCTCGCAGGTGAAGCCCCCGGCGATATGGAAGCCCGGCAGCATCTGTGTCAGCCGGTTGATGTTGCGCAGGTCCTCCATGGTCGAGGCGCGGCGCCTGCCGGACAGGTCGCGCACATTGGGCGCGCCCTGCATCGTGCCGAAGGTCATGGTGTCGGGGCCGATCTCCACCTGATGCGCCGGATCGCGGCCCCGCATCCGGAACCGCCCCGGCGCCTTGGCGATCAGCTCCATGACCATCGCCTCCTCCAGCCTGACCCGGCTGCCCTGGACATCCGCGCCCGCCTCGCGCCACTGCCGCAGCGCGGTCTCGTCGCGGAATTCGATCCCGATCTCGCGCAGGATGGTCATCGAGGCCTGGTGGATGCGGTCGAGCTGTTCCTCGGTCACCGCTGTCACCGGCTTGATCCCGTAGCGGATCACCGGCAGGCGCGGGATCCGCTCCGCGATCCGGGCCGCCGCCACGACATTGCGACCGCCGCGGCGACGGGCAAGATGAAGCGCCTCTTCGGTCATGGCAGGATCCTTTCAACCTGGGTCATGCCGACAACTGTCGCAATCCTGCACCTTCGGCTCAAGTTCACTAATTATTGGGGGATCCATAACAAAAACTTTCGGTTTCCCCGGCTTTATGGCACGATTCCTGCAGAAATCAGCAGGGCGGACCATGCATTTCAGACGCAAGATGTCCTCGCTGACGGCACTGGTGGCGCTGGAAGCCACCGTGCGCCACCGCTCCATTTCCGCCGCGGCGCGGGAGATCGGCGTGACCCAGGCCGCCGTCAGCCGCCATATCGCCGCGCTTGAGGAAGACTTCGGCCGCCCCCTCTTCATCCGGGCGCATCGCGCCGTCCAGCCGACGGCCGAATGCATGGTTCTGGGCCATGCCCTGTCGGAGAATTTCCACGGCATCAGCGACGCGATCGAGGCAATGCGGACCACGCCCAAGGACATGGTGACGATCGGCGCCTCGGTCGCCCTGTCGCAGCTCTGGCTGATCCCGCGGCTCCTGCGCTTCCGGCAGGACCATCCCGGGCTCGCGCTGCGGGTGGCCTCGCGCGACGACCGCATCGACCTGGCTACGGGCGAGGTCGACCTCGTGATCCGCTTCGGAAAGGGACCCTTCCCTGACGGCGAGATCATTGCCACCGCGCCCGAACTCGTCTTCCCGGTCTGCTCGCCGGAGTATGCTGCCCGCCATGACCTGAGCCGCTTTCCCAACTGCCGCTTCGACCTGATCGAGCAGGATGTGCCTGACCGCAGCTGGTATCGCTGGTCGGACTGGTTCGCCGAAACCGGAAGCACTCCGCCGAACGCCGTGCCCTCGCTGCGTTTCACCTATTTCACCGACACCCTCGCCGCCGCGCGTGCGGGACAGGGCATCGCGATGGGCTGGCACATGCTTCTGGGCGACGCGCTGCAGACCGGGGCGCTGGTCAAGGTCGGCTCCCGGCAGATCGTGCCGATGATGCGCAACCACCTGGTCGTGCCGCCGGGAAAAAGGGCGGGCTGGCCGGTGGAACTGGTCAAGCGCTGGCTGGCGGCCGAGCTTGTCCGCGACCCGGCGGCAGGCTGATCGCCGGGTCCTGATGCGCGGTCCGTCAGGCCGCCTAGGGATCGGTCGCAGAGGTCGACAGGGCCGCCGTGATCTGGCGCAGCGACACATGGCCGAGCGGCTGCCCTCCCGGTCCGACGATCACCGCGAATTCGCTGGCCGACGCGGCAAGCGTAGAGGCCGCAGCATCCAGCGTCGCCCCCGGCAGAATTGCCGGGCCAGTGCCACAAGCCGGCGGACCCGGCTGCATGACCGCATCGACCTTCAGGAAGCGCCCGCGGTTCACATCCTTGACGAAGCGGCGGATGTAGTCGTCGGCAGGAGACAGAAGAATGTCCTGGCTGTCGCCCTGCTGCACGATCTCGCCATCGCGCAGGATGACGATTCGGTCACCCAGACGCAGCGCCTCGTCCAAGTCGTGGGTGATGAAGACCACCGTCTTCTTCAGCTCGGCCTGCAGGTCCAAGAGCATGGTCTGCATGTCGGTGCGGATCAGCGGGTCCAGCGCGGAATAGGCCTCGTCCATCAGAAGGATCGCGGCGTCGTTCGACAGCGCCCGCGCCAGGCCGACGCGCTGCTGCATCCCGCCCGAAAGCTGGTTCGGGTAGCGCATCTCGAAGCCGGACAGGCCCACCCGCTCCAGCCAGCGCATCCCGGTCTCGCGCGCCTTGCCATGCGAGATCCCGCGCACGTCCAGTCCGAAGGTGACGTTGTCGATCACCGTCCGGTGCGGCAGCAGCGCGAACTTCTGGAACACCATGGCCGTCTGGCTGCGGCGGAACTCGCGCAGCTCGTCCTCGGACATCTTCAGCACGTCGCGACCGTCGATCAGGACCTGCCCCGCCGTCGGCTCGATCAGGCGGTTGATGTGGCGGATCAGCGTAGACTTGCCCGAGCCGGAAAGCCCCATCACCACCTGGATCCTGCCCGCCGGCATCGCGATATTGATGTTGTTCAGCCCCAGGATATGGCTATGCGCACGGCCCAGCTCGGCCTTGGTCATGCCGCCCCGGACCGCCTCGACATATTTGCCGGGCGTCGGCCCGAAGATCTTGTAAAGATCGCGGATTTCGATGGACCTTGCCTCACTCATGCCCGACGCTCCGGTGTTTCTGCAACCGGCGTCCATAGGCCTGGCTGATGCGGTCGAAGACGATGGCGATCCCCACGATGGCAAAACCGTTGAAGATGCCCTGGGTGAAATACTGGTTGGCGATGGCCTGCAACACGTTCAGACCCAGCCCCTGCACCCCGATCATCGAAGCGATCACCACCATGCCCAGCGCCATCATGATGGTCTGGTTGATACCTGCCATGATCGTCGGCATCGCCAGCGGCAGCTGCACCTTCCACAGTTTCTGATTGCGCGAGCAGCCATAGGCGTCGGCGGCCTCCAGCACCTCCTTGTCGACCAGCCGGATGCCGAGATCGGTCAACCGGATGATGGGCGGCAGCGCATAGATCACCACGGCGATGAAGCCGGGCACCCGGCCGATCCCCAGCAGCATCACCACCGGGATCAGGTAGACGAAGGGCGGCATGGTCTGCATCACGTCCAGCACCGTCGACATGACCCGCCCCGCCGTCTGGTAGCGGTTCATCAGGATGCCCAGGGGCAGGCCGATGAGGATGGCGAAGATCGTCGAGGTCAGCACCAGCGACACCGTCAGCATCGCATCCCCCCACAGGCCCAGAAGCCCGATGGCGACCATGGTGCCGACAACGCCCGCGACGACCTTCCAGCTGCGCGCGGCCGCCCAGGCAACCGCCGCCAGCACCAGGATCACGATCGGCCAGGGCGTGGCCGAGATCATCTTCTCGAAGAAGATCAGGACCTGCTGCAGGGGGTAGAAAAAATTCTCGATGGCCTTGCCATACGAACGTGTCAGCCCGCGCAGCGATCCGTCAATGGCGCGCTTGACGGTCAAAAGCACAGCCGGATCGATCTGCGGGAACTTGGTTAGCCAATCCATCGCGGTCGCTCTCCGTGATCGGGTCGAAAGGTGGAAAAGGCCTCGAAGCAGGTTCGAAGCCTTTCCAATCGATTCTGCCGGATCTACTCGGCGGCGGCCTTGACTTTTTCAGCCACGTCGGCGGGAACCCACTTGGTCCAGACCTCGGGCATGTTCTGGACGAACCAGCGCGCGGCATCCGCGCCGTTGGCCTGGTTCTCGGTCATCCAAAGCATCACCTGGCTGACTTCGGCCTGGGTCCAGCTGCGCTTGCCGAAGTATTCCAGAACCGCCGGATCTGCGGATTTGGCGAAGTCGGCGCTTGCAAGCGTGATCATTTCCGCCGGTTTCCAGTAGTTCACCTTCGGATCGGGGCAATCCTGCACGCTGGTGCAGCGCGCCCATTCGGCATCGTCATGCGGCCCTTCCAGCCGCAGCATCGGGTATTTCACCAACAGCGAAGTCGGCGCCCAATAGGCCGCGATGAAGCCCTGCTTCTGTTCATAGGCCTTGGTGATCGCCCCTTCCAGCGCCGCGCCCGAGCCGCTCGGCACCAACTCGAAGCCCTTGGAATCGCCATCCAGCGCCTTGTACAGCTGCGCCGTCACCACAGTATCGCCCCAGCCCTCCGGCCCTTGCAGGACCCCGCCTTTCGACGGGTCCTCGGGGGCCGGGAACAGCTCGGGATGCGCCATCGCATCCTCGACCGTCTTGATCTCGGGATGCGCGTCGGCGACGTATTGCGGGATATACCAGCCCGAGACCTGGCCGTCGCTGATCGCCGTGCCGATCTGCGAGATACGCCCCTCGGCGGCGCCGCTCTTGTAGACGTCGCCCAGAAGGCTCGGCGTGGATTCGGACGAGATGTCGGGCTGGCCCTTCTCGATCATCGCGGTGATCGTCGGCACGGTATCGCCCGCGACGATGGTGGCGTTGCAGCCATAGCCGTTGTTGAGGATGAACTGGTCGACGTTCGACATCGCCTCGGCCGACTGCCAGCTGAACACCGCCAGCGACATGTCTCCACAGTCGGCATATGCCCCTGTGCCGAACAGTGCCGTCGCCGCCGCCGATAGAAGTACTTTCTTCATGCGTCCACTCCTGTTGTTCTGACGTCTTACGCGCAACCCGGGGCGGCTTTTTATATGCCCCGAGCGTCTCCCCGCTTGTTTGACAACCTTGCAATCGCTCAGGAGAGATGTACCCCTCCCGCAATGATCCCCTGATCATGCTAGGCGACGGTGGGGTTTGAGCCGCCTACCGTAAAGGTCAAATAAATTCATGGTTCCATGAGCTATCCCTGCGGACCTCAAGGAAGACCTTGTCGATCCGGTCAGGGCAGACAGTATCGGTGGAAGCGCGCCGCGGGAGAGGATGCGTGATCCTCCCCCGACCCCTTACTTCAGCTTGATGCAGAAATGCTTGCGCACCGGCTCTTCGATCTTCCAGGTGCCGGTGAAGCCCGGCTCCACCACGAAGGCGTCGCCCGGCCGCAACGTCACCGGTGCGGCGCCGTCGGGCGTGATGGTGATCCGGCCCTCGATCAGATGGACGAATTCGTAGAACTTGTAGGCCGCATGCCAGGTGCCCAGGGTCGCCTCCCAGGTGCCGCTGATCACGCTGCCGTCGATCGAGGTGTGCTGCACCCAGGTCTTCATCGAGGGCGCGCCCTCGATCTTGGTCCAGCCTTCAAGGTCGGTCAGCATCGGCTCGGGGCCGGGGGCGGGAAAGCGGAAAACCATGTCGCTCATGTCAGTCCTTCCAAGGATCGCTGTGGTCTCTCCGATTGGTAGGGCGGGCCTCGCGGGCTGTCCATAGTCCATCCGGGGAAACGGATTTCCCTGCCGGTAAAGCCTGCCAATGCGCAAGCGGATGGTCTATGTCTTCCGGCGAACCGGAATCAGGAAGGTGCCACCATGTCGATCCGTGAAGCCAGGGCGAGTGATGCCGAGCATCTGACGCGCTTCATCAACATGGCGGCCGACGACCTGCCGCTGCATTTCTGGAAGCGCTCGGTCGGGCCCGAGGGCGACCCCTGGGCCTATGGCCGCGAACGTGCCGCGCGCGAGACCGGCAACTTCTCCTTCCGCAACGCCTGGCTGGCCGAGGCAGAGGGCGAGGTCGCCGCCTGTCTCCTCGGCTATCCCGCCGACCCCGAGCCCGCCCCCATCGACCCCGACACCCCGCCGATCTTCGTGCCGCTTCTGCAGCTGGAGGCGCTGGCGCCGGGGTCCTGGTATCTGAACGTTCTGGCCACCTATGAAGCCCATCGCGGCAAGGGCCTTGGCAGCGCGCTTCTGGCAAAGGCCGAAGCCATCGCCCGTGACGCAGGCCACGCCACGATCAGCCTGATCGCCGAGGACACCCATCAGGACGCGCTGCGCCTCTACCGCTCGAAGGGCTTCCGCGAAATCGCCCGCCGCCCGCTGGTCAAGGGCGACTGGCAGGTGGATGCCTCCGAGTGGATCCTGTTCGTCAAACCGCTCTGACCCGCGGTCAGTGACCGAGGATCTGGCTGAGGAACAGCTTGGTCCGGTCGCTCTTCGGATTGTTGAAGAACTCCTTCGGCTCGTTCTGCTCGACGATCTGGCCCTGGTCCATGAAGATGACCCGGTTCGCCACCGCCTGGGCGAAGCCCATCTCATGGGTGACGCAAAGCATGGTCATGCCTTCCTTCGCCAGCTCGATCATCGTGTCCAGCACTTCCTTGATCATCTCGGGGTCAAGGGCCGAGGTCGGCTCGTCGAACAGCATGATCCGCGGCTTCATGCACAGGCTGCGCGCGATGGCCACCCGCTGCTGCTGGCCGCCGGAAAGCTGGCCGGGGTATTTGTGCGCCTGTTCCGGGATCTTCACCTTCGACAGGAAATACATCGCCGTTTCCTCGGCTTCCTTCTTCGGCACCTTGCGCACCCAGATCGGCGCCAGCGTCAGGTTCTCCAGGATCGTCAGATGCGGGAACAGGTTGAAGTGCTGGAACACCATCCCGACCTCGGACCGGACCTTGTCGATGTTCTTCAGGTCGTTGGTCAGCTCGGTGCCGTCGACGATGATCTGGCCCTGCTGGTGTTCCTCCAGCCGGTTGATGCAGCGGATCAGCGTCGATTTCCCCGACCCCGACGGTCCGCAGATCACGATCCGCTCGCCGCGCTGGACAGTCATGTTGATGTCGCGCAGCACGTGGAACTGACCGTACCACTTGTTCATTCCGGTGATCTGGATCGCGACTTCGTCCGAGACCTGCATTTTAGCTGCTTCTGCCATGATGTGCCCTTAGCGATGATCGGTCTTCAGCTTGCGTTCGAGGTACATGGAGTACCGCGACATGCCGAAGCAGATGACGAAAAAGATGACGCCGACGAAGATGTAGGGCTCCCAGTAGATGCCCTTCCAGTTGATGTCGGCACGGACGATCTGGGTGACGCCCTTCAAGGGGTCCATCAGGCCGACGAAGGCGACCAGCGTGGTGTCCTTGAAAAGCCCGATGAAGGTGGAGACGATAGCGGGGATCGAGATCTTCAGCGCCTGCGGCAGGATGATCAGCCGCTGCGCCCGCCAGTAGTCCAGCCCCAGCGCATCCGCTGCCTCGTACTGACCCCTAGGCAGGGCGGCCAGTCCGCCCCGGATCACCTCGGCCAGGTAGGCGGCGGCGAAGAAGGTGACCAGGATGATCACCCGCAGGATGATGTCGAAGTTCGTCCCCGGCGGCAGGAAGTACTGCAACAGAAGCGAGGCGGTGAAGAGCAGCGTGATCAGCGGCACGCCGCGGATGAACTCGATGAAGCCGACCGACAGCGTCTTGACGATCAGCATGTCCGACTGGCGGCCCAAGGCAAGCAAGATGCCGATGGGCAGCGAGAAGGCGATGCCGGTGACACCGATGACGATGGCCAGAAGGAAGCCGCCGAACTGGTCGGAGTTGATGGATTGCAGCGCCAGAGGCAGGATGCCGTGCAGGACACCGACCGCTGCCTTGTCCGCGTAAAGCCACCACAGCACGGCCACGACGATGCCCGCCCCGGCTGCGGGCGCAAGGCCAATGAGCGGCGAAGCCAGGCGGAAGACGGCGTACAGGATGCCGAACCCTGCCATCGCCACGATGGGCGCCCAGACCGACCCGCCCCACAGAAGCCAGAAGCACAGCGCCGGATAGATCAGCGTGAACCAGAGCAGCTTGCCGGGCTGCACCTGGGCCAGCGCAAGCATCCCCACGACAAGGGCGATAGCCAGCGCGAAGGGAAAGCCCGGCGTCCCGGCGAGAGTGAGCGTCACCAGCAGGAAGACCAGCACCGCGCCCAGCACGATGGTCAGGTTGCGCTTCTGCCCCGAGAACAGCACCGGGGCCAGCGCGCCGAACAGCAGGCCGAAGGCAAGGATCGGGCGCCACCACTGGCTCGGCGGGTAGAAGCCGAACAGGAACTGGTGCCAGCGCTCGCGGATCATCGCCCAGCAGGCCCCGGTCGCGCCCTCACCGGCATTGGCGGCAACGATCTGGCGGCACTCGCCCAGGGACGAGGCGTTCCAGACCGAATTCAGCCACCAGGGCAGCGAGGACGAGATCAGCCAGTAGACCGCCAGAAGGCCGATCACGGTCAGCGCGATGTTCAGCGGCGTCGAGAACAGGTTCGCGCGCAGCCATTTCACCGCACCGCGTTCGCCCAACGGGGGCGCCACGGGCGGCAGCATGGTTTCGCGGACGAAAGTGACGGTTTGGGCATGCGTCTCGCTCATCTCACCGCGCCTTCAGCTGGACGGATTTGTTGTAGAGGTTCATCACTGTCGAGATCGACAGGCTGATCGCCAGATAGATCAGCATCATCAAGAGCATGCATTCCAGCTCGCGCCCCGTCTGGTTCAGCGTGATGCCCCCCAGCGTGCCGCGCAGGTCCAGATAGCTGACCGCGATCCCCAGCGAGGTGTTCTTGGTCAGGTTCAGATACTGGCTGATCAGCGGCGGGATGATGACCCGCAGCGCCTGCGGCAGGATGATCAGGCTCATCGTGCGGTTGGGACGCAGGCCCAGCGCGAAGGCGGCCTCGGACTGCCCCCGGCTGATTGCCATGATCCCGGCCCGCACGATCTCGGCGATGAAGGCGGCGGTATAAAGGGTCAGCGCGATCAGAAGCGCGGTGAAGCTGTGCGCGACCAGGATGCCGCCCTGGAAGTTGAACCCCTTGAGCACGGGAACGTCCAGATGGAAGCCCATGGCGACCAGAAGCACGATCACCGGCGCGAAGAGCACCAGAATCGACTTCCACCACGTCACCGGCCGCACCCCCGTCGCCTCCTGGGTGGCGCGGGCCGATGCCAGCATGCGGCGGTTGACGAAGACCGAACCGGCGATGACCGCGACCACGGCCCAGAAGGTCAGGTTCAGCGACATGAAGCCGAGGTCGAGCGTGCCGAGCCCGCGCTCGAACAGCGGCGCAGGGACATTCGTGCCCCGGTTGGTGACGGCGACGGTATCGAACAGGATCATCGAGGCTTTCGGCGCCTCGCCCGCAGCGATCATCTCGTCCGTGACCTTGAAGTCCTTCGGCAGCGGCGTCGTTTCCGACAGGATGACATAGGACAACAGGATCCACAGCAGAAGCGGCACGTTGCGGAAGGTTTCGACATAGACCGTCATCATCCGGCTGACGAGCCAGTTTCGCGACAGCCGCAAGACCCCGACCGTCACCCCAAGGATGGTGGCGAAGATGCAGCCGAAGAAGGCCACGACCAGCGTGTTGATCAACCCGACCAGCAGCGCGCGGAAGTGGTTGTCGTCGTTGTTGTAGGGGATCAGCTGCTGGCCGATGTCATAGCCCGCGCGTTGCCAGAGGAAGCCGAAGTTGAAGACCTTCCCGCGGGCCGCCAGGTTCTGCGCCGTGTTGTTCAGCAGCCAGGCGACCGCCAGCGCGAAGAGAACCAGCACGACCAATTGGATCGTGTAGGACCTGTAGCGTGTATCGTAGATGAGCATCGAGAGCCGAAAGCCATCTTTCGGCGCGTCCGTTGCCATTGCCATGGCTACCCCCTGTTTCCCGTAGGCAGCCCCGAGTTTCCGGTGGCGATGAGGTCCCTGCCTCGGCCTTGCGGGTTTATTGCTTGAAAAAGAACGGGGGCGCCCGAAGGCACCCCCGAAGGCTCGATCACCGGAAGGGCGGCGCGTATTGCAGCCCGCCCTGGGTCCACAGCGCGTTCAGGCCGCGGGCCAGGTTGATCGTGGTGCCCTCGCCGATGTTGCGCGCGAAGACCTCGCCATAGTTGCCGACGGCAGCGATGGCGTTCTTGAAGGCCGCGTTGTCCAGACCGATCTTCGCGCCCATGTCGCCCGAGGCGCCCAGAAGACGCTTGACCTCTTCATCCGCGGTCGAGGCCAGGACTTCCTCGACATTGGCCTTGGTGATGCCTTTCTCTTCGGCGATCAGCAGGGCGAAGTAGGTCCAGCGGACGACGTCGCCCCAGTTGCTGTCCCCGTGCCGCACCACCGGGCCGAGCGGCTCTTTCGAGATGATCTCGGGCAGGATGATGTGGTTGTCGGCATCCGGCATGGTCGCACGGCTGGCGGCCAGGCCCGAAGCGTCGGTGGTGTAGGCGTCGCAGGCGCCGGCCAGATATTGCCGCTGCGCTTCCGAGTCATCGGCCACGGTGACGGGCTGGTAGGTGATGTTGTTCTGCTTGAAGAAGTCGGCCAGGTTCAGCTCGGTCGTGGTACCGGTCTGGATGCAGACGGTCGCGCCGTCCAGTTCCTTGGCCGACGAAACGCCAAGGTCCTTCTTCACCATGAAGCCCTGGCCGTCGTAGTAGTTCACCGCCACGAAATCCAGCGCCAGTTCGGTATCGCGCGAGAAGGTCCAGGTCGAGTTGCGGACCAGCACGTCCACTTCGCCCGACTGCAGCGCGGTGAAGCGGGTCTCGCCGGTGGTCGGCACGAACTTCACTTTGGTCGGGTCGCCCAGCACCGCCGCGGCGATGGCGCGGCACAGGTCCACGTCGAAGCCGGCCCAGTTGCCGCTGGCGTCCGGGGCGCCGAAGCCGGTGAGGCCGGTGTTCGACCCGCAGATCAGCTCGCCGCGCGCCTTGACGTCGTCAAGCGTGCCGGCCAGCGCCAGCCCCGAGACCAGCGTGGTGGCCGCGAGTGCGCCGAAGAATACGGATTTTTTCATTCTTACCTCTTCCTGAGTAGGCGGCCCTTCCAGGGGCCACGTTTTTTTGTGCAGCGCGAATGCATCGCGTCGATGCTTGTTGCAGGAGGCCAGGCCCCCCACTGGGGACAGTTTCGGCTAAAGCGCTTTTGTTGGTCAAGCGGGCACTGAGGATTTCAGGAAAAACGCCTGTTTCCGGTGGGTTATCCCCCGCAAACAAGCAGTGCATTCTCTCTTGCCGCAAGTTTGGGCAGAAATGTTACCCACACAATCCGAAGAATCGGTCGGCCTGCAGAAAGGCCGCCTGTTTGCGGGCCGCAATTTCCGCGGCTTCCTCGTCCTCGCCCCAGAGCGAAATCTGCCAGTCCTCGTCGATCCGCGACAGGGTCCAGGCCGCTTCCGCGCCAAGCCGCCCCGCCGTCACCGCAAGGCCCAGCACCAGCGAGCCGGAGATGGCGACGAGGTCATGGAACGCCGACAACTGGAAGGGATCAAACAGGCTCACCCGCCGGTACAGCATGCCAAGGCTTTCCGGCGGCTGGTCGATATGCATGACGCCCGTCGTGACCAGAAGCGGTGCGCCCAGCGCCTGCGCGGCCCAGTCCAGCAGCGGGTCCCAGGCCTCGGCCTGCCGCGCCACCAGATCGGCCGGCCCCTCGGCGCGGTAGCACAACAGGTCCGTCGCACCATAGGCGGCCAGCATCGCCACCACCGCGTCCTGCTGCGGCGCAACCTTGTCGATGGCCGAATTCGCCGTGCGGGTGAAGGGCATCGTCTCGGGGTCGATCCTGCCCTCCTGCGCCTGCCACTCCGCCGCCACCGCCTCGGCCAGCGCTTGCGTCGGCAGCACCAGCGGCGCTTTCAGCG
>Ga0209793_1000273_pt1 | contig 74589 bp, 67 predicted proteins | sample EBPBio122009_DNA_FD_185863 | JGI IMG/M metagenome (GOLD analysis project Ga0209793, IMG submission 185863) | Wastewater treatment Type I Accumulibacter community from EBPR Bioreactor in Madison, WI, USA - Reactor 1_2/2/2009_ DNA (SPAdes) (version 2) | ecosystem: Engineered > Bioreactor > EBPR >... | reverse complement strand
AAGCCGATGATGACTTCCGACAGCGACAGGATCGACAGCAAGCCGACCAGCCAGAGCACCTGCGTGCGGCGCTTGGCGCGCGAGAGCAGGTAGGTGAAGGGCACGGCGAGCGCCACGCAGCAGATGGCGACGGTGACGGCGAGAAGCAGCGAGAAGCCGAGCACCTTGCCGAAGAACAGGCTGAGGAAGCGGGCGTAGTTGTCGAAGACGAAGTCGGCCGAGTAGAAGCCGGCCGGATCGCGCTTGAAGAAGGAGACGGCGATCATCGTCGCGAAGGGCACGACGAAGAAGACGATCAGCATACTCGCCGGAAAGACGAGCGGCCCGTAGTCGGAAAGCTTCTGCGGGGCTTCGCGTCTCATGACTTCAGCACCACGCAATCGGCCGGGTCGAGCCGGATGCCGACCTGCTGGCCGACGGAGACATCCGGCCGGGCGTTCGGCATGGAGACGGCGACGACCTGCTTGCCGCCGGCCTCCACGAAGGTTTCCACCGTGCCGCCGAGATCGCGCACGAAAGTGACCGTGCCGGTGATCGCGCCATTGCCGGGGGCGGTGAGACGCACATCCTCCGGGCGCACCGAGAGGATGCCCGAGGTAAGGCCGGAGGGGATGGCGAGGCCGGAAACCGTTGTGCCCAGAACCGAGGCGCCCGTGGCGTCGGCGGAGAAGTCTATAAGGTTCGTCATGCCGATGAAGTCGGCGACGAAGGTGTCGGCAGGGCGTCGGTAGATCTCGACCGGCGGGGCGGCCTGGCGGATCTCGCCGCCGTTCATCACCACGACCGTGTCGGCCATGGTCATGGCCTCGCGCTGGTCGTGGGTGACGACGATGGTGGTGATGCCGAGGCGCTGCTGGAGCTGGCGCAACTCCACCTGCATGGCCTCGCGCAGCTTGGCGTCGAGCGCCGAAAGCGGCTCGTCGAGCAGGAAGAGTTTTGGCGAGATGGCAAGCGCCCGGGCGATGGCGACACGCTGGCGCTGGCCGCCGGAGAGTTTCGCGACGGGGCGGTCCGCATAGCCGGTGAGGTGGATCATCGAAAGAAGCTCGTCGACGCGCTTCTTCTGCTCCTCCCTGCCGACACCGCGGATGCGCAGCGAATAGGCGATGTTCTCGCCGACCGTCAGATGCGGGAAGAGCGCAAGCGACTGGAAGACCATGCCGAGATCGCGCTTGTGGGTCGGGACGTGGGTGATGTCCCGATCGTCAAGGCGGATTTCGCCGCTCGTCGGCAGGTCGAGACCGGCGACCATGCGCATCAGCGTGGTCTTGCCGCAACCGGAGGGGCCGAGCAGGCAGACGAAGGTGCCATGTGGCACCGTGAGTTGCACGTTCCTGACGGCCGTAAATGTGCCGAATTGCTTGGTGACGTTCTGAAGGGTCAGCCCGGACATTGGTTCTCCGCTCGGCGCGCTTGTTATTCTTGCGCCCGGCCGCTTCATGCGGGCGGCCGGGCGGGATCGGCAGGCTCTTATCAGCCGACGATCATTTCCGTCCACTTCTGGTTCAGCCAGTCGGCCTTGGTGGTGTAGAGGTCGTAGCGCGGGATGATCGGATCGATATCGGACGAAACCGCAGCGAATTCCTCGGCCGTGAGGTCGAGCAGGTCACGCTTGACGGTGGGCGCGGTGCCGACCTTGCGCGACAGCAGCGCCTGGATCGACGGCTGGCTCATGTAGTTCATGAAGATATGGGCTTCCTCGACCTTGCTGGAAGCGCGCGACAGCGCCCAGCAGCCCGAATCCATGATGCCGCCTTCCTTGGGGAAGGTGGAACGGACCGGATGGCCGTCCTTGGCAGCAAGGCCCGTCACGTCATGATAATACTGGCCCATCGGGATTTCGCCCGACTTCAGCGACTGCTCGAACTGCGCCTCGTCACGATACCACAGGCGCACGTTCGGGCGGACCTCGGCGAGCTTCTCGAAGGCCTTGAGGATACCTTCCTCGGTGTCGAGCACGTTCGTGCCGCCGAAATGGGTCTTGGCGGTCACTTCCAGCAGGAAGGAGTTGGAGACGAGCGCCAGCAGGCCGAGCTTGTCGGCGTTCGCCGGATCCCAGAATGCGGCCCAGGAGGTCGGCGCTTCCTTGAAGACATCCGTGTTGGTGACGAGCGTGATGTACCAGGCGACGGCGCCGATACCGGCCACGCGGCCATCCGGGTACTTGTTGATGAAGTGCTCGATGAGGTTCGAGGCGTTCGGAATCTTCGCCATGTCGAGCGGCGCCCACAGTTCGGTGGACTGGCCCTTCAGCATGGCGACCTGCGACATCATCGAGACGTCGGCCGGGGCCTGGCCGGCGCGGGCGGCCTGCTCGAGCTGGACGAGCCAGGCTTCACCCGTCGGCTCGGCGACCGATTCCACGGCGATGCCCGTCGCCTTGGTGAAGTCGGCGAAGATGTTCTTGTCAAAGGAATCCTTGAAATAGCCGCCGTAGACGCCGACCTTCAGCGACCGTTCCTGCGCGCGCAGGATCGCGGGCATGGCAAGCAGCGAGGCGCCGGCGACGCCCGCGCCCAGCACGGCGCGGCGGCTGGCATTGGTCTTGAGGATATCACGCATGGTGGTCTTTCTCCTTGTAGGCCGGCGGGTCGATCCCGCCCGGCTTGTTCCCGTTGTCGCCATTCTATGCCAGCCGGTCGCCGGCACGGAAGGGGCGAAAGCGCCGGGGCAGGAATTTCGGGAAGAAAGCCCGGCATCGCCTGCCGTGCGCCGCGCCTTCGCCCTCTTGAGGGCGGAGCCATGAGCCTCCCGATCCGTTCCCCGGGGCTACGCCCTCGTTTTTCGTATTATCGTTGCAAAACGTCTGGAAAATCAATTGACATTGTTATAGCGTTTCCGGTGAGAAAAATTCACATACCGGGTTCGTTTTCATGGCCTCGCGCCTGCCGCCGCTCAATCCCCTGCGCGCCTTCGAGGCCACCGTCCGCCGGGGATCCGTCTCGGCCGCCGCCCGGGAATTGAGCGTGACGCACGGCGCGATCAGCCACCAGATCCGCGCGCTGGAGGAGGCGCTCGGCATGGCGCTCTTCGAGCGCGGCGGTAAACGGCTGAAGCTGACGCCGCAGGGCGCGCTGCTGCTGCCGGCCGTCACCAATGCGTTCGGGGAGATCGCGGCGGCGACCGCGCTCATGCGCCAGCCGGAAACGCGCGGCGAGATCACCATCGCCTGCGTGCCGGCACTGCTCTCGCTCTGGCTTCTTCCGCGCCTCGACACCTTCACCGACCAGTTTCCCGGCGTTCGCGTCTCGCTGATCGCCTCGAACGATGCCGATCACCTGCGCTCGCTGGATACCGACGTCTGTGTCTTCTACGGCGACGGCAACTGGCCGGATTGCTGGACGCGGCTATGGTCCAACATCCAGCTCTTCCCGGTTGCCAGCCCGACGCTGCTCAACAGCCGGCCGCTGCGCTCCGTGCGCGACCTTGCCGACCACACGCTCTTCCATGGCGACGACGGGCGCGAGTGGAACACCTGGCTCGCGGCGGCCGACGCCATCGACATGGTGCGCGGCAGCCAGCACTTCATGAGCGACGCCCGCCTTTCCACGGAGGCCGCGCTGCACGGCCACGGCATCGCGCTCGGCGACACGATCACCGCCGGCAACCTCATCGCCCGGGGCGAGCTGGTCGTGCCCTTCGACCTGACGGTGCCGGCCAACCACGCCTTCTACGTCGCCTGCCGGCAGTCCGCCCGCCAGACGCCGATCGTCAAGGTGTTCATCGACTGGCTCTTCGCCTCGCTCGAGGAGAACCTGCCCGAACCGCACGCTTCCGCCCGCATGCTGCTGCGCGGCCGCGGCCGCGCGGCCGAACCCCATCGCCCCCTCCCGGCCCCGGCCCCGCGCCGGACCGCCTCCAGCCCCCAGCGCAAGACCCGCGCCTGACCTTCAGAGACACGTCCATGCCCCGCTTCAATCCGCTCGTCGAAACCCTCGCCGCCCCACCGATCCCCTCCGTCTTCGCCTGGGCCGCCGCCTATGACGGCCGCAACGGGCCGATGATCGACCTGTCGCAGGCCGTGCCCGGCTATCCGCCTCATCCGGAAATGTTGCGCCTGCTCGGCGAGAACGCCGCTTCCCGCGCCTATACCGGATACGGCCCCATCGAGGGCGAGGAGAACCTGCGCAAGGCTTATGCCACACATCTTGCCGGGACTTACGGCGCGCCGCTTGCAGCCGGCAACGTCCATGTCACGTCGGGCTGCAACCAGGCCTTCATCTGCGCCGCCATGGCGATTGCCGGGGCGGGCGACGCCGTGCTGATGAGCGACCCCTATTACTTCAACCAGGAAACCACCCTGGCCATGCTCGGCATCAAGACGCGCTTCGCGCCCTGCGACCCGGAGAACGGCTTCCTGCCGGACATCGATACGCTTGCCGCCGCCATCGCGCCGGACGTCCGGGCGATCGCGCTCGTCTCCCCGAACAACCCGACGGGCGCCGTCTATCCGCCGGAACTGCTTTCGGCCATCTACGACCTGTGCGCGGCGCGCGGCATCTGGCTCATCCTCGACGAGACCTATCGCGATTTCCTGCCTGTCGGCGCGGGCCGTCCGCACGAGCTTTTCGGCCGCAAGGGCTGGGAAGAAACGTTGATCAGCCTCTACAGCTTCTCGAAATCCTTCTGCATCCCCGGCCACCGGCTCGGCGCCATCACGGCCGGCCCCGCCGTCGTCGAACAGGTGGCAAAAATCATGGACAATCTCCAGATCTGCCCGCCGCGCTCGGCGCAGGCCGCCGTCGCGACGGCCCTTCCGCTGCTTGCGGACTGGCGCGAGGAGAACCGGCGCGAGATCGCCCGCCGGGTGGAGGCGCTGCGCGCCACCATGGCCGGCGCACCGGCCTGGCGTGTCGGCGCGGTCGGTGCCTATTTCGCTTTCATCGGCCATCCGTTCGATGGCGTTTCCTCGGCAAGGGTGGCGGAGAAGCTGGCCAAGGAAGCCGGCATCCTCTGCCTTCCCGGCAGCTATTTCGGCGCACGGCAGGAAGGCTACCTCCGCTTCGCCTTCGCCAATGCCGATGTCACGACGATCGGCCTCTTGCAGGAACGTCTCCAGCGATTCGTCCTCGACTGAGGAAACAGCCACCCATGATTGAGTGACGCCGGCCTGAAGTAAACGTCAGGCGTGGAGGCGGATACGGTTTCCGGCAAAATCATTTCTCGCCCATGGATTGCGCGTAGAAAATTCCTGCAATCTCGCAAGACGCATCTTGCGCGGGCCATCCGTGCCTTTATGGTTCATTCCAGACCGCGTGCCGGGACCTGCCCGGCACGGGCGAGGATGGCCAAGCCTTGGAAAAGATAAGTGAAACTTACGAACTTCCGGCCGACGACGCGCTCGACACCTCCACCGTCGCCCAAAGCGTGACGCATCAGCTCCGGCGGGCGCACGGCCAGTTCACGAACCGTTTCCTGCTGCACTTTTCCAGGCTGAGCCTGCGCCCGGCCGAATTCAGCGTCCTGTCCCTGATCGCGCAAAATCCCGGCCGGAAGCAATCGGAGATTGCGGCAGCGCTTGGCATCCAGCGGGCGAATTTCGTGGTGCTGATGAACGAGCTGGAAAGTCGCCACCTGACGGAACGACGCAGCGCCCCGAACGACCGCCGCTCCTACGCCATCCACCTGACCCCGGCTGGAGAAAGCCTGCTGGCCGACGCACGGCGCGCCGAGGCGGATTTCGAGGCGGACTGTCTGGAGCGGCTGGGCGGCACGCGCGCCCGCGACCAGTTCCTCACCCTCCTGCGGCGTCTTCTCGGATAGGCTCTTGACCTTGCCATGGGGGAAGGCTTCAGCATGACGGTACAAAACAGGAGACCATCCATGAGCAACGAGACCATCCTCGCCTTCACCGTGTCCGACATGACCTGCGGCCACTGCGCCAAGACGATCACCAACGCCGTTCTCGCCGCCTATCCGTCCGCCAAGGTCGATATCGACCTTGCCGCCAAGCGCGTCTCCATCGCCAATGCCGGCGACCGGGCCGCCGTCGCCTCCGTCATCGAGGCGGAAGGCTATTCGCCGGCCGATGCGTGATGCGTCGAAAGGACGCTTGACCTTGACATCATGGGAAGGTGCACGATCTATCCGAATAGGATGAAAGGTGCACCATGCCCACCGCGAACGACCAGCAGACCATCAAGCTTTCCATCTCCGACATGACCTGCGCCTCCTGCGTGCGCCGGGTGGAGAAGGCCATCGAAAAGGTGCCGGGCGTCACCGCCGCCGCCGTCAACCTCGCGACGGAAAAGGCCGACGTGACCTTTGCCGGCGCACCCGATGCCACGGCGGTCGCCGAGGCGGTGCGCAGGGCGGGCTACGGCGTTGCCGAGGAGGTGCTGGAATTTCCCGTCGAGGGCATGACCTGCGCCTCCTGCATCGGCCGCGTCGAAAAGGCGCTGAAGGCCGTGCCCGGCGTGCTGGAGGCCACCGCCAATCTGGCGCAGGAACGCGCCCGCGTGCGCCTTCTCAAGGGGGCTGCCTCCTTCGAGGATCTTGCCGCCGCGATCGAGAAGACGGGATACAGGGCCATTCGCGAGACGGCCGCCGCACCCGAGGAAGACCGGCGGGCCGCCGAGGCGAATACCCTGCGACGCGATCTCATGATCGCCGCCGTGCTCACCGCGCCGCTCTTCGTCATGGAGATGGGCGCGCATGCCTTCCCCTCCTTCGGTCATTATATCCATGCAACGCTCGGCATGCAGACGAGCCGGGTGATCCAGTTCGTGCTGGCAACGCTGGTGCTTCTCGGCCCGGGGCTGCGTTTCTTCCGCAAGGGCATTCCAAGCCTCCTGCGCCTTGCGCCGGACATGAATTCACTCGTCGTCATCGGCACTTCCGCCGCCTGGAGCTTTTCCACGGTCGCGACCTTCGCGCCCGACCTGCTGCCCGGCGGCACGGCCAATGTCTATTTCGAGGCGGCGGCGGTCATCGTGACGCTCATCCTCGCCGGACGCTATCTGGAGGCGCGCGCCAAGGGGCGCACCGGCGAGGCGATCCGCCACCTTGCCGGCCTGCGGGCGAAATCCGCCCGCGTGCTGCGCGACGGAAAGCCGGAGGACGTGCCGCTGGAGAGTGTCGTGCCCGGCGACATCGTGCTGGTGCGGCCCGGCGAGAAAGTGCCGGTCGACGGCGAGGTGACGGACGGCAGCTCCTATATCGACGAATCCATGATCACCGGCGAGCCGATGCCCGTCGCGCGCCAGGCGGGCGACCGGGTGACGGGCGGCACGGTCAACACGACCGGCTCCCTCACCTTCCGCGCCACCCGCGTCGGGGCCGATACGGTGCTTTCACAGATCATCCGCATGGTGGAGGATGCGCAGGCGGCCAAGCTGCCGATCCAGGCGCTGGTCGACCGTGTGACGCAATGGTTCGTGCCGGCGGTCATCGCCGTCGCGCTTGTCACCTTCGGCCTCTGGCTGGCGCTGGGGCCGAGCCCGGTTCTCGCCCATGCGCTGGTCAACGCCGTCGCCGTGCTGATCATCGCCTGCCCCTGCGCCATGGGACTTGCGACGCCGACCTCCATCATCACCGGCACCGGGCGGGCGGCGGAACTCGGCGTGCTCTTCCGCCAGGGCACCGCGCTCCAGACGCTGGAGGGCACCGATATCGTCGCAGTCGACAAGACCGGCACGCTGACGCTCGGCCATCCGACGCTGACGGAAATCGTGCCGGCGGAAGGCTTTTCGCGCGGGGACGTCCTCACGCTGGTCGCCGCGGCCGAGATGCATTCTGAGCACCCGATCGCCACGGCCATCCATGAGGCGGCGGTGGCGGAGGGCATCGACCTTCCAGCCGCATCCGGCTTCGTCACCACATCGGGACAAGGCATTTCCGCAGAGGTTTCCGGCCGCAGGGTGGAAGCCGGCTCGGTCGGCTTCATGCAGGCGCGCGGGCTCGATGTCGCCCCCTTTGCCAGCGATGCCGAGCGGCTGGCCGCCGAGGGCGCTTCACCGCTTTATGCCGCCGTGGATGGCAAGCTCGCCGCCCTCTTCGCCGTCACCGATCCGGTGAAGCCGACGACGAAGGAGGCGGTCGCGCGCCTGAAGGCGCTCGGCATAGAGGTCGCGATGATCACCGGCGACAACCGCCGCACCGCCGAGGCCGTCGCGGCCAGGCTCGGTATCGATAGGGTGATGGCGGAGGTGCTGCCGGACGGCAAGGTCGCCGCCGTGCGCGAACTTTCAGCGGGCGGCGCAAGGAAGGTCGCCTTCGTCGGCGACGGCATCAACGATGCGCCGGCGCTCGCCGCCGCCGATACGGGCATCGCCATCGGCACCGGCACAGACGTCGCCATCGAGAGCGCCGACGTGGTGCTGATGGCCGGCGACATGCGGGGCGTCGCCACCGGCATCGCCCTGTCACGGGCGACGATGCGCAACATCCGCCAGAACCTCTTCTGGGCCTTCGGCTATAATGTCGCGCTCATTCCACTCGCCGCCGGCCTCTTCTATCCGGCCTTCGGCATCCAGCTATCGCCGGCTCTGGCGGCGGGCGCCATGGCGCTCTCCAGCGTCTTCGTGGTCACCAACGCGCTGCGGCTGAAGCGCTTCAAGGGAGACAGGACATGAACATCGGCGAGGCAGCGGAGGCGACGGGCGTCACCGCCAAGATGATCCGTCACTACGAGCAGATCGGCCTCATCCGCGCCGCCGGCCGCACCGGCTCCGGCTATCGCGTCTACGGCCCCAGGGACCTGTCGACACTCTCCTTCATCCGAAGGGCGCGCGACCTCGGTTTCTCCATCGCCCAGATCCGCGACCTGCTCACCCTCTGGCAGGACCGCGCCCGCGCCTCCGCCGACGTCAAGCGCATCGCCAGCGAACATATCGACGAGATGAAGGCCAAGATGCGGTTGCTGGAGGAAATGGTGCACACGCTGGAGCACCTCTCCGCCCATTGCCACGGCGACGACCGGCCGGATTGCCCGATCCTCGAGCAGCTTGCGAGCGGAAAGGGCGAGGCGGGGTGCTGCTAGAGCATTCCAGTCGAAGCGAGACCGCTTCGGCGTCGGGTAATGCGATAAAAACAAAAATCTTGAGCATTATCCGGTGAATTCCGGTTCACCGGAAATGCTCTAGGTCAGGCCGCCGCCGAAAGATGCTCGTGCACGGCGAGCCAGCGGCCGGCGGGGTCGCGGGCGAAGACGATGGTTTCACGCTCGTTGTTGGTCAGCCTCTCGCCACCCATCGAAAGCTCGGTCTCGACGGCGTGGGTGAAGATGGCGACGTCGCCGAGGAGCTGGACGCGGCGGTCCGCCGAGCGGCAGGCGTGGATGCGGAAGCCGTCGCGCTCCTCCCAGAGCGCCCATTCGGCCTCATAGGCGGCGCGGCCGTCCAGCGGGCGGTCGAGATTGTAGAAGAGGAAGGTCGCCTGCGGCGCGAAGGCAGCGAAATAGGCGTCGCGGTCGTGCCTGGCGAAGGCGGCGACCAGGGCATCGGCGGCGGAGAGGACGGCGGCTTGCGTGTCGGTCATGCGTTTTCCGAAGTCATACGATCTTGACGGTGCTGATGAGGGCGGCGATGGGCGCATGCTGGGCCTCGACGCGCGCCTTCAATTCCTCGAGCGACATGGCGTCCACCTTGCAGAACTCGATGAACATCATGTTGAGGTTGTTGAAGAAGACCTCGCCCATGGCCTTGGCGTCCACGCCCGCATGGACGACGCTGCGTGCCTGCAATGTTTCGACGAGCCGCACGACCTGGGCGCAAAGCTGGCCGTCCAGCTCGGTATAGCGGCGGGAAAGCGGGGTTTCGGGCTGCTGGATGGAGATCGCCATCGCCGTGCGCCACATCTCCTTCGAGAGATAGACGAGGGAATGGTCGTAATATTGTTCGATCAGCGTCTGCAGCGCCTCGGCGACATTGAGCGGGGGGCTTGCCACGATCCGCGCGCCCCCCTCCAGCACCTCCGTCACCTCCATCGCGACGGTGGCGACAAGGATATCGCCTTTGTTCTGGTAATAGTTGTAGAGTGTGCCGACGGAGACCTCGGCCATCTCCGCGATGTCCTCGATACGGGCGCTGTCATAGCCCTGCTCACGGAACAGGGTGGCCGCGGCATCGAGGATGCGGCGCGTCTTGTCCGCCTTCTGTTTTGCCCGCAATCCGGCCATGGGAACCTCCACTGAATCTCTTCAAAAATGAGATTGACTTAAAAAATGAACTCGTTCAATCTTTTTCTCAAGGCGCCGCAACGAGCGCCACCAGCAAGGCCAAGCGCCTTCAGCCAGAGGGAAAGACGATGACGAAAACCGTTTCCGGCGGCTTCGCCCGCCACATGCTTCTTGCCACAGCAGCCACCATTGCCTTTTCGCCTGCCGCGATGGCGCAGGACGAGCTGAACGCCCTCGTCTGGTGCGACCACACCGACCCGGCGCTGGTCGAGCCGTTCGAGACGGCCAACAACGTCAAGGTGAACCTCAAGGAATACGAGGGCACGGGTGCGGCGATCTCGATCATCGAGCAATCCCGTCCCGGCGACTGGGACGTGCTGGTCATCGACGCCGTCGACGTGCCGCGCGCCATCGACATGGACATCCTCGGCGAGATGCCGGCCGACAAGCTGCCGCTCGGCGACCTCTTCCCCGAGGTCCGCATGGACGAGACGACCACCCGCGACGGCAAGGTCTACGCCGTCACGGAGAAGTTCGGCTACAACACGCTTTCCTACGACAAGACAAAGGTCGATCCGGCCGACATGGAAGACCTCTCGGTCATGTGGTCTGACAAGTACAAGGGCCGCATCGCGCTCTATGACTACTACCTTCCGATGGTCGGCCTGACGGGCGTCGCCATCGGCAAGAAGACCGCCGACCTCACGCAGGACGACCTGCCGGCCATCAAGGAAAAGCTCTTCGAGATGAAGAAGGTCTCCCGCCAGGTTAGCGACGTCGTCGCTTCGCAGACGGCGCTGGCGACCGGCGAGGTGGATATCGTCGCCGGCGGCGGCGAGTGGCTGACGGCCGGGCTTTCGGCGGAAAAGCCGAATCTCGACTGGACTATCCCCAAGCAGGGCGCGCTGCGCTGGGCGCAGTCGATCGGTGTGTTCAAGAACTCCGAGAAGCAGGATCTGGCGCTGAAATTCGTGCAGTATATCGTCAGCCCCGAGGGACAGGCGCGGCTTGCGACATCCTCGTGCTACTGGGCCATGCCAGCGAACGCCAAGGCCGGCGAGCACCTCACCGACCAACAGAAGACGGCGCTGCGCTGGGACAAGCAGCCGGAATACCTGAAGAATTCGCAGCTCTATCCGGTGGCGGATGCCGACATGGACGCGGCGATGCAGGATATCTGGACGGAAATGCTGCAGCAGTAAGGTTTGTGGCGTGACACCACGCCCGCGTATTGTTTCATAAGGCTGCCCCTCACCCTAACCCTCTCCCCGCAAGCGGGGAGAGGGGACGTGCCCCACGAACGGGATTTGTTTGAGGAAACCGGCACGGCATATCCCTTCTCCCCGCTTGCGGGGAGAAGGTGGCCGGCAGGCCGGATGAGGGGCAGGCGCCAGCCTAGGGCGCGAACGGAGAACCACCCCATGACCGCCACAGCCCTCGAACGCGCGGAGCGCCGCAAGGCATGGGCTTTTGCCCTGCCGGGGCTGCTCTGGACAGCGCTGTTCTTCCTCGTGCCCTTCGCCTACATGGTGGCGATCAGCTTCTGGACGCGGCAGGGGCGCGAGATCGTCGCCACCTGGACGCTCGACAATTACGTCGCCTTCTTCGCGAAGGCGCATTTCTTCAAGGGGCTGGTGGTCTCGCTGGAGATCACGGCGACCGTCACCGTCATCTCCGTGCTGCTCGCCTATCCGCTCGCCTGGATCATCGCCGAGCGGGTGCCGAAGAAATGGCAGCGCTTCGCCCTCGTCATGGCGATCCTGCCCTTCTGGACCTCCTATGTGGTGCGCTCCTATTCCTGGCTGCTGGTGCTCTCCAAGGGTGGCGTGGTCAACCAGGCGCTGCTGTGGCTCGGCATCATCGCCGAACCGCTGGAGCTTTCGGCAAACCGCACCGGCACCGTGATCGGCTTCGTGCATTTCTTCGTCATGCTGCTGACGCTGACGATCTACGCCAACCTCATCCAGCTTTCGCCGAACTATCGCCGCGCGGCGGCGGATCTCGGGGCGAATGCCTTCCAGACCTTCTGGCATGTCGTGCTGCCGCTGACGCTGCCGGGCATCATGGTCGGCGCGTTCCTCACCTTCGTGCTGTGCATCGGCGACTACATCACGCCGCAGATCCTCGGTGGCAACAACGAGTTGGTGCTGCCGCAGGTCATCATGCTGCAACTCGGGCGGCGGGCGGACTTCCCGATGGCCGCGGCGTTGTCGCTGGTGCTGATGGTGGTCGTGACGCTTGCCTATATCGCCTGCGCGCGCTGGCTGAAGATGGAAAGGACCTGATCCATGCGGCACCTTTCCACCGCGCTCGCCGCGCTCTATGCCGGCCTCATCTATCTCTTCATCTTCCTGCCTGTCGTCGTGCTGGTGCTCTTTTCCTTCCAGGACGGCACGCTGCCCGTGCCGCCGCTGAACGGGCTGACGCTGCGCTGGTACGAGGCAGTGTTCTCCGACGGCAAGCTGATGGCCGCGCTCGGCAATTCGCTGCTGGTGGCGGTGATCTCCTCGGCGGTCGCGTGCATCCTCGGCTTCCTCGCCGCCTATGCCTTCGCGCGCTACACCCTACCGGCCTCCGCGCTTCTGCGCGGCCTCATCGTCGCGCCGATGACCGTCAGCACGCTGATCATCGGCCTTGGCCTCCTTTCCATGCTGAACGTGACGGGCATGCGGCTTTCGCTCGTGACGGTCGGCATCGGCCATGTGGTGATCAACCTGCCGCTCTGCTTCGCCATCATCTACGCCTCGATGGGCGGGCATCAGGTGAATATCGAGCGGGCGGCACGCGACCTCGGGGCGAAGGACTGGCAGGTCATGCTGCTCGTCACCGCGCCCATGCTGCTGCCGTCGATCCTTGCCGCCTTCTTCCTCTCCGTCACCTTCAGCTGGGACGAATTCATCGTCGCCTTCCTGCTGTCGCGCTTCGACGTGACGCTGCCGGTCGAGATCTGGAGCATGCTGCGCTCCGGCCTCGACCCCAAGACCAACGCCATTGGCAGCGTCGTCTTCCTCATCTCCGTCGTGTTCCTCATCCTCATGGAACTGACGGTCTTCAGAAAAACCGGGAAATCCTCATGACCGCCGACGTTTCCATCAAGAACGCCACCAAGGACTTCGGCGCGTTCCGGGCGCTCGACGATGTCTCGCTCGATATCGCGGCCGGCGAGTTCATCGTGCTGCTCGGCCCGTCGGGCTGCGGCAAAACCACGCTGCTCTCCATCCTCGGCGGCTTCATCGAGCCGACGTCCGGCACGGTCTCCATCGGCGGGCGCGAGATGACATATGTCTCGCCGGCCAAGCGGCCGACGACGACCATGTTCCAGGACTATGCGCTCTTCCCGCATATGTGCCTGCGCGACAATGTCGGCTTCGGCCTGCGCATGCGCGGCATGGGCAAGGCGGAGCGCTACGAGAAGGCCTTCTCCTATCTCGATCTCGTCGGCCTGAGGGCGTCCTCGGCCAAGAAGCCACATGAGCTTTCGGGCGGCCAGCGCCAGCGCGTGGCGCTCGCCCGCGCTCTGGCGGTCGATCCCGACGTACTGCTGCTCGACGAGCCGCTCGGCGCGCTGGACCTGAAGCTGCGCCGGCAGATGCAGGACGAACTGAAGGCGATCCAGAAGCGCGTCGGCACGACCTTCGTTCACGTTACCCACGACCAGGAGGAGGCGATGGCGATCGCCGACCGCATCGTCGTGATGAACAAGGGCCGCATCGAGGATGTCGGCACGCCGGCTTCGATCTACATGCGCCCGCGCTCGCTGTTTTCCGCCGGCTTCATGGGCGAGGCCAATTTTCTGCCGGCGAAGGTCGTGCGCACCGCCGCCGGCGAAGCCGAGCTGGAGACCACGCTGGGCCGCGCCGTGCTGCCGGCCTCCACCTTCGTTTCCGGCTTCCCCATTGCCGGAAACGATGTGACGCTCTGCATTCGCCCGGAGCATTTCCGGTCCGCAAATGCCGATGTGCCCACCCTCTCGCTCGGCCACGGCCGCATCACCAGCAGCGCCTTCTTCGGCACGCATCATCGCTGCCATGTCGCGGCCAACGGCGCGACGCTTACCGCCCATCTGCCGCAGACCGAGACGCCGGAAGTCGGCGCCGAGCTTGACCTTCGGCTGAAGGCGGATAGCATCGTCGTGCTTCAGGACGGGGCGGGAGTTTAGGATCGATGCGGCGCATCCGGCCGGAGGATTGGTACAGCGTTCGTCGCCTCGATGACGACGTGACCTATATCTGCGAACCCTACATCCAGGAATTCTATCGCTGCAACGTCTGGCACATCCGCGGGCGCGACCGCGACATGCTGGTCGATAGCGGCATGGGCGTCGTTTCACTCAGGGAATGGGTGCCGCTCGTCACGGAACGCGACCTGATCGCGGTGGCGAGCCATACGCATTTCGACCATATCGGCTGCCACCACGAATTCGAGTGCCGCGCCGTGCATTCGGCCGAGGCCGACCTTCTCGCCAATCCGACACGGGAGAACACGCTGGCCGACCCTTACGTCACCGACGACATCTTCGACGCGCTGCCGCCCGAGCCCTATTGCTCGAAATGCTACGCCGTGAAGAAGGCCCCCGCGACGCGCATCCTCGAAGATGGCGGCATGATCGATCTCGGCGACCGGCAGTTCGAGGTCATCCATACGCCGGGCCACTCCCCAGGGGGTATTGCACTCTACGAGAAGGCAACCGAAATTCTCTTCTCGGGCGACATCGTCTACGATGGCCCGCTGATCGAGGACACCTACCATTCCGACCTGACGGACTATATCGCCTCGATGGAACGGCTCCTGACCCTGCCGGTGCGGCTGGTGCATGGCGGCCATTTTCCAAGCTTCGGCGGGGAACGCTATCGCCAGCTCATAAGGGGTTGGCTCGACGAAAAACAGAAGTGACGGGAGAAAAGCATGCTCGACAAGCGCAAATTCTACATCGACGGCCAGTGGGTCGATCCGCTGAAGCCCAATGACCTCCAGGTCATCAACCCGGCGACGGAAAAGCCGGTCGCGGTCATCACCATGGGCACCGCCGCCGATATCGACCGCGCCGTCGCCGCCGCCAAGAAGGCTTTTGCGACCTACAGCCAGACCAGCGTGGACGAGCGCCTCGCTCTGCTCGAAAAGCTGCTGGAGATCTACAAGCGCCGCTATGACGAGATGGCCCGCACCATCACGCTCGAACTCGGCGCACCGATCAGCATGAGCACCGAGCAGCAGGCGGATGTCGGCGTCGGCCACCTCCAGGGCTTCATCGATGCGCTGAAGCGCCTCAAGAGCCGCGAAGTGCTGCCGAACGGCGACGTCGTGCGCCGCGAGCCCATCGGCGTATGCGGCCTCATCACGCCCTGGAACTGGCCGATCAACCAGATCGCGCTGAAGGTGGTTCCGGCGCTGGCGACGGGCTCGACCTGCGTACTGAAGCCCTCCGAATTCACGCCGCTCAACGCCATGCTCTATGCCGAGATGGTGCATGAGGCGGGCTTCCCCGCGGGCACGTTCAACCTCGTCAACGGCGACGGCATCGAATGCGGCGCGGCGCTTTCCAAGCACAAGGACGTCGACATGATGTCCTTCACCGGCTCCACCCGCGCCGGCATCGCCGTCAGCAAGGATGCGGCCGAGACGGTCAAGCGCGTGACGCTGGAACTGGGCGGCAAGTCGCCGAACCTCGTCTTCGCCGACGCGGACCTCGAGGACCGCGTTTCCGGCACCATCCGCGAGTGCTTCAACAATTCCGGCCAGTCCTGCGACGCGCCGACCCGCATGCTCGTCGAGCGCTCGGTCTATGACAAGGTGGTCGAGATCGCCGAACGTACCGGCAAGGAAGCCACCGTCGGCAACCCGGAGGAGGAAGGCGGCCATATCGGACCGCTCGTCTCGCACATCCAGTTCGGCCGCGTGCAGGCGCTGATCGAGGCGGGCGTTGCCGAAGGCGCGCGGCTTCTCGTCGGCGGCCCGGGCAAGCCGGATGGCTTCGAGACCGGCTATTTCGTCAAGCCGACGATCTTCGCCGATGTGAACAACAACATGCGCATCGCGCGTGAAGAGGTGTTCGGCCCGGTTCTTGCGATCATTCCCTTCGACACGGAAGAGGAAGCCATCGCGATCGCCAACGACACTGCCTATGGCCTTGCCGCCTATGTGCAGACGGGCAATCCGGACCGCGCCGAGCGCGTCGCCGCCCGCCTGCGCGCCGGCATGGTGCACATCAATGGCGGCCCGCACCGCTACGGCAGCCCCTTCGGCGGCTTCAAGCAGTCCGGCAACGGCCGCGAAGGCGGTATGTTCGGCCTCGAGGACTTCCTTGAAGTGAAGACGGTGCACCGGCCGGACGCGGCTTGAGAAACTTCCAGATTTGAAGGCGGCGCTCGAAAGGGCGCCGCTTTTGCTTTCGCCCGAAAGATTCCGCCTAATTTAGCACCCTCCATCTGGTTCAAACCGGCCCGGTCTGATAGCCCGGCGGCACTCTCCCCATTCGGACTGCCGTCGTGTCGTCACTTGCCGCCTCCCGCCATAACCGCCTTGCCCTGATCGCCCTTCTCGTCGGAGGCGCCGCCATCGGCGGATCGCCGATCTTCGTGCGGCTTTCCGAGGTGGGGCCGATGGCAACGGCGTTCTGGCGCGTTGCACTGGCGCTCATGCCGTTCTTCCTGATCTCGCGCGTGACGAAACAGGCGGACGAGACGCCCGCCGGCCTCCGCGACTACTTTTTCCTGGCGCTGCCCGGCGCATTCCTCGCCGTCGACCTTGCGACCTGGCACCTCTCGCTCACCATGACCTCCGTCGCCAATGCGACGCTGCTGGCCAATCTGGCGCCCGTCTTCGTCACGCTCGGCTCCTGGCTCATCTTCCGCACGCACATCACCCCGGTCTTCCTGACGGGGCTGGCGCTGGCGCTCCTCGGCGTGATCGTGCTTAAGGGCGGGCCGGCGGCCATCGGCGGCGGGCAGCTTGCGGGCGATGCGACGGCCATCGTCGCGGCGATCTTCTATGCCTGCTACATGCTGTCGCTCGGCCATGTGCGCTCGCGCTTCTCCACCCTGCGCATCATGGTCTGGACGACCTTGTCCGCCACCATCTGGGTGCTGCCGCTTGCCCTGTTCTTCGAGAGCGGCATGGTACCCGTAACGCTCTTCGGCTGGGCCATGGTGCTGGGCCTTGCCTTCATCAGCCATGTCGGCGGCCAGGGGCTCGTCACCTATGCCCTCGCCTACCTGCCGACGGCCTTTTCATCCCTGACGCTGCTCCTCCAGCCCGTCGTCGCCGCCATTCTCGCCTGGATCCTGCTGTCCGAACCCATCGGCCTCATGCAGGCGGTCGGCGGCCTGATCGTGCTGGCCGGCATCCTCGTCGCCCGGCGCGGCTGATCGAGCCATCAAAATTGCTGACTGGATCGGCCGGGTGGAATGTGCCAAAGCCCTGCGATCCCGAGATCCGAGTTTCCGCCATGACCGATATCGCCGCCTCCCCGCCCGCTTCCGGCTCCGCCCGCCTCGGCGTGCTGCTGATGCTGCTCGGCATGGTGATGTTCTCACTGAACGACGTGCTCGGCAAATGGCTGGTCGCGACCTATTCCGTCGGCCAGCTCATGCTGATCCGCAGCTTTGCCGCGCTCGTGGTGCTGACGCCGTTCTTCTGGCGCATGGGATGGCGGCGGCTGATCGACGTGGAACGCCCGAAACTCCACGTCCTGCGCGCAGCCCTCTTCGCCGTGGAAGCCTCCGGCTTCTACTTCGCCGTCGCCTATATGCCGCTCGCCGATGCCATGACCTATTGGCTCGCGGCCCCGATCTATGTCGCGGCGCTGTCGTCCGTCATGCTCGGGGAAAAGGTCGGCTGGCGGCGCTGGACGGCGATCATCGTCGGTTTCGTCGGCGTGCTGATCGCGCTTTCGCCCTCGAAGGAGACCTTCACCCTGCCGGCCCTCATCGCGCTCGCCGGCAGCATGGCCTTCGGCCTCGCCATGGTGCTCGGCCGCACGCTGCGCGCGACGCCCGACACGACGCTGGTCTTCTGGCAGATCGCCGGCGCCGGCATCTTCGCCGCCGTCATGTGCCTTGCCGATCCCGCCGGCTGGGCGCCGGTGAGCAGCGTCGATTTCGGTCTTCTCAGCCTGCTCGGCATCGTGGCGATGAGCGCGCACATGCTGGTCAACCGCTCGCTGAAGCTGGCGGATGCCGCAACCGTCGTGCCGCTGCAATATACGCTGCTGCTCTGGGCCGTCGTCTTCGGCTGGATGTTCTTCGGCGACATGCCGCGCCCGGCCATGCTGGTCGGCGCCGGCTTCATCGTCGCCTCCGGCCTCTTCATCTTCTTCCGCGAACAGCAGCTGAAGCGACGCGCACCTTCTACCTGAAGCGGCCGTAGCGCTGCAGGACCTCGATCTTGTAGCCGTCCGGATCCGTAACGAAGAAGAAGCGGGCGAGAAGGCCGCCGTCACGATTGAACTCGACGATCTTGCCAACCGCCAGGCCAAGCTCGCTCATGCGGGCGTGCTCGGCGTCGAGATCGCCGACCGAGACCGCGAAATGACCGTAGCCGTCGCCTAATTGGTAGGGCTCGGTGCGGCCCTTGTTGACCGTCAGCTCCAGCTCGAACTCGCTTTGCGCATTGCTGAGATAGATGAGCGTGAAGGTCTCGAAATCGAGCCTTTCCGCGACCGCAAGACCAAAGGCCTTTCCGTAGAAGTCCACGGACCTGCCCTCATCCAGCACGCGGATCATGGAATGGATGGATTTCGCCATGGCTTTCTCCTGCTCTTTCAATGAATTGCAGCCAGAAACCCCATGGCCGGCACCACGTCAAGCTCAGAAGGTCGGCGGCGTGTTGATCCAGATCAGCACCGTCTCGCTGTCGTGGCGATTGCGCCAGGCATGTCCCCGGCAGCTTTCGAAATAGAGGCTGTCACCGGGACCGAGGTCGTGGAATTCATGGCCGTCGAGCACGATCTCGATGCGGCCGGCGAGTACATGGACGAATTCCTCGCCGTCGTGCCGGTAGGCGCCGTCGCTCGATGCGCCGGGGGCGAGCACGAAACGGTGGCAATCCATCATGTTGCGCCCGTCCGCCAGCACCTGCACGGTGACGCCCGGCGAGGTTTCCGGCCACAGCTTCCATTCGCCGGCCCGGACGATGGAACGGTTGTCCTGCTCCTCCTCGCCCGACAGCTTCGAGACGGTCGTGCCATAATAGTCGGCAAGGTCGTGCAGCACGCGGAAGGTCACGCCCTGCGAGGTGCGCTCGAAGGTGGAGAGAACGGAGGTGGCGACGCCGATATCGCCGGCGACCTGCTCCAGCGTCTTGCCAGCGGCATGACGCAGGCTGCGCAGCTTGCGCCCGACGCCCTGCGGCGCGTCGCCCTCGAAGGAGCCGGTATCCGTGGCCGGCTCCTCGGCTTCCAGCGCCTCACGGATGGCGGCGGGGTTGAGGCCACGCTCGGTGCGATACCAGGCGATGCGCTTCACCCGTGTAACGTCCTCGGCGCTGTATTGCCGATGGCCGGTATCCGAGCGGCCGGGCACGACGAGGCCCTGCGCCTCCCAGAGCCTGAGCGTGGAGGCCGAAACGCCGGCAAGCCGCGCGGCTTCCGCCACCTTGTAATGCACCGGCTCCTCGGAACCCATCGCGTCAAATCCCTGATTCTGTAGTATCGTTCTATAGCATTCCCGCAGCACGCGTGGCGGCTTGAAAAATCCGTCATGAGCGCGCTGTAAAATGCCGTTGCATTCTTGCAGAAAAAATGTAGGAATTCCACTTGAGACTTGCAGAAAAAATGTAAGTTAATGCAATTTCGACAAAACGAAGCCTCCAGATCCAGGAATAGCGCCATGACCGCCACGCCTCTGACAGACCGCAAGAACGCCGCCATTTCCCGCGGCGTCGGCATGACCACGCAGATCTACGCCGACCGCGCGGAGAATGCCGAGATCTGGGACAAGGAAGGCAATCGCTATATCGATTTCGCCGCAGGCATCGCCGTGGTCAACACCGGCCACCGCCATCCGCGCGTCATCGAGGCCGTCAAGAAGCAGCTCGACCGCTTCACCCACACCTGCCACCAGGTCGTGCCCTACGAGAACTATGTCGAGCTGGCCGAGCGCCTGAACGCCATCACCCCCGGCAACTTCGCCAAGAAGACGATCTTCGTGACGACCGGCGCGGAAGCCGTCGAGAACGCCGTGAAGATCGCCCGCGCCGCCACCGGCCGCCAGGCGGTCATCGCCTTTTCGGGCGGCTTCCACGGCCGCACCTTCATGGGCATGGCGCTGACCGGCAAGGTCGTGCCCTACAAGGTCGGCTTCGGCGCCATGCCGGCCGACGTATTCCACGCGCCCTTCCCGGTCGAGATGCACGGCACGACGGTCGAACAGTCGCTGGGCGTGCTGAAGAAGCTCTTCGCCGCCGATGTCGACCCGAACCGCGTCGCGGCGATCATCGTCGAGCCCGTGCAGGGCGAAGGCGGCTTCTACCCGGTTCCGGCAAGCTTCATGAAGGCGCTGCGCGAGATCTGCGACCAGCACAGCATCCTGCTCATCGCCGACGAGGTGCAGACCGGCTTTGCCCGCACCGGCAAGATGTTCGCCATGGAGCATTACGGCATCGCGGCCGACATCACCACCATGGCCAAGGGCCTCGGCGGCGGCTTCCCCATCGCGGCCGTGACCGGCCGTGCTGAAATCATGGATGCCCCCGGCCCCGGCGGCCTCGGCGGCACCTATGCCGGCAGCCCGATCGGCGTTGCGGCGGCCCATGCCGTTCTCGACGTCATCAAGGACGAGGACCTGTGCGGCCGCGCCGAAAATCTCGGCGCGCGCCTGAAGCAGCGCCTTGCCTCGCTGCAGGACAAGGTTCCTGAAATCGTCGACATCCGCGGTCCGGGCTTCATGAACGCCGTCGAATTCAACGACGTCGCCACGAAGCAGCCGAGCGCCGACTTCGCCAACAAGGTGCGCCTGAAAGCCCTCGAAAAGGGCCTGATCCTGCTCACCTGCGGCGTGCACGGCAACGTCATCCGCTTCCTCGCGCCGATCACCATCCAGGACGAGGTTTTTGCCGAGGCGCTCGACATTCTCGAAGCCGCCATGGTCGAGGCCCGCGCCGCCTGAGCGCAGCCGAAACCTGAACCACATCCTCCCAAGGCGACACCCGGGGCATAGCTCCGGGTGATTGGCCTTTCATGTCCAAAAGGAACGAAACCATGGCCCTCCATGATGCCCTCACGAGGCACCTGAAGTCGAGCGACCTCCTGCGCGATGCCGGCTATGTCAACGGCAACTGGATCGGCGGCAACGGCGCCGCGACCTTCGACGTCCTCAACCCCTCGACCGGCGAAAAGCTGGCGACGCTGCCGGAAATGGGCGCGAGCGAGACGGCCGCCGCCATCGACGCCGCCTATGCGATCCAGCCGCTCTGGGCCGCCCGCCCGGCCAAGGACCGCTCCGTGCTGCTGCGCAAGTGGTACGACCTCATCATCGCCAATGCCGATGAACTTGCCGCCATCCTTACCGCCGAAATGGGCAAGCCGCTGGCCGAAGCCAAGGGCGAAATCCTCTATGCCGCCTCCTATATCGAGTGGTACGCGGAAGAGGCCAAGCGCATCAACGGCGAGACGATCCCGGCTCCCTCCGCCGACAAGCGCATGCTCGTCATCAAGCAGCCGGTCGGCGTCGTCGGCACGATCACGCCCTGGAACTTCCCGGCTGCGATGATCGCGCGCAAGGCCGCCCCGGCGCTCGCCGTCGGCTGCACGGTGGTCTCCAAGCCGGCCGAGCAGACGCCGCTTTCGGCCATCGCCCTTGCCGTGCTGGCGGAAAAGGCCGGCATCCCGGCCGGCGCCTTCAACATCATCCTCGGCACCGATGGTCCCGCCATCGGCAAGGAGCTGTGCTTCAATCCGAAGGTACGGAAAATCTCCTTCACCGGCTCCACGGAAGTCGGCCGCATCCTGATGCGCCAGTGCTCCGACCAGATCAAGAAGGTGAGCCTGGAGCTTGGCGGCAACGCGCCCTTCATCGTCTTCGACGATGCGAACCTCGACGCCGCCGTCGAAGGCGCGATGGCCTCGAAGTACCGCAATGCCGGCCAGACCTGCGTGTGCGCCAACCGGCTCTACGTGCAGTCGAACGTCTACGACGCCTTTGCCGAGAAGCTGGCGAGGAAGGTTGCCGAGCTTTCGGTCGGCGACGGCTTCGACAAGGGCACGACCATCGGCCCGCTGATCGAGGAAGCCGCCATCGACAAGGTCGAGGCTCATATCGCCGATGCCGTTTCCAAGGGCGCGACGGTGATTGCCGGCGGCAAGCGTATCGCGGGCCAGGGCACCTTCTTCGAGCCGACCGTGCTGAAGGGCGTCGCCCGCGGCATGACGGTGGCGAAGGAAGAGACCTTCGGCCCCGTCGCCCCGCTCTTCCGCTTCGACACGGTCGAGGATGTGATCGAGCAGGCCAACGACACCGAATTCGGCCTTGCCGCCTACTTCTTCGCCGGCGACCTCAAGAAGGTCTGGAAGGTGGCGGAAGCGCTGGAATACGGCATGGTCGGCGTCAATACCGGCCTCATCTCCTCCGAAGCCGCCCCCTTCGGCGGCATCAAGCAGTCCGGCCTCGGCCGCGAAGGCTCCGCCCACGGCGCGGACGACTATCTGGAGCTGAAATACGTCTGCATGGGTGATGTGGCCTGACATATCCCGGATCGCCCCACCTCAGTGGGGCGGTCTCTATGCAGCTTCGATATCCGTTTTGGAGAAGTCGTCGCCTTTGTAGAGCAGCGGCATGTTGAGATGCCGGGCGCAGGCATAGGCGAAACAGTCGCCGAAGTTGAGGCCTGCAGGATGACGTCCCTTGCCGAAGCGTTGATAGGCGTCGACGGCAGCGGCCGTCATTGCCGGCTCGATCGTAGCCACCGTAACATCGAAGGGACGAATATAGGCCTGCACCTCACGCAGGGCTGCTTGCGGCTCAAGTCCGAAAATCCTGCTGTAAGCGACGGACGCTTCCCAAAGCGCCATCGGCGACGTCACCCTCGTATCAACGCTCATCAAACGCGCAGACAGTATCGTCGCATCGCTTTCATCCGCCATCATGGCGACGATGGCCGAGGCATCGATAAACATCAGTCTTCGTAAAGGCTATCGATGAAGACCTTGTCGGCCTTGAGACCAGTCGGGGAATACTTCTGATTCAGCGCGCGGGTCATGGCAACAGCCTTCTCCACCAAGGTCGGCTCGCTTTCAGCCCGCTCGAGTTCATGCGCCAAAGCCTGCCGCACCGCCTCGGTCTTGCTGACTTTGCGCAGAGTGGAAAGCCGGTCGGCGAGCCTATCGACTTCCTGATCCTTTACATACAGCGGCATGGTATATCCCTTTACAGCTAGGGGTATATATAGCACGCTTTATCCGGCTTTCAAAGCTCAGGCCGTCTTCACCGTCTCCGGATGCGCCGCCTTGAAGGCCGGTAGTTCGAGGCAGGTTTCGGCGATGCGGCGCACCCGTTCCAGGCCGGATATGTCGACGTTCCAGCGGTTCGCATTGTAGACCTGCGGGACGAGGCAGAAGTCGGCCATAGTGGGGGTGTCGCCGTGGCAGAAAGTGCCGGTGGCGGAATTTTCGAGCAGGGTTTCGACGGCCGCGAGGCCTTCGCCGATGAACTTCTTCATCCAGTTGGAACGAACCTCGTCTCCGCCGCCAGTGATGTCCATGACATGGCCGACGATGCCCGTGTTGCAGACGGCGTGGATTTCCATGGCGATGGCGTAGGAGAGCGTGCGCACGCGCTGCCGCCCGAGCGGGTCGGCAGGGAGGAAACGCGCCTCAGGGCGCGTTTCCGAGAGGTATTCGATGATCGCGAGGGATTGTGTTAACGTCTGGCCTTCGATCACCAGCGCCGGGACGAGGCCCTGCGGATTGCGGGCGCGGTGTTCGGGCGCGCGCTGCTCACCGGCCAGAAGGTTCACGGAGACCCGCCGGTAGGCGAGGCCGAGACTTTCAAGCGCGATGCGTACGCGGTAACTGGCGGAGGAGCGCCAGTAATCGTAGAGCACGATCTCCTCGCTCATCGGGTCAGTCCTTTTCGTAGCGCGTCACGGTCTGCTCGATGGCGCCGAAAATGGAGTGGCCGGACTTGTCCTTCATCTCGATGCGCACGATGTCGCCGAACTTCATGAAGGGCGTCTTCGGGGCACCGGTCGAGAGCGTCTCGATGGTGCGCACCTCGGCGATGCAGGAATAGCCTGCACCGCCTTCGGAGACCGGCTTGCCAGGGCCGCCGTCCAGCTTGTTGGAAACCGTGCCGGAACCGATGATCGAGCCGGCGACGAGCGGGCGGGTTTTTGCGGCGTGAGCGACGAGCTGGCCGAAATCGAACGTCATGTCGACGCCGGCATCCGCCTTTCCGAAGGCCTTGCCGTTGAGCGAGACGAGAAGCGGAAGGTGCAGCTTGCCGCCGTCCCAGGCATCGCCCAGTTCATCCGGCGTGACGGCGACGGGGGAGAAGGCGGAGGAGGGCTTCGACTGGAAGAAGCCGAAGCCCTTGGCGAGTTCGCCCGGAATGAGGCCACGCAGCGAGACGTCATTGACGAGCATGACGAGGCGGATCGCATCGCGCGCCTCTTCCACGCTTGCCCCCATCGGCACGTCATCGACGACGACGGCGATCTCGCCTTCCATGTCGATACCCCATGCCTCGTCGGACGCCAGGATCGGGTCGCGCGGGCCGAGGAAACTGTCGGAGCCGCCCTGGTACATCAGCGGATCAGTCCAGAAGCTCTCCGGCATCTCGGCATTGCGGGCCTTGCGGACGAGTTCGACGTGATTGACATAGGCCGAGCCGTCCGCCCACTGGTAGGCGCGCGGCAGCGGGGAGGTCGCGTCGTGCTCGTGGAAGCGGGCGGTCGGCTGCGAGCCGGTTTCCAACCCTTCGGCGACCCGTTCCAGCCGCGGCGCGACATGCGCCCAGTCGTCCAGCGCCGCCTGCAGGCTGCGGGCGATATGGCCCACTTCCGAGCAGCGCGTCAGGTCGCGCGAGACGACGACCAGACGGCCGTCGCGGGTGGAATCCTTCAGTGTCGCAAGTTTCATGCGTATCGCTCCCGATCTTGTTTCCGGCCGGCGGATCGTGTCATCTTCCGGCCGCCTGTCTCCACCCGCATGCGCCGCGTCCGCGCCGCATCGCCTCTCCAAGGAAATCCCGCTTGAACCGCACGGTCCGAAATTCCCTGCTGATCACCGCCGGCTTCATCGCCGCGACGGCCGCCATCCTTTATACGATGGGTCAGCCGCTCATCTGCAAGTGCGGATATGTGAAACTGTGGCATGGGGTGGTGTTTTCTTCGGAAAATTCGCAGCAGCTTTCCGACTGGTACACGCCGAGCCACATCATCCACGGCATCCTGTTCTACGGCTTCTTCACGCTGATCCTTCCCAAGGCGAGCATCAATGTGCGCCTGACGCTGGCGCTCATCGTGGAATGCGCGTGGGAAATCCTCGAAAACACCGACATGATCATCAACCGCTATCGCGAGGCGACGATCTCGCTCGACTATTTCGGCGACAGCGTGATCAATTCCAGCGCGGATATCCTCGCCATGGTGGTCGGCTTCTTCCTCGCCGCGCGCCTGCCCGCCTGGGCAAGCGTCGCGCTCATCGTCGTCTTCGAGGCAACCACGACCTGGCTCATCCGCGACGGGCTGGCGCTGAACATCCTGATGCTCGTCTGGCCGCTGGACGCCGTGAAGGCCTGGCAGGGCGGTTAGGCTCACTTGATACCCGGCGTGCCGTCGAACTTGCGCTCCAGGCCGTCCCAGCATTCGAGATAGTTGTCCTGCAACGTCTCCAGTTCGGCGGCGAACTTCGTGAGCTGCTGCGGGAAGCGCGTCTCGAACATGAAGGCCATGGTATGGTCGAGCTTGAGGGGCTTCAGCTCGGTGTTTGAAGCCTTCTCGAAGCCGGTGGCGTCCGGGCCGTGAGGCAGCATCATGTTGTGCAGGCTCATGCCGCCGGGCACGAAGCCCTCTTCCTTGGCGTCGTACTGGCCGTGGATCAGGCCCATGAACTCGCTCATGATGTTGCGGTGATACCACGGCGGACGGAAAGTGTGCTCGGCCACCATCCAGCGCGGCGGGAAGATCACGAAGTCGATATTCGCCGTGCCGGCCTCCTCGGTCGGGGCCGTCAGTACCGTGAAGATCGACGGGTCGGGATGGTCGAAAAGGATCGCGCCGACCGGCGAATAGGTTCTGAGGTCATATTTGAACGGCGTGTAATTGCCGTGCCAGGCAACGACGTCGAGCGGGGAATGGCCGATCTCGGTGACGTAGAACTTGCCGCACCATTTGACATGGACGCGGCAGGGCGTCTCCTTGTCCTCGTAGGCGGCGACGGGGGTCTTGAAGTCGCGGGGGTTGGCAAGGCAGTTGGCGCCGATCGGGCCGCGATCCGGCAGGGTGAATTTCGCGCCGTAGTTCTCGCAGACATAGCCGCGCCAGACATCGCCCTCGCCGATGCGCGAGACCTTGAACATCATGCCGCGCGGGATGAGGCAGATTTCCAGCGGCTCGACATCCATGATGCCCATTTCGGTGAAGACGCGGATCGCGCCCAGCTGCGGCACGACCAGCAATTCACCGTCAGCATTGAAGAAATAATCGTCCACCATGTCGGCGTTGAACGTATAGGCGTGCGCTGCCATGCCGACCTGGGTCAGCACGTCGCCGGCCGTCGTCATGGTGCGGATGCCTTCGAGGAAGTTTTGCGTTTCCTGCGGCGCAGGCAACGGATTCCAGCGAAGCTGGCCGAGCGGCAGGGAATGATCATCGAGGCAGGGCGCTGTCTTCCAGTGCGGATAGTCCGCATTGGAGAAGCGGCGGGTATGGCGCACGCTCGGACGGATGCGATAGAGCCAGGAGCGCTCGTTGGTGCCACGCGGAGCGGTGAAGGGCGAGCCGGAAAGCTGTTCTGCATAGAGGCCGTAGTTGCACTTCTGCGGGCTGTTCTGGCCCTGCGGCAGCGCGCCGGGCAGGGATTCCGTCTCGAAATCGTTGCCGAAGCCCGGCATGTATTTCAGGCTGTTGGTGCTCTCCGCCATAGCTTGCCCTCCTCCGCACGGCTCTTTATCAGATGGTTACAGATGTAACCGTCAATTTTGTAACCATCAAGGCGGCCCGCAATGGATTTCAAGCTCGAGACCTTCCTGCCCTATCGGCTCAACCAGGCGGCCGAACGGGTGAGCCAGCGCTTTGCTGCACAATACCGCGACCGCTACCGGATGACCCGGCCGGAATGGCGAGCACTCGCCGCCCTTGGCGCCTATGGGCGCATGACGGCGACGGAGATCGGCGCCAATTCCAGCATGCACAAGACGAAGGTGTCCCGCGCTGTCCGGGCGCTGGAAGAAAAGCGCTGGCTGAAGCGCAGCGAGGACATGAGCGACCGCCGTGTCGAGCATCTGGAACTGACGCCGGCGGGAAAGCGCATCTACGGCGAGATGATCACGCTTGCCCGGGCCTATGATGAGGAGATGGCGCGGCTTCTGGCGGATGGCCTTCGTCAACTCGAAGCGGGCCTTGCGGCCATCGAGGCGAAGCTGACGCCGGAACCCGCCCGGCGCGGCCCGAAGGATTGACGGCGGGCACGTCAGTCCGATTTCGGCACGTGCTCCGGCTTGCCCTTGTGGCTGGTCGAGGCCAGCTCCTCCAGTTCCTTTTCCGACATGGATTTCTCCATGCTCCGTGAGGCGCCCTTGAGCGCGCTCTTCTTCACATCGCCGCGCTTTGCGGCGAGCGCCGCGCCCGCGGCCTTCTGCTGCGCTTTCGATCTTGCCGGCATGGCAGCCTCCCTTGCGATATCAGCGTAAACGCCCGCCCTCGGCCGATGTTCCGGGATGATCGAGAGGACGCCCCGTCACCCCCGCTCCTTCACCGTCTCCATCGCCACATTGGTCGAGGTGTTGGCGACATAGGGCAGGTTCGAGATGCGCTCGCCGAGCACGAGGCGGTATTTCTTGATGTCGCGGGTGCGGATCTTCAGGAGATAGTCGAAGCGGCCGGCGATCATGTGGCACTCCTCCACCTCCTTGATCTTCTTGACCGCCGCGTTGAAACTGTTCAGCGCCTCCTCGTGGGTGTTGGTCAGCTTCACCTCGGCGAATGCGATATGGTCGAGGTTCATCTTCGAGGGGTTGAGGATCGCCTTGAAGCCCTGGATGAAACCTTCCGCGATCAACCGCTTGAAGCGGTTCTGACAGGGCGTCTTGGAAAGACCCACCTTCTCGGCCAGCTCCGCAACGGGAATACGGCCGTTTTCCGTGAGTTCCTCGAGGATTTTCCGGTCGAAGGCATCCAACGACCCATCAACATGGGAAATATCGGGCAAATCACCCTCCATTCTTCAAAAAATAGATGCGATCAGCCTAATCGAAGACAATTTGAAGTCCATTTGTTTTTCAGCATCGTGATATTGTCCGCACCAGTTTCCCGGATCTACCAAGCGAAATCCGGCCGTTCTGGATACGGCCGGCGCAGGCGGCGATCCGGTGTCAAGCACAGGGGGATGATGGTGCACGACAAGAGCTTCGATGATAGCATGCGGCCGGACCTTCTCAGCCACTACAAGCCGCTCGGCATAAGGGCGCTGGTTGCGGCCTGCAGCATCAAGGCGGAGCGGTCCGCGCGCGGTGAGCCGGACATCCTGCTCCATCACGCGCCGGAGTTCCATGACGTCCCCGACTGGGACGAGCCGTCGATTGCCTTCATCCGCTGATTTCCTACCGAACCCCGCGTCTCATAGGTCCTTCCATGCAGAACCCCTTCGCCAATTTCGCCCCGCCGATCCGCCCGCAGAGTGAACTGCGCCAGGCCATCACCGCCGCCTATCGCCGGCCGGAAACCGAGTGCCTGCCGCCGCTCGTCGCCGCCGCGCGCGTCACGGAAGCCGAGCGCTACGACATCCGCAGCACAGCCCGCACGCTGATCGAGGCGCTGCGCGCCAAGCACAAGGGCACCGGCGTCGAGGGTCTGGTGCAGGAATATTCGCTGTCGAGCCAGGAAGGTGTGGCACTGATGTGCCTTGCCGAGGCGCTGCTGCGCATTCCGGACACCGACACGCGCGACGCGCTGATCCGCGACAAGATCGCCGAAGGCGACTGGACCTCCCATATCGGCGGTGGCAAGTCGATGTTCGTCAACGCCGCGACCTGGGGCCTCGTCGTCACCGGCAAGCTCACCTCCACCGTCAACGACCGCGGCCTTTCCGCCGCGCTGACGCGCCTCATCGCGCGGGCCGGCGAGCCGGTCATCCGCCGCGGCGTCGACATGGCGATGCGCATGATGGGCGAGCAGTTCGTCACCGGCGAGACCATCGAGGAAGCGCTGAAGCGCTCCAAGCCGCTCGAAGCCCGCGGCTTCCGCTATTCCTACGACATGCTGGGCGAAGCCGCGACGACCGCCGCCGACGCCGAGCGCTACTACCGCGACTACGAGAAGGCCATCCACGCCATCGGCAAGGCCTCGGACGGCCGCGGCATCTATGACGGCCCCGGCATCTCCATCAAGCTCTCGGCGCTGCATCCGCGTTATGTCCGCGCGCAGGCCGAACGCGTCGTGGGCGAACTGCTGCCGAAGGTGAAGGCGCTCGCCGCCATCGCCAAGAGCTACGATATCGGCCTCAACATCGACGCCGAGGAGGCCGACCGGCTGGAGCTTTCGCTCGATCTGCTCGAAGGCCTCTGCTTCGACGAAAACCTCAAGGGTTGGAACGGCCTCGGCTTCGTGGTGCAGGCCTATGGCAAGCGCTGCCCCTTCGTGCTCGACTTCATCATCGACCTTGCCCGCCGCTCCGGCCGGCGCGTCATGGTGCGCCTCGTCAAGGGCGCCTATTGGGACGCCGAGATCAAGCGCGCCCAGCTCGACGGCCTCGAAGGCTTCCCGGTCTATACGCGCAAGATCTACACGGACGTCGCCTATGTCGCCTGCGCCCGCAAGCTGCTGGCCGCGCCGGATGCCGTCTTCCCGCAGTTCGCCACGCATAATGCGCAGAGCCTCGCGACGATCTACCAGCTCGCCGGCCCCGACTTCTCTGTCGGCAAATACGAGTTCCAGTGCCTGCACGGCATGGGCGAGCCGCTTTACGACGAGGTAGTCGGCAAGGACAAGCTGGACCGGCCCTGCCGCATCTACGCTCCCGTCGGCACGCATGAGACGCTGCTCGCCTACCTCGTCCGCCGCCTCCTCGAAAACGGCGCGAACTCCTCCTTCGTCAACCGTATCTCCGACCCGAAGGTCTCGGTGGAATCGCTGATCGCCGATCCGGTCGATATCGTCGCCGCCATGCCCGTCGTCGGCGCGCAGCACGACCAGATCGCCCTGCCCGGCGACCTCTTCGGCAAGAACCGCGAGAACTCCAAGGGGCTCGACCTCTCCAACGAGACGACGCTTGCCGCGCTTGCCGGCCAGCTTGCCGGCACCGCAGCGAAACAGTGGCACGCCGCCCCGCTTCTGGCGGACGGCTCCACCGCCGGCGAGACGAGCGACGTGCTGAACCCAGCCGACCACCGCGATATCGTCGGCAGCGTCACCGAGATCAAGGCGGAGCACGCCGAGCGCATCGTCGCCATGGCGGCCGACAGCGTCGCTGCCTGGGCCGCGACCTCGCCCGCCGAGCGCGCCGCCTGCCTCGACCGCGCGGCGGACCTCATGGAAGCCCGCATCGAGTCGCTGATGGGCATCATCATGCGCGAGGCCGGCAAGTCGGCGGCCAACGCCATCGGCGAAGTGCGCGAGGCGGTCGACTTCCTGCGCTACTACGCCGAACAGGCGCGCCGCACGCTCGGCCCGTCCCATCTGCCGCTCGGCCCGATCGTCTGCATCAGCCCGTGGAACTTCCCGCTCGCCATCTTCACCGGCCAGGTCGCCGCCGCGCTCGTCGCCGGCAACGCGGTGCTGGCGAAGCCTGCGGAAGAAACCCCCGTCATCGCGCATGAAAGCGTGAAGATCCTGCACGAGGCCGGCGTTCCGGTCGGTGCGCTGCAGTTCGTGCCCGGCGCGGGCCGCGTGGGCGCTGCCCTCGTCGGCGCGTCGAAGACGGCCGGCGTCATGTTCACCGGCTCGACGGAAGTCGCCCGCCTCATCCAGGCCCAGCTTGCCGAGCGCCCTTCGGAAACCGGCAAGCCGATCCCGCTGATCGCCGAAACCGGCGGCCAGAACGGCATGATCGTCGATTCCTCGGCGCTCGCCGAACAGGTCGTCGGCGACGTCATCGCCTCGGCCTTCGACAGCGCCGGCCAGCGCTGCTCGGCGCTGCGCGTGCTCTGCCTTCAGGACGATGTCGCAGACCGGACGCTCACCATGCTGAAGGGCGCGCTCAAGGAACTGACGCTCGGTCGCACGGACAGCCTCAATGTCGATATCGGCCCGGTCATCACGGCCGAAGCCCGCGACGGCATCGTCAAGCACATCGAGCACATGCGCGAACTCGGCAACAAGGTCGAGCAGCTTCCGCTGTCGGCAGGCACCGAGAACGGCACCTTCGTTCCGCCGACGATCATCGAGCTGAAGACGCTCTCCGACCTCAAGCGCGAAGTCTTCGGCCCCGTGCTGCACGTCATCCGCTTCCGCCGCGCCGATCTCGACCGGCTGATCGACGACATCAACGCCTCGGGCTACGGCCTCACCTTCGGCCTGCACACGCGCCTCGACGAGACGATCGCGCATGTCGTCAGCCGCATCAAGGTCGGCAATATCTACGTCAACCGCAACATCATCGGCGCGGTCGTCGGCGTGCAGCCCTTCGGCGGACGCGGCCTTTCCGGCACGGGTCCCAAGGCCGGCGGCCCGCTCTATATCGGCCGCCTCGTGCAGAAAGCCCCGGTCCCGCCGCAGCAGGATTCGGTGCATACCGACCCGGCGCTGCGCGACTTCATCACCTGGCTCGACCACAAGGGCAAGGCGGCGGAAGGCGCAACTGCCCGCGGCTTCGCCAACCGCTCCGCGCTCGGCCTCGAGCGGGAACTGCCCGGCCCGGTCGGTGAGCGCAACATCTACGCGCTGCATCCGCGCGGCCGCATCCTCCTCGTACCCAAGACGGAGGCAGGCCTCCTGCGGCAGGTCGCGGCAGCGCTCGCGACGGGCAACCAGATCGTCATCGACAGCGTCGATGCGCTGAAGCCCGTCCTCGCCGATCTGCCCGCCTCCGTCGCGGCCCGCCTGTCGTGGACGGCGGACTGGGCGAAGGACAGCCCATTTGCCGGCGCGCTTGTCGAGGGCGAGGCGGAGGATGTTCAGCGTGTCAACCGCAAGATCGCCGCCCTTCCCGGCCCGCTCGTTCTGGTGCAGGCGGCGACCACCGCAGAACTGACCGGCGATCCGGAAGCCTATTGCCTCAACTGGCTGCTGGAGGAGGTCTCAACCTCCATCAACACCGCCGCCGCCGGCGGCAATGCCAGCCTGATGGCTATCGGCTGATATAGCGTCGCGGCGGGTCCCGCCGCGACACGCTCTTCTGGGCAGGCCCCTCATCCGGCCTGCCGGCCACCTTCTCCCCGCAAGCGGGGAGAAGGAGATATGCCGCACTGATTTCCCAAATCTTCATTCTTGCGTGGGGCACGTCCCCTCTCCCCGCTTGCGGGGAGAGGGTTAGGGTGAGGGGCAACGCTCCAAACGCCACGCCCCAATTCCCACCACCGAATCACCCGTCATCAGCCCCGCCCCAAGCGCCTCCATCACCCGTACGGAGCGCGCCAAATAAGGCGTGTCTACCTCCACGTTTCCTTCCGTAGGCGGATCGCCGATATCCGCGTCGAGAAGGCATGCCTCGCGCCAGCCTGACCTGCAAATTAACCATTTGTTAACCATTTCACCGCTACACCGGGGCTACCGAAAATTAACCAAGATGACTGACGTGTTAACTCAACCCCGGCCGATCCGCCTCAAGGGGCGGTCCTTCCTTGCGCTTGCGCTGACCCCGGAGCTGCCCTTCGCGGACTGGCTGCGGCGGCTCGACGACCTCGCCGCCCGTTCGGCCGGCTTCTTCCTTCGCCGGCCGGTGGTGCTGGACGTCGAGGGGCTGGATATCGACCGCGCGGAGCTGCGCGAGCTGGTCGACCAGCTCAATGCGCGCAATGTACGCGTCATGGGCATCGAGGGCGCACGCTCCTCCCTGCTCGGTCCTGACATGCCTCCGGCCATGGCCGATGGACGCCCGGCAGGCGACATCGAGGCCCCGGAAGGCGAGCCGGCGGCAGCGACGGAAACAGCCAAGCCTGTGGCAAACCCAGCACCCGTCGCCGCCGTGCCGGTCCAGACGACGCCGTCGCTGGTGGTTTCCCGGCCCGTGCGCTCCGGCCAGTCAATCTTCTTCCCGGAAGGCGATGTCACCATCATCGGCTCCGTCGCCTCGGGCGCGGAGATTGTCGCGGGCGGCTCCATCCACGTCTACGGCCCCCTGCGCGGCCGGGCGATGGCAGGTTCGACGGGCAATGCTTCGGCGCGCATCTTCTGCCGCAAGCTGGAAGCCGAACTGATCGCCATCGACGGGTTCTACAAGACGGCTGACGACATGGAGCAGGAACTGCGCGGCAAGCCCGGGCAGGTCTGGCTGGAAGGCGAAACAATCAAGGCCGCGACTCTCGGCTGACGAAATCCAACGCACTGGAGACACATATGGGCAAGGTAATCGTTGTCACATCGGGCAAGGGCGGCGTCGGCAAGACGACGTCGTCGGCCGCACTGGGCGCCGCGCTGGCGCAGAATGGCGAGAAGGTCGTCGTCGTGGATTTCGACGTCGGCCTGCGCAACCTCGACCTCGTCATGGGCGCCGAGCGCCGCGTGGTCTATGACCTCGTCAACGTCATCCAGGGCGAAGCCAAACTGACGCAGGCGCTGATCCGCGACAAGCGCGTCGAGACGCTCTACCTGCTGCCGGCCTCGCAGACCCGCGACAAGGACAACCTGACCCCCGAGGGCGTCGAGAAGGTCATCGCGGCCCTCAAGAATGCCTTCGACTGGGTGATCTGCGACAGCCCCGCCGGCATCGAGCGCGGCGCGACGCTCGCCATGCGCCATGCCGACGTCGCCATCGTCGTCACCAATCCGGAAGTCTCCTCCGTGCGCGACTCCGACCGCATCATCGGCCTCCTCGATTCCAAGACGCTGAAGGCGGAGAACGGCGAACGCATCGAAAAGCACCTGCTGCTGACCCGTTACGATGCCGTGCGCGCCGAGCGCGGCGACATGCTGAAGGTCGACGACGTGCTGGAAATCCTCTCCATCCCGCTGCTCGGCATCATTCCGGAAAGCATGGACGTACTGCGCGCCTCCAACGTCGGCGCGCCTGTGACGCTGGCCGATGGCCGCAGCGCCCCGGCGCTCGCCTATTTCGAAGCGACGCGCCGTCTCAAGGGCGAGGACCTGCCGGTCACCATTCCCGGCGACAAGCGCAGCTTCCTCGGCAAGATCTTCGGAAGGAAAGCGGCATGAACCTGTTCCGTTTCTTCTCCCGTGGCCAGTCGGCCCCGGCAGCGCGCGAGCGCCTGCAGGTGCTGCTCGCCCATGAGCGGGCCTCCACCGGCGACTCGGACCTCGTCAACAAGCTGCGCGACGAAATCCTGAAGGCGATTTCCAAGCACATGCAGGTCGACGACGAGAAGGTCTCCATCAAGATGGAGCGCGGCGCGCAGGTCTCCACGCTCGCCGTCGACATCGAGATCCCGTTCGACGCCGGCAAAAAGGCCGCCTGACGCCAATTGTCTCTCTTTCCGGGCATCCGCGGATGCCCGGCGCTCCGGAAGCGAAGGACCATCCCGACCAAACCGGCTCCCCCGAGCCGGCCATCCCATCACCAGTTATCGAAGGAGTATGTCATGACCCGTTTAGCTCTTCTGGAAAGGCTCAAGGCAGCCCAGCAGACGCCCAGGCACCAGGGACGTGACATCACCACGATCAGCGCCATCCTCTCCAACCAGGCACTGGCCCGCCATGTCGAAGTCTGCGAACAGGCGGCAGGAATCACGGCTGCGCAGGACGAGCCTGCGCGCAAGGCGAACTGAAACGCTGCACCGCGTCGCCGGCATGCGGCAGGCTGCGCCGCCCCGCAACCAATGAACGACCGCCCTCCGCACCCGGAAGGCGGTCGCCTGATTTTGCGGCCTTGCTTCGCATCTGGCACCCTGTCCATGACAAGTCGGAAAACGACCCGGATGCCGGCCTAAAAGCGTCATCCACAGCCCTCAATTCATAAAGTTGACTCTTGCAGTCATATATAATATCCGCCATCGCATCCGCTCCCCGGATAGTCGAACTGGAGATATTTATGAACATTGTTAAAGGCTTAGCCGGGCCGCTAGCAGCGGTGGCCGTTGGGATCGCGCACGCCCATGCCACGGACATTCGCGGCTTCACCGAATTCGAGGGACGATGGCTGGGAGGCGAGGCGGCGGGCGACCTCGGCATCATGCTGCCCTTCCGCCTCGACGACAGCCAGTCGCTCTTCCTCGACCTGAACGGTACGCTCACCGAGGGCGGGGTCCGCCAGGGATCGCTCGGCGCGGGCTACCGTCTGGGAACGCCCGGCCAATGGACATTCGGCTTCTACGGCTATTACGACTATCTGCGCTCCAGCTACGGCAACGACTTCCATCAGCTTTCCTTCGGCGCGGAAGCCCTCGGCCCGGTCTTCGAAACGCGCGCCAACATCTACCTGCCGCAACACGGCGGCAAGGCGGCGGACGGAGCCGGACGCGGCGAGGTCGTCAACGGCGCCCTGAAGTTCCGGGCGGGGCGCGAAGAAGGCCGCGCGGGCGCGGATGCGGAGATCGGCGTCAAGGTTCCCGGCGTTTCGCCGGATGGCAATGCCGAACTCAAGCTTTTCGCCGGCAGCTACTGGTACAACGGCCGTAATATCAGCGACATGTTCGGCGGCAGGCTGCGCGCCGAACTCACCGTCGCCAACGTCGCCGGCCTTCCCGCCGGATCGACTTTCTCCTTCGGAGCCAGCGCTTCCTACGACAACGAGGACAAGCTGACCGGCGGCGTCATGGCGCGGGTCCGCATCCCGTTCGGCGCACCTGCGGGCGAGGCGATCGATCCGTTCGACGCAACGACGCAGGCCGTTCGCCGAAGCGCATCCATCCGCACCGAGGTCGCCGCAAGCGGCCCGCTGGAAGACGCCGTCTTCCTCTTCAACGGGCAGACTGTCGGCACGGTGCTGAACATCTCCGGCGCAAGCGGCGACGCGGCCGCCATTAACGCCCTGATGGCCGGCGCCGGGAACGGCGCGCTCATCCTGGCGGACGGTAATCTCGGCCTCAACGATTCGCTGGCGCTGGGCGAGAGCCAGGCGCTGCTTGGCGGGGGCGGAACGCTGGCGCTGCGGGGTGCGTCCAGCGGTGGGCGCGGCACGTTCACCAACCGGGGTGCGGCGACGACGCTGACCGGCTACAATCCCGCACAGGACGTCGTGACCATGGCCTCGGGCAGCATGATCTCCTCTCTCGCGATCACCGGCGGCCTTGCCGGCATCGGCAGCACCGACACGTCCGGCCTCGTCATCGATACCGTCGACATCTCCCGCACCGCCCATGACGGCATCCGCCTGACGCGCGTCGACGGCGCTACCGTCGAAAACAGCACCATCCACGATCTCTACATCTGCACGAACAACACGACCTGCGAATTCGCCGTCGGCGACCCGAACCGCGCGCCCTATGCCGCCATCAGCGCGCACGGTACGAAGAACCTCACGGTTCGCGACACGACCATCGACAGCGTCACCTACGGCGTCTTCGCCGGCAGCGTGATCGACGACAGCGGCTGGCCGCCGGTCATCACCGATCTCGCCAGCAACATCGTGATCGACAATGTGACGATCTCCCGTTCGCGCCGCGAGGGCATCCTCCTCGTCGCTGCCGACGGCGTGACCATGAACAAGGTGACGATCGACAACACGAAGCAGGATCGCGATATGGATCTCGTCGTGTTGCAAGCGACATCGAATGTCAGGATCACCGACATGTCGCTGAAGGGCGGCATCAACGGCCTGATGCTGGTCACCGCCTCCACGCTGGAAGACGTGGGCCAGACGACCAATGTCAGCGTCGATGGCCTGAAGATCGACGGCCCGACCAATGCCGGCATCTTCTTCAACCCCGTCTCCGGGATCGACCTGAAGAACGTGACGATCACCAATGCCGGAACATACGGCATGTTCCTCTATGGCTCCGACTGGACCGGCCCCGTCGCCGACATCTCCTTCGAGAATGTCGTCATCGACAATGCCAGGCAGGCGGGGATTTACCTGATGGGACCATTGGAAGACCTTTCCGGCGACGTCACCGTCAAGAACACACCCCGCGATTGCGAGACGAACCCCTGGCTGGGAAGCTCGATCACGCAGCCCGGCGGTTCGGTCTTCCTCCTGAACGGCCAGGAGCTTGGCGCAAGCACCCTCGCGCGGTGCAATTGAGCGAGAACGGGGCCCCGCGGCGCACCGCTGCGGGACCCGCCGGCCAACGGCACTAGCGCGCGAATTTCCGCGCGCCGGCGACGCAAAGCACGATGGCGAGCGTGGTGGCGATCATCAGCGGGCTGACCTTCTCATGCAGCAGCATGGCGGCCAGCAGCAGGCCGAAGAAAGGCTGGAGGAGCTGCAACTGTCCCACCGCCGCGATGCCGCCGACGGCGAGACCGCGATACCAGAAGACGAAGCCGACCAGCATGCTGAAGATGGAGACATAGGCAAGGCCCGCCCATGCGCCGCCGGTAATTCCGGCCCATGTCGCGGGAAGCGAGACCAGCGCGACGATTGCCATCGGCGGCAGCGCGATCACCAGCGCCCAGGAAATGACCTGCCAGCCGCCGAACCGGCGGGAAAGCTGCGCGCCTTCCGCATAACCGAGGCCGCAGGCAATGATGGCGGCGATCATCAGGAGGTCGCCGGCAAGCGAGATTTCCGCGCCGGAATTCAGCGCGAAGCCAACGACCATGGCGCTGCCAAGGCAGGAGAAGAGCCAGAAGAGCGGCTTCGGCCGCTCGCCGCCACGCAGCACACCGAAAATGGCGGTGGCCAGCGGCAGGAGGCCGACGAAGACGATGGAATGAGCGGACGTGACATATTGCAGCGCCAGAGCCGTCAGCAGCGGAAAGCCGACGACAACGCCGAGCGCCACGATCGCCAGCGACAGGAGATCGGCCCGGGACGGCTTCGGCTGACGCAGTACAAAAAGCAGGGCCGCGGCCAGCAGGGCGGCGATGACTGCCCGCGCCGATGTCAGGAATATCGGCGAGAAGTCCGCAATGGCGACGCGCGTCGCCGGCAGCGACCCGCTGAAGATGACAACCCCGAGCAGCCCGCTGCCCCAACCTTCCAAAGATGTTTTCATGATACCTCGCATTCCCCCTTTCCATACGGACGAGGGGCTGGCGAAGGCAGAGACAAAGCAGTACAATTTTGCAAAACTGTACTGATACACGGAACCACACAATGGGAATGCAGACGAGGGCCGACCTCACCGGAAACCGGACCCTTGATGTCATGACAGCCATACGCGGACGGATTGCCGGTCGCGCGCTCGCACCAGGCGACCGCCTCCCTTCGATCCGCCGCTTCGCGGCCTCCATGGGTGTCTCGCCGTCGACCGTCGTGGAAGCCTATGACCGTCTCGCGGCGGAAGGGCTGATTCGGCCGCAGCGGGGTTCCGGCTTCTACGTCTCGAACATCGCCAAGCCGCCCCTGAAACTGGCGGAGGCAGAAACCCCGAAGGCACGGGCGGTCGATCCGTTCTGGGTGTCGCGCCAGTCGCTCGATGCGGACGAAGCCGTGCTGAAACCGGGCTGCGGCTGGCTCCCGGCCGACTGGATGCCGGACGAAGCGCTGCGGCGGGCGGTGCGCAGTCTGGCGCGCAGCAACGGCGACCTCCTCAGCTATTACGGCAGCACCCGCGGCTCGCCGGCGCTGCGGCGCCTGCTGCTCGGGCGGCTCGGCGAAGAAGGCATCGAGGCCGGCCCGGATCATCTGATGCTGACCAGCACGGGCACGCAGGCGCTCGACCTGATCTGTCGCTTCCTGCTACGGCCGGGCGATACGGTGCTTGTCGACGATCCCTGCTACTTCAATTTCCAAGCCCTGCTGAAGGCGCATCAGGCGCGGATCGTCGGGGTGCCCTTTGGCGTGAACGGGCCCGATATCGCGGCCTTCGAAGCCGTGCTCACCAGCGAGCGCCCGCGGCTCTACATCACCAATTCGGCGATCCACAATCCGACCGGCGCAACGCTTTCGCCACAGGTGGCGCACCGGCTGCTGAATGCCGCGGCGGAGAACGACACGATCATCGTCGAGGACGATATCTTCGCCGATTTCGAGCCGGAACCCTCGACCCGGCTCGCCGCGCTCGACGGGCTTTCCCGCGTCATCCGCATCGGCAGTTTCTCAAAAACCCTCTCCGCCTCCGCGCGCTGCGGCTATATCGCGGCGCGGCCCGATTGGATCGAAGGGTTGGTCGACCTGCAGATCGCCACCAATTTCGGCGGCCCAAGCCCGGTTTCCAGCGAAATCCTCGCGCATATGCTGGCGGGAGGCGGCTATCGCAAGCACATGGAGGAGCTGCGCCGCCGCCTCGTGCGCGCGCGGCGCGAGACCGCCGACCGGCTCCACCGGCTGGGCATCGAGCCGGTGCTCCTGCCGCGCGGCGGCTTCAATCTGTGGTGCCGGCTGCCGGACGGGATGGATTCGACGCCGGTGGCGCAGGCGGCCGTCGCCGAGGGGGTGGTGTTCGCGCCCGGCAATGTCTTCAGCGTCTCGCAGGGCGCGGCCGGCTTCATGCGCTTCAACGTCGCGCATATGATCGAACCGCGCGTCTATACCGTGCTGGAGGCGGCGATGAAGCGTGCGGGCTGACCGGGGTCAGGCCCGCCTGGGCATGCGAGGCGTGCCGGCCAGCAGCTTCTGCGTATAGGGATGGGCCGGGCGCGCGAGAATATCGCGCGTTGCGCCCTGCTCCACGATCCGCCCCTTCTCCAGCACGACAAGCCGTTCGCAAAGCAGCGCGACGAGCGCGATATCGTGCGAGACCACGATGAAGGTCGTGCAGGCCGACAGGGCGCGCAGGAGATCGATGATCCGGGTGCGCGTGGTGAGGTCCAGCGCGCTCACCACCTCGTCAGCGATGATCAGGCCGGGATTGGCGACGATGGCCCGCGCGATGGCGATGCGCTGGCGCTGGCCGCCGGAGAATTCGTGCGGATAGCGCTGCGCGGCATCGGCCGGCAGGTCGACGTCCCGCAGCGCCTGCGCGACGGCAGCCGCAATATCTGTTTCGATTTTCAGGGAGCGCAGCGGCTCGGCGATGATGTCGAAGACTCGCTGGCGCGGATCAAGCGAGGAATAGGGATCCTGGAACACCGCCTGCACGCTGCGGCGAAAACCGCGCATGAAGGTCCGGTCAGTGGTATCGAGGGGATCGCCCCGGAACGAGATCTCGCCGGTGGAGACCCGCTCCAGCCCGAGCAGCAGTTTTAGCAGGGTCGTCTTGCCGGAGCCGGATTCGCCGACAATGCCGAGATTGTCGCCGGCGGCCACGGAAAGGTCGATGCCGTGCAGCACCGTCTTTCCCTTCGCATAGCCGAAGGATACGCCGGAAAGATCGAGCAGCGTCACAGAGCGGCCTCCAGGGCTTCGTCGAAGTCGCGGGCGGCCGCGACCAACCCTTGCGTATAGGGATGGGCAGGACGGTCGAAGAGCGTGCCGACCGGGCCATGCTCGATCAGTTCGCCCTGACGCATCACCAGCGCCCGCTCGGCGATGGTGGCGACAACCGGCAGGTCGTGGCTGATGAAGAGAAGGCCCATGCCCTCGTCGCGCACCAGCGTTTCCAGCAATTTCAGGATTTCGGCCTGCGTGGTCACGTCGAGCGCTGTCGTCGGCTCGTCCGCGATCAGCAGCTTCGGGCGGCAGGCGAGCGCCATCGCGATGGCCGCGCGCTGGCGCTGCCCGCCGGAAATCTCGTGCGGGAAAGCGCGGGCGATGCGTTCCGGCTCCGGCAGGGCGACACGTTGCAGAAGCTCCACCACCCGCGCCCTTGCCTCCGCCCCGGCGAGCGTGACCCCGTCGCGCCGCGATCTTCGCCGCACCACCTCGGCCACCTGATCACCGATGCGCATCAGCGGATCGAGCGCCGTCATCGGCTCCTGGAACACGGCGGCGATGCTACGGCCGCGCAGGGGCACAAGATCACGGTCGCGCGCACCGACGACCTGCTGACCATCCAGCACGATGGAACCGGAAACGCGCATCGTCTCCGGCAGGAGACCGAGCACGGCGAGCGCCGTCAACGACTTGCCGGAGCCGGATTCGCCGATAAGGCCGATCCGCTCGCCCGCAGCGAGCGAAAAGGAGACGCCAGAGACCAGCACGCGGGTTGCCGCGCGGATTTCGAGGTTTTCGACGGACAGAAGCGCGCTCATCGGCTCCTCCTGCGAGTGGGATCGGCAATGTCGCGCAGGCCATCGGCAAAAAGGTTGAGGCCGATGACGAGGGAGACCAGCGCAAGGCCGGGCGCGATGGCGCCGAAGGGCGCGGTGTAGACGGAGGCCTGCGCCTCCTGCAGCAGCCGCCCCCAGGAGGCGTTCGGCGGCGGCGCGCCGAGGCCGAGATAGGAAAGCGAAGCCTCGGCGATCACCGCAAGGCCGAATTGCAGGGCGAAATTGACGATCAGCGTCGGCCAGATGTTCGGCAGGACATGGATGCGCACGATGCCCGCCCAGCCAGTACCGGCAACCCGCGCGGCAGTGATGTAGTCCATCGCAAGGACCCGCTTCGACAGGATGCGGGTCAGCCGCGCGACAATGGCCGAGCCGGCGATACCGATGGCGAGGATCGCCGTCCACAGGCTCGCCCCGTCGCTGGAAGCGACGATCAGCATGGCGAGGAGGAGCGTCGGGAAGGCGATGAGGATATCCAGTCCGGCGGCGAGGATATCGTCGAGCGTGCGGCTGGCGAAGGCGGCGAGAACACCGGTCGCAACGCCGATCAGCGCGCTCAGCGCCACCGCCCCGCAGCCGACCAGAAGGGCGATGCGCGAGCCGATCATGATCTGGGTCATGAGATCGCGGCCCAGCCGGTCCGTTCCCGCCCAATGGGCGAGCGAGGGACCTTCGAGGCGTCCACCCACCATGTCGCCGACCCCGTAGGGCGTCCAGACGAGGGAAAGCAGCCCGACGACGACATGCAGGCCGACCAGAAGCCCGCCAACAGCCAGCGGCCACGGGATCCGAGCTTTCTTCACGGCGCTTTCGCCCACCGTCACGGCATCGTACCCGCTCATACGCCACCTCCCGCAGCCCGGCCGCGCAGGCGCGGATCGACCAGCCTTTGCAGGAGATCGGCGGCAAAGCCGACCAGTAGTACCAGCAGCGTCGAGACGAACAGCACGCCCTGCACATTGGGATAGTCGCGCTGCTCTATACCGAGCAGCAGCATGGAGCCGAGGCCCGGCAGGGCGAAGACCCGCTCCACCACCACCGCGCCGAGCAGCGTCGAGGCAAGCTCGATGCCGAGAATGGAAATGACTGGCACCGCCCCGTTGCGGATGCCATGGCGAAGGAGCGCTTCGGAGAAAGTGGCCCCGAGGGCGCGGGCCGTGCGCAAATAGTCGCTGCCCAGCACGTCCTGCGTGGCCGAGCGCACATAGCGGATCAGCGAGGCCGACATGACGAGGGCGATGGTCGCGACGGGCAGGACAAGGTTCTGGAAGGCGGCACCGGGCGCCTGCCAGCCGCGCGAGGGGAAGCCGCCGGAGGGAAAGAGCCTCAGATTCACCGCGAAGACCGTGACGAGGAGGATGCCGATCCAGAACACCGGTATGGCGATGCCGAGCTGGGAAACAACGGAGATGAGGCCACCGTACCAGCGGTTCTGCCGCACGACCGAGAGAATGCCGAGCGGCACCGCGAGCACGATGGCGACGACGAAGGCCATCAGCGTCAGCGGCACGGTAACGACGAGGCGCTTGCCGATTTCTTCCAGCACTGGCGCGCCGCTGACGAAGGAATTGCCGAGGTCGAAGCGGGCAAGGTTGCCGGCAAAGCGCACGAACTGCTCGTAAAGCGGCAGGTCGGAACCGACCTGCTTGCGCGCGGCCTCGATCTGCGCGGCGTCGGCCCCGACGGAGACGAGCGCATTGGCGGGGTCTCCCGGCAGAAGACGCAGCAATACGAACAGGATAACGGCGGCAATGACGACCGACAGCGCCAGAATGGCGGTGCGGCGGAAGATATAGGAAAGTATGGTATCTACCTCTCATGGAGACGCCGCCCGAACATAGTTCAGGCGGCGTTTCGAGTCGAGCATCCCGGCCGGCGCTTACTCGGCCTTGGTAATGCCGTAGGCGAAGAACTGCGAGTTGAGACCGTTGACCGGATAGCCGCTGACCGTGTTCTTCGACACGACGATCTGCGGGTAGAGGTAGAACCAGTTGCTCGCCGCGTCCTCCGCGATGATCGTGTTGGCTTCCTTCAGCTTCTCGGTCTGCTCGGCTTCCGTCGCGCTGGCTTCGGCTTCCTTGATCAGGTCGACGACCTTGGGGTTGTTGTAGCCCCAATAGAAATCCGGGTTGCCGTAGAAGACGATGTCGCGGTGGTTGACGTGCTCCTGCAGCGTCGCCTGGAAGTCATGCGCCTTGTAGACCTTCGTGTACCATTCGTTGGCCGTGATGACGTTGATATTGACCTTCACGCCGATCTTGGCCAGCTCGCTCTGGATGAACTGCGCGGCGATGGGGTGCGGATCGTAGTTCGGCGTATCGATGGTGAAGGTGAAACCATCGGGGTAGCCCGCTTCCTTCAGCAGCGCCTTGGCGCTTTCCGGGTCGTAGGCATCGGTCTTGGTGAGGTCGGTATACCAGGCGTCGGTCGGCGGCACGAAGGAGCCGATCAGGGTGCCGTAATCGCCCCAGACGGCCTTCAGCAGCTTCTCGTCGTCGATGGCGCGGGCGAGCGCCTTGCGGACCTTCACATTGTCGAAGGGCGCGACGCGGTCGTTATAGGCGAGCAGCAGCTTGGTGGTCGACTTGCCCTCGCTGACGGTGAATTCCGGGTTGTCCTTGAACTGCGCCAGCGAGTCCGGGCTTTGCACCGAGGTGATGATATCGACCGAGCCAGTCAGCAGCGCATTGTTGAGCGCCGTCGCCTCGGTGAAATATTGGAAGACGACCTCGCCGTTCTTCGGCTTCTCGCCCCAGTATTTGTCGAAACGGGCGATCGCCAGCGACGAGCCGCGACGCCATTCCTGCAGCGCATAGGGGCCGGTTCCGTCTTCCTTCGACTGGAAATCCGTCGCCTCGTCATTGGCGATCCAGACATAGCTCAGATTGTAGGGCAGCGAGATCGAGCGCGAGGCGAGCTTGACGACCACGGTCGCATCGTCCGGCGTCTCGATGCCCGCGATGGATTTCAGGCTGTTCTTGCGCGAGCTTTTCGAGGCTTCCGCCGTCACGCGCTCGATGGAGAACTTGACGTCTTTCGAGGTCAGCGGCGCGCCGGAATGGAAGGTGACGCCCGGCTGCAGCGTGAACGTATAGGTCAGACCGTCGTCGCTGACCTTGGTGTCCTTCGCCAGTACCGGTTCGACCGTACCGGCATCCGTCAGGCGGAACAGCGCCTCGTAGACATTGCCGTTGAAGGCTTCGTTGATGCCCTGGCCGGCACCAGCCGTGTTGTCGAGATTCTGCGGTTCGTAGAGCGAGCCAATATTGATCGTGGCGTCCGGATCGCTTTCCGCGGCAAGGGCCTGGCCGGAAACGCCCAGTGCAAGCGCGGCCGCAAGCGCCGCCGTCACGGCCCTGTTGCTGCGGCCCTTGGCTCCGCCGGGGATGTTGAAACCGTTCATCGCATTCTCCTGTTTCGATGCGGCCGCAATCGAGGCCGCCATGAGGAAGATTGTATTGATCCTAACGGGACAACGGTATGCGTTTCCACTCCAATTTGCGGAAATTAAAGGGAATTGTCTTTCAAGGACCGGCAAATCCATGGATAGTTTTCGCGCCTGTGAAGCAGGCCGCCATGATGGAAGATGCGAGGGACGAATGAGCGACTTGAACCGCACGAGAGCGCAGGCGCTGCTTGCGGCAGAAGGACTGGACGGGATGGTCCTCTTCCGGCCGGAGGCCTTCCGCTATGCGACCGGCCTTGCGGCCGGCGTCGCGACCATGTGGGGTCGCGCCGGCTCGGCCATCGCCTTCGTGCCCGCGGATGCCGCAGCGCCATTGGCCGCTGTCATGAGCGACCACGCGGCGGCCGGTGCAAGGCATCTGTCGGAAAGAATCGATATCCGTACGCATCGCATCTGGATCGATGGCGTGACGGTCGAGAGGGTCCGCACGGTGGCGGATATCGACGCCGCCTATCGCAAAGGCGGCAATGTCGGGCCGCGCCCGGAAACCTTCGACCAGCAATCTTGCTTCCGCCTTCTTGCCGACCTCCTCTCCGAGCACGGCCTTGCCGGGGCAAGACTCGGGGTCGACCTGGATTTCATGCCTGCCGCCGATTTTTCCACACTGAAGGCGGCCATCCCGGGAGTCGACTGGCGCGACGCCTCCGATACTCTCCGGCAGCTGCGCCTCATCAAGAACGACCGGGAGATCGAACGGCTGCGCCGGGCGGCCCATTGCGCGGAAGCGGGGCTTGAGGGCCTGATGCGGGCGGCGCGTCCCGGCGTGCGTGTCGCGGAACTTTCGGCCGCCTGGCTTGCCGGCGCGCGGGAGGCGGCAAGGCTCGGCGGATATGGGCTTTCCGGCCACTGGGACTATATCTCCATCGGTCCGAACCTGCAGGATGCCGCCGCCACCCTTGGCCCCGGCGGTCTCGTCAAGGCGGATGTCGGCACGCTGGTCGAGGGCTATTCGTCCGACGGCGCGCGCACCTTCATCTGGGGCAGGCCATCGCCGCTCGCCGCGGACATCTACAAGGCCCTGCTCGACGCCTTCCTGGCGGGCGTCGAGGTTCTGCGGCCCGGCAACACCTTCGGCCATGTCCATGCGACGATGCTCGCCGCCATGCGCCGGCACGGCTTCCATGAATATTACCGGGGGCACTTCGGACATTCCGTGGGCGCGGCGGCTGGCATCGAGGAATGGCCGTTCCTCTCCCATGGCAACGCCATCGTCATCGAACCGGGCATGGTGCTGGCGCTGGAGGCCCCCTTCTATGCCGAAGGCCTCGGCGCGCTGATGATCGAGGAACAGTTCCTTATCGCACCGGACGGCCCGCAGACCATGAACCGGCTGCCGCGGGACCTCGTTTCACTCGGCGCCTGAACCGGGCGGTCCTCAGATGATACCGCCACCACCGGCCGCCGATGCCGGGCGCTCCGCCGCAACCTTCCCGCGGTAGCCGCTGGCCCGATAAGTCGCGACCGGATCGATCGCGCCGCCCGTACGACGGCGCGCCTCGGCGAGGATCGGCTCCACATCGGCGCGATAGGCGCGCTTCAGCGTTTCCGTCGCCATCAGGGCGTCGTTGTCGTCCTGGTAGCCGGCAAGCGCGGCGCGGTCGACGATGAGGGCCTGCGCATAGGCGCGGCGGATTTCATTGGCGCTGTTGATCAGGCTCTCGATCGGGTCGGTGACGTTGTGCGACTGGTCGATCATATGGGCCGGGTGGAAGCTCTTAACGCCGCGCGCCTCGGCATCCACCAGCTCGTTGAAGACGAGGAACAGGCGGTAAGGCTCGATGGCGCCGGCGTCGAGGTCGTCGTCGCCGTATTTGGAATCGTTGAAATGGAAGCCACCGAGCTTGCCGAACTGGATGAGGCGGGCGACGATCATCTCGATATTGGTGTTCGGCGCGTGGTGGCCCAGATCGACGAGGCACTGGGCCTTGGGACCGAGGGTCTGGGCGATCAGGTAGTTCGTGCCCCAGTCCTGCACCACCGTCGAATAGAAGGCCGGCTCGTACATCTTGTGCTCGGAAAAGAGCTTCCAGTCGTCCGGCAGGCCCTTGTAGATCTCCGCCATCGCCGCGAGATAGCGCTCGAAGGCCTTGGTGAAATTGCTCTGGCCCGGGAAGTTGGAGCCGTCGCCGACCCACACCGTCAGCGCCTTCGAGCCGATGGCCTTGCCGATCTCGATGCATTCCAGATTGTGCTCGACCGCCTGGGCGCGCGTCGCCGCATCCGTATGGCTGAGCGAACCGTATTTGTAGGAATGCGTCTGGCCCGGCGCGTCGGAGAAGGTGTTCGAGTTCATGGCGTCGAAGCCGAGGCCGAGGGCGTCGCCCTTGGCCTTCAGTTCCTTCGGGTCGGCCTTGTCCCACGGGATGTGCAGCGAGACGGTCGGCGTGGCGCGTGTCAATTGCTGGATGACGGCGCAGTCATCCAGCTTGTCGAAGATGCCGCGCGGCTCGCCAGTGCCCGGGAAGCGTGCGAAGCGCGTGCCGCCCGTGCCGACGCCCCAGGAAGGAACAGCGACGAAGAATTCCGCGACCTTGCGCGTGATCGCATCGATATCGATGCCACGGCGGGCGAGGTTCGCGCCGAGCGCCGCGTAGTCTTCCTTCAGCGCCGAAGCCCGCTTGTCGTTTTCCTGCGCGACCACATCCTCTGCGATCCTGAACTCAGCCATTCCGTCCTCCCTGACCCACGCGGATTAGCGCGGGAAACTCTGCGCGTTGCCGGCATCCACGTTGATGATGTTGCCCGTCGACTTGGCCGAAAGGTCCGAGGCGAGGAAGTAGATCGCCTCGGCAATGTCCTCCGGGAAGACATTGAGCTTAAGCATCGAGCGCTTGCGGTAATGCTCCTCCAGCTCGCCCACCTCGATCTTCGAGGACGCCGCGCGCTGTTCGCGCCACTCGCCACCCCAGATCTTGGAGCCGCGCAGCACCGCGTCCGGATTGACCGTATTGACGCGGATGCCCGCCTCCGCGCCTTCCAGCGCAAGGCAGCGCGCAAGATGGATTTCCGCCGCCTTGGCCGTGCAATAGGCCGAAGCGTTCGGCGAGGAGGCAAGGCCGTTCTTCGAGGCGACGAAGACCACGTTGCCCCCGAGATTCTGGCGGCGGAAGAGGCGGAATGCCTCCCGCGAGACGAGGAAATAGCCGGTCGCAAGAATCTCGATGTTCTTGTTCCACATCGAAAGCTCGGTGCTCTCGACCGGAGCCGAAGAGGCGATGCCGGCATTGGAGACGAGGATATCGACACCGCCGAATTCGACGCACGCTTCCGCGAAGGAGGAAATGACCCCCGCCTCGTCCGTCACGTTGAGCGTGACGGTGCGCACCGCATCGCTGCTGTATTTTTTCGCGAAATCCGCGCCGACCTCAGCCAGAGCATTGGCGTCGATATCGGCGAGCACCACGCAGGCGCCCTCGCCCGCCAGCCGCTCGGCCGTCGCGCGGCCGATGCCGCCGGCCCCACCCGTCACGAAGGCGACGCGGCCGGCAAGGCTCTTCGGCTTCGGCATGCGCTGGAGCTTCGCTTCCTCCAGCAGCCAGTATTCGATGTCGAAGGCTTCCTGCTCCGGCAGGCCCTGGTATTCGCAAACCGTCGAGGCGCCGCGCATCACATTGATGGCGTTGACGTAGAACTCACCGGCGATGCGCGCGGTCGCCTTGTCCTTGGCGAAGGAGAGCATGCCGACGCCGGGAACGAGGAAGATGACCGGGTTCGGATCGCGCATCTTCGGCGAGTTGCCGCGCTTGCAGGTCTCGTAATAGCGTGTGTAGTCGGCGCGGTAGTCCTCCAGCGCCTTGTCGAGACTGGCGATCACGGCATCCACATCGGGCTTTGCCGGGTCGAAATCGACGATCAGCGGACGGATCTTCGTGCGCAGGAAATGGTCCGGGCAGGAGGTGCCGAGCGCGCCGAGCGGCTTCAGGTCTTTCGAATTGACGAATTCCAGCACGGCGGCCTGGTCGTCGAAATGGCCGAGCTTGCGCTCACCCTTGCCGATACGGCCGCGGATTTCGGGCATCAGCTTCGCGGCGACGGCACGGCGCTCGGCTTCATCGAGGCTTTCTGCGACGGCCCCGCCGAAGATCGTCTTGCCGTCCGTCTCCTTCGCAAACCATTCGATCGCCCGGTTGATGATATCGAGCGTCAGCAGATAGCAGTCCTTGGCATCGTCCGCCCAGGTGAAGAGTCCGTGGCTTTCGAGCACGACGCCCTTGGCCTTCGGGTTGGCCTTTACAAAGGCCTCGAGGTCGAGGCCGAGCTGGAAGCCGGGGCGGCGCCAGGGCAGCCAGCCGATTTCCTCGCCGAAGATTCCAGCCGTCAACGCCTTGGAATTCTTCGAGGCGGCGATGGCGATGATCGCGTCGGGGTGCATGTGGTCGACATGCGCGTAGGATACAAAGCCATGCAGCGGCGTGTCGATGGAAGCGGCGCGCGGATTGAGGTTGAAGGTGCAATGCGGCAGGAAGCCGACCATGCGGTCCTCGTCCTCGACACCCTTGTAGATGCCCTTCAGCGCTTCCAGCTTTTCCATGTAGAGGGTGGCGAAGCCGTCGAGCTTGATCGTTCCGACGTCGCCGCCAGACCCTTTCACCCACATGACGCGGACCTTTTCGCCCGTCAGCGGGTCGGTTTCCAGCACCTTGGCCGAGGTGTTGCCGCCGCCGTAATTGGTGATGCGCTTGTCGGCGCCGAGGAGATTGGAACGGTAGAGCAGCTTGCCCGGCTCATCGAGCCTTGCGGCATGGGCATCGTCCCAACGGTTTTCGAGAAGGCGGGTCTGACCCGTCATGACATCCTCCCTGGTCTGTCCAATCACGAGAATCCGCGGCGGCTTCCCGTCTCCTTTCTTCGAGCTATGGCGCATCTTCCTTCGCAATGTCAATCAATTTTGATCATTAAAGATCATTGTGCAGCGCAATATGATCTTTAATGATCGTTTGTGATTGACAGGATAAATTGAATGCGAATAAATCATACTTAGGAGGAGACCCATGCACGAACGCGAACGCCATCGCATCATTTTGAGCGCTATCCAGGAAAAGCCCGTCGTGACGGTGCAGGATATTGCCGAACTGACCGAGGCATCCGAAGCCACCATTCGCCGCGACATCGCCGCGCTGCATGTGCAGGGCAAGCTGCGCCGCGTGCGCGGCGGCGCCGAGGCCGTGCATCCGCCGCAGCTCGGCAATCTGGCGGCGCGTCCGTTCAAGGTGTCCGAATCGATCAACATCGATCGCAAGCGCGCAATCGCCCGCCGCGCGGTGGAGCTATGCGAGGAGGGCGACTCGATCATCATCAACGGCGGCACCACGACGTTCCAGATGGTGCATTTCATGTCGGCCCGCCGCCTGCAGGTGATGACAAATTCCTTTGCCATCGCCGAGCATCTGGTGAAGCACTCCAAATGCACGGTGAGTGTTCCCGGCGGCGCGATCTACCGCGACCAGAGCCTCATCCTCTCGCCCTTCGACAACGACGCGATCCGCAATTTCTATGCGCGGCGCATGTTCATCGGCGCACAGGGCGTCAACGCGCTCGGCATCATGGAGGCGGACGCGCTGGTCATCCAGAGCGAGCAGAAGCTGATGCGCCAGGCGGAAGAGCTGATCGTGATGGTCGATTCCAGCAAGTTCGAGCGGCGCTCCAGCCTCATCCTCTGCCCGCTGGAAAACGTCACCACGATCATCACCGACGACAGGATTTCGGACGAGGCGGCCGCCATGGTCGCCCATGCCGGCATAAGGCTCATCACGGTCAAGCCGATGGCTTCGGCCGAGAGGGAGGATTCCACCTCGGCGGCCTGACAAGGCGGCGGCCGGGAGGAGTGAACGTTTCAACACTGGGAGGAAGACCATGAAACTGACCACGAAACTGCTCGCCGGCGCGGCGTTCGCGCTTGCCGCCATGGTGTCCACGGCCAATGCCGCGGACATGAAGATCGCCCTTCTCGTCAAGTCGCTCGGCAACGGCTTCTTCGAGGCCGCCAACAAGGGCGCGGAGGAAGCCGCCAAGGAACTCGGCGGCGTCGAGATCATCTATACCGGCCCGACCACGACGACGGCCGAAGGCCAGATCGAGGTCATCAACTCGCTGATCGCCCAGGGCGTCGACGCCATCGCAATCTCCGCAAACGATCCGGACGCCGTCGTCCCGGCACTGAAGAAGGCCCAGCAGCGCGGCATCAAGGTCATCTCCTGGGATTCGGGCGTAGCGCCGGAAGGCCGCATCATGCACCTCAACCCGTCGTCCAACGAGCTGATCGGCAAGATGTGCCTGCAGCTCGCCAAGAACCACCTGCCGGACGGCAAGGGTGACTTCGCGATCCTCTCGGCAACGACGACATCGACCAACCAGAACATCTGGATCGAGGAGATGAAGAGGCAGATCACGGACTTCCCGGGCCTCAACCTCGTCACCACCGTCTATGGCGACGACCTTGCCGACAAGTCCTACCGCGAAGCCAACGGTCTGCTGACCTCCCAGCCGAACGTCAAGGTCATCGTCGCCCCGACGACGGTCGGCGTTCTCGCCGCCTCGCAGGCCGTCAAGGACGCCGGCAAGATCGGCGAGGTCTATGTGACGGGCCTTGGCCTGCCCTCTGAAATGGCCGGCGCCATCAAGTCGGGCGCGACCAAGGAATTCGCCATCTGGAACCCGATCGACCTCGGCTATTCCGCAACCCAGATCGCCTATCGCCTCGTCAAGGGCGAGACGGACGGCGCGCCGGGCTCGGAAATCGAAGCCGGCCGCATGGGCAAGATCAAGGTCGGCGACAATGGCGAAGCCGCCATGGCCGATCCCTTCGTCTACGATGCCTCGAACATCGACCAGTTCTCGAAGATCTTCTGATCCTTCGAAACGGCTTCCCGGCGGCTCCGGCCGCCGGGTTTCCTTTCCTCTTCCGGTGTAGTCGATGACGAACGCAGCAGCTTCCATTCCGGTCGCGAGGGCCGAGGCGGCGGGAACGCCCATTCTGGAGATGCGCGGCATCTCGCAGATCTTCCCCGGTGTGAAGGCGCTCGACGGCGTCGATATCGCCCTCTATCCCGGCGAAGTGACGGCGCTGATCGGCGAGAATGGCGCGGGAAAATCGACACTGGTGAAGATCCTCACCGGCATCTACCGCCCCAACGAGGGCGAGATCGTCATGGACGGCAAGCCCGTCGCCTTCGCCAATGCGCAGGCCGCCATCGATGCCGGCGTGACGGCGATCCATCAGGAAACCGTGCTTTTCGACGAGCTGACGGTCGCGGAGAACATCTTCCTCGGCCACGCGCCACGCACGCGCTTCGGCCTCATCGACTGGAAGACCATCAACGAGCGCGCCCGCGCGCTGATGCACCAGCTCGAAAGCAATATCGACCCGACGATCAAGCTGAAGGACCTTTCCATCGCCCAGCGCCATCTGGTGGCGATCGCCCGGGCACTTTCGGTCGAGGCCCGCATCGTCATCATGGACGAGCCGACGGCCGCCCTTTCGCGCAAGGAGATCGACGATCTCTTCCGCATCGTCGAGAACCTGAAGAAGCAGGGCAAGGCGATCCTCTTCATCAGCCACAAGTTCGACGAGCTTTACGAAATCGCCGAGAACTATGCCGTCTTCCGCGACGGGCGCATGGTCGGCGCGGGCCGGCTCAAGGAAACGCCGCAGGAGGAGATCGTGCGGCTTATGGTCGGCCGCGACGTGCACGACGTCTTCCCCAAGAGCAAGGTCGCCATCGGCGAGACCGTGTTCAAGGTCGAGGGCTATTGTCACGACACCGAATTCCGCGACATCTCCTTCGACCTTAGGCGCGGCGAGATCCTCGGCGTCTACGGCCTGATCGGCGCGGGACGCTCGGAACTCTGCCAGTCACTGTTCGGCATGACCGTGCCCGCCTCGGGCAAGACCTTCCTCGACGGGTGCGAGATCGTCATCCGTTCCTCCGCAAACGCCATTGCCGCCGGCATCGTCTATGTGCCGGAGGAGCGCGGCCGCCACGGGCTGGCGCTGGAAATGCCGATTTACCAGAACATGTCGCTGCCCTCGCTCGCCCGCACCTCGGCGCGCGGTTTCCTCAAGGCAATCAACGAATTCGCGCTGGCGCGCAAATATGCCGAGCGGCTGGACCTTCGCGCCGCCGCGCTCTCCGTGCCGGTCGGCACGCTTTCGGGCGGCAACCAGCAGAAGGTCGTCATCGGCAAGTGGCTCGCCACCAGGCCGAAGGTCATCATCCTCGACGAGCCGACCAAGGGCATCGACATCGGCTCCAAGGCGGCGGTTCATGCCTTCATCTCGGAACTTGCCGGCGAGGGCCTTTCCATCGTCATGATCTCCTCCGAACTGCCGGAAATCCTCGGCATGTCGGACCGCGTGATGGTGATGCGCGAGGGGCTGATGGCCGGCATATACGACCGCGACGGGCTGACGGCGGAAACGCTGGTGCGCGCGGCGACCGGCAACGCATAGGGGCGGATGAGCATGCAGCGTCTTCTCAAGAACCGTGAACTCCTGCTGGCGCTGATCGTCCTTGCGATGATCGCCGGCTTTGCGACACGCGCGGCCGGCTTCGCCTCCCCCGCCAACCTCGCCAATATCTTCAACGACACGTCGATCCTGATCATCCTCGCGCTCGGCCAGATGACGGTGATCCTGACGAAATCCATCGACCTTTCCGTCGCGGCGAACCTCGCCTTCACCGGCATGGCCGTCGCGATGCTGGACGCGGCCTATCCCGGCCTGCCCTTGGCGCTGCTCATCGTACTCGCCATCGGCATCGGCGCGGCGCTCGGCGCGATCAACGGCTTCCTCGTCTGGCTGTTGCAGATTCCGCCCATCGTCGTGACGCTCGGCACGCTCACCATCTACCGCGGCATGGCCTTCGTGCTTTCGGGCGGCGGCTGGGTGAACGCCCACCAGATGACGCCCGATTTCCTCAACCTGCCGCGCTTTCCCGTCCTCGGCCTGCCGATCCTCTCCTGGGTCGCCATCGCCATCGTTCTCATGATGTGGTTCGTGCTGACGCGCACGCCCTTCGGCCGCGCCGCCTATGCCTCGGGCGGCAACCCGACCGCCGCCGTCTATGCCGGCATCGATGTCGGCCGCTCGCGCTTCCTCGCCTTCGTGCTGTCCGGCGCGCTCGCCGGCCTTTCCGGCTATCTCTGGGTGTCGCGCTATGCGGTCGCCTATGTCGACATCGCCGCCGGCTTCGAGCTGGACAGCGTCGCGGCATGCGTGATCGGCGGCATCTCGATTGCCGGCGGCATCGGCAGCGTGATCGGCACCGTGCTCGGCGCGCTCTTCCTCGGCGTCATCAAGAATGCGCTGCCCGTCATCGGCATCTCGCCCTTCGCGCAGATGGCGATCTCGGGCGTCGTCATCATCCTCGCCGTCGTCTTCAACGCCCGCGCCGAGAAGAAGAAGGGCCGCATCATCCTGCGCGACCGCGCCGCCAAGGAGAAGCTGGCATGAACACCGAAACCACGATCCGCCGCCAGATCCCCGACCGGCTCGGCACGCCGATGAGGCGGCTGCTGGCAAGCTGGGAGGTGCTGCTCTTCTGCGTGGCCGTCCTCATCTTCATCGCCAATTCCCTCGCCTCGCCCTATTTCCTCGATGCCTGGAACCTCTCGGACGCGACGTTCAACTTCACGGAAAAGGCACTGGTCGCCTTCGCCATGGCGCTGCTGATCATCGCCGGCGAGATCGACCTTTCCGTCGCCGCGATCATCGCGCTCGCCTCGACCGCCATGGGCGCGGCGGTGCAGATGGGTGTCGGCACACCCGGCCTCGTGCTGATCGGCATTAGCACCGGCCTTGCCTGCGGCGCATTCAACGGCCTGCTTGTCGCCGGTCTCAAGCTGCCCTCCATCGTCGTCACCATCGGCACGATGAGCCTCTTCCGCGGCATTTCCTATATCGTGCTCGGCGACCAGGCCTATGGCAAATACCCGGCCGACTTCGCCTGGTTCGGGCAAGGCTATGTCATCTGGGTCTTCTCCTTCGAATTCGTCCTCTTCCTCGTCATGGCCGTGGTCTTTGGCGTACTGCTGCACAGGACGAATTTCGGCCGCCACGTCTATGTCATCGGCAACAACGCCATGGCCGCGCGCTTCTCCGGCATTCCGGTCGACCGGGTAAAGTTCATCCTCTTCCTGCTGACGGGCCTGATGAGCGGCATCGCCGCCGTCTGCCTCACCTCGCGGCTCGGCTCCACCCGGCCCTCCATCGCGCAAGGCTGGGAGCTGGAGATCGTCACCATGGTCGTGCTCGGCGGGGTCTCGATCCTCGGCGGGGCGGGCACCATCGCCGGCGTCGTCATCGCCGCCTTCGTGATGGGCCTCGTCACCTTCGGCCTCGGCCTTCTCAACGTGCCGGGCATCGTCATGTCCATCTTCATCGGCCTGCTGCTGATCGTCACCATCGCCCTGCCCATCGTCGCGCGCCGGATCAAGCATGCGAGGAAAGCCTGATGGAACGGCACGCCTTCAAGATGAAGCTCCATCCCGGCATGGAGGCCGAATACAGGAAGCGCCATGACGAGATCTGGCCCGAGCTGGTCGATCTGCTGCACGAGGCCGGCGCCTCCGATTATTCCATCTATCTCGACCCGGAAACGAACATCCTCTTCGGCATCCTCACCCGGCCGAAGGATCACACCATGGCCACCCTGCCCGAGCATCCCGTGATGAAGCGCTGGTGGGCGCATATGGCCGATATCATGGAGACCAACCCGGACAATTCCCCGGTCCAGAGCGACCTCGTTCCCGTCTTCCACATGCCATGACCGCCTATTCCCGCATCGCCGTCCTCGATATCGGCAAGACCAATGCCAAGGTCGTCGTCCTCGACGCCGCGACGGGCGCGGAAATCGCCGCCGCCCGGATGGCCAACACCGTTCTCAAGGATGGCCCCTACCCGCATTACGACGTCGAAACCCTCTGGACCTTCGCGCTCGACGCCCTCCGCAGCTTTGCGAAAACGCCGGGCTTCGACGCCATCTCGATCACGACGCATGGCGCATCGGCCGCGCTGCTCGGCACTGACCGCCGGCTTGCCCTACCGGTGCTCGACTACGAGCACGAATACCCGCAGGCGATCCGCGAAGCTTATGATGCGCTTCGCCCGCCCTTTGCCGAGACGCGGTCCCCGCGCCTGTCGATGGGTCTCAATGTCGGGGCGCAACTGCATTATCAGAAGACCGCGTTTCCCGACGCTTTCGCCAGGGTCGCGACCATCGTCACCTATCCGCAATACTGGGCGGCGCGGCTGACCGGCGTCGCCGCCAACGAAGTCACCTCGCTCGGCTGCCACACCGACCTCTGGAATCCCGAGGCCGGCGCCTATTCCACGCTTGTGGACACGCTCCGCATCCGCCCGCTGATGGCCCCGATCCGCCCGGCCTTCGATGCCCTTGGCCCCATCCTTCCCGAAATCGCCGAAACCCTCGGCGTCTGCGTACCCGTCTATTGCGGCATCCACGATTCCAACGCCTCGCTGCTGCCGCATCTGGTGACGCGGAAAGCGCCCTTCTCGGTCGTATCGACTGGCACATGGGTGATCAACTTCGCCGTCGGCGGCGATCTGGAACATCTCGACCCGGCACGCGACACCCTCGCCAATGTCGACGCCCACGGTCGCGCCGTCCCCTCCTCCCGCTTCATGGGCGGGCGGGAATTCGAGATCCTCGCGGCCGAGATCGGTAGCGCGGCGGAGGCAGATATCCGTGCGGCCCTGCCGTCCGTGATCGAAAAGACGCTGATGCTCACGCCGAATGTCACGCCCGGCTCCGGCCCCTTCCCCGGGCACGAACGGCAATGGCTGAATGCCGAAGGTGCAAGCGCCGCCGAGCGCCACGCCGCCGCCTGCCTCTACCTCGCGTTGATGAGCGAGACCTGCCTCGGCCTGATCGGGGCCGGGGGGCCGAGCATCGTCGAAGGTCCCTTCGCCACGAACGGCCTCTATCTCACCCTGCTCGCCGCCTTGACCGGGCGGCCGGTCGTCGCCGTGCCGGGTTCGACGGGCACCAGCCAGGGCGCTTCCCTGCTGACCGGCATCCAGCCCGTGGCGACACCCGAGACCGCCGTCCCGCCGGCCGCAATGGCCGGGCTGGCGGCCTATCGCGCCGCATGGCTGGCCGCCCTCGGGCAGACGCGGAACGACGCGGGATAAGGCGGCGCGGCCGGCGCCCCTTTATCTTTTCCTTACATCGCCCCGACACCTTCCCAATCGAAACCTGACCCAGGCCGGGCCTAGTCTTCTCCTCGCACAACAGGAGAACGGACATGTCCGATGTCATCTTTCTTGCGCTCGGCTGCGGCGCGTTCCTCGTCTTCGCCGCCTATGCCCGCGCGCTCGACCGGCTGTGAGGCGACCCCATGATCGAACCTCTCTTCGGCCTTTTCGTCGCTCTCGCCCTCGGCGTCTATCTCGTGGTCACGCTGCTGCGGCCCGAACGCTTCTGAGCTTCCAGGAGAAATTCCATGACCATGATCGGGTGGCTACAGATCGCCATCTTCTTCCTTGCGGTTCTGATCACCGTCAAGCCGCTCGGCCTCTACATGGCCCGCGTCTTTTCCGGCGAGCGCACCGCGCTATCGCCGGTTCTCGAGCGTCTCGAAGCCGACCTCTACCGCCTTTCCGGTATTTCGCCGGGCAAGGAGCAGGGCTGGCTCGCCTATACGGTCTCCATGCTGGTCTTCTCGCTTACGGGTTTCGCTACGCTCTATGCGATCCTCCGCCTGCAGGCCTATCTGCCGCTCAATCCGCAGGGCTTTGCCGGCATGGCGCCGGATCTCGCCTTCAACACGGCGGTCTCCTTCGTCACCAACACCAACTGGCAGAACTACGGCGGCGAAACCACGCTCAGCCATTTCAGCCAGATGGCGGGCCTGACGGTGCAGAACTTCCTGTCCGCCGCGACGGGCATGGCGCTCGCCGTGGCGCTGACGCGGGCGCTCGCACGCTCCAAGGTCTCGACCCTCGGTAACTTCTGGGTGGATATGACCCGGGCGACACTTTACGTCCTGCTGCCGCTCGCCTTCGTCGTGGCGCTCGCCTTCGTCGCAATGGGCCTGCCGCAGACGCTGGATGCCTCCGTCACGGCAACGACACTCGAAGGCGCCAGTCAGACTATCTCGCTCGGGCCGGTCGCCAGCCAGGAGGCGATCAAGCAGCTCGGCACCAATGGCGGCGGCTTCTTCAACGTCAACGCCGCCCATCCCTTCGAGAATCCGACCGCGTTCTCCAACTATCTCAACATCTTCGCCATGCTGTCGATATCGGCGGCGCTGGTCTACACCTTCGGCGAGCTCGTCGGCAACCGCCGGCAGGGCTGGGCGATCATCAGCGCCATGGCGGTCCTGCTCATCGCCGGGGTCGCCACCGTCTACTGGGCGGAAGCGGCCGGAAACCCGATCCTCACCGCGCTCGGCGTCGATGGTTCGGCCGGCAACATGGAAGGCAAGGAAGTCCGCTTCGGCCAGGCCATGACGGCGCTTTACGCCGCCGTGACGACCGGCCTTTCGGACGGCGGCGTCAACGGCATGCACGGCTCCTTCACCGGGCTTGGCGGCCTTGCGCCGATGTTCCTGATGCAGCTCGGCGAAGTGCTGCCGGGCGGCGTCGGCTCCGGCCTCTACGGCATGCTCGTCTTCGCGCTGCTTGCCGTCTTCGTGTCCGGCCTGATGGTCGGCCGCACGCCGGAATTCCTCGGCAAGAAGATCGAGGGCCGCGAGATGAAATACGCCATGCTCGCCGTGCTCGTGCTGCCGCTCGCCATCCTCGGCTTCACCGCCGTCTCCGCCATGCTGCCCTTCGCGGTGGCAAGTATCGGCACGCCGGGACCGCACGGCCTTTCGGAAATCCTCTACGCCTATACCTCGACGGCCGGCAACAACGGGTCGGCCTTCGGCGGCCTGACGGGCAATACCGTCTGGTACAACACGACGCTCGGCATCGCGATGCTGCTCGGCCGCTTCGCCTATGCCGTGCCCGTCATGGCGATTGCCGGCTCGCTGGCCGCCAAGGTCAAGGTGCCGCCGTCATCGGGGACGTTCCCCACGGACGGGCCGCTCTTCGTCGGCCTGCTGATCGGCATCATCCTCATCCTGGGCGGCCTGCAATTCTTCCCCGCGCTCGCCCTCGGCCCCATCGTCGAGCACCTCGCCATGCTCGCGGGCCAGACCTTCTAAGGAAAAGAGCCATGTCCAAGGACCATCACGCTCCAAGCCTCCTCGACCTCGCCATCCTCATGCCGGCCGCGCGCGACGCCTTCGTCAAGCTCGACCCGCGCCAGCTCGTACGCAATCCCGTGATCTTCGTCACCGAAGCCGTCGCGGCCGTCGTCACCGTGCTCTTCCTGCGCGATCTTCTCACAGGCAGCGCGGAAGCCGGCTTCTCCGGCCAGATCGCCGCCTGGCTCTGGTTCACCGTGCTCTTCGCGACCTTCGCGGAAGCGGTCGCCGAAGGACGCGGCCGGGCGCAGGCCGACAGCCTGAAGCGCACGAAATCCGAACTCGTCGCCCGGCGGCTTACCACCGCCGGCGCGACGGAGACGATCCCGGCGACCACCCTTGCCGTCGGTGACATCGTGCTCGTGACCGCCGGCGAACTGATCCCCGGCGACGGCGAGGTGGTCGCGGGCGTCGCCTCGGTCAACGAGAGCGCCATCACCGGCGAATCCGCCCCCGTCATCCGCGAATCCGGCGGCGACCGCTCGGCCGTCACCGGCGGCACGCAGGTGCTGTCGGACGAGATCAGGGTGAAGATCACCGTCGCGCCCGGCTCCTCCTTCGTCGACCGCATGATCGCGCTCATCGAGGGCGCACAGCGGCAGAAGACGCCGAACGAGATCGCGCTTTCGATCCTGCTGTCCGGCCTCACGCTTATCTTCCTCTTCGTCTGCGTCGCCATCTGGGGCCTTGCCGGCTATTCCGGCACAGTGCTCACCGTCACGGTGCTCGCCGCCCTTCTCGTCACGCTCATCCCGACGACCATCGGCGGCCTGCTCTCGGCCATCGGCATCGCCGGCATGGACCGCCTCGTGCACTTCAACGTCATCGCCACCTCGGGCCGCGCGGTGGAGGCGGCCGGCGACGTCGATACGCTGCTGCTCGACAAGACCGGCACCATCACCTTCGGCAACCGCATGGCCAGCGACTTCCTGCCCGCCCCCGGCGTCTTACAGGCCGGGCTTGCGGAAGCCGCGCTCATCGCCAGCCTTTCCGACGAAACGCCCGAGGGCCGCTCCATCGTGGCGCTCGCCGCCGGCGAATTCGGCATCAAGGCGCCCGAAGCCCGATTCGACGCGGTGATCGAGTTCACCGCGGAAACCCGCCTTTCCGGCGTGGATGTCGGCGGCCGCAGGCTGCGCAAGGGCGCGGTGGATGCCGTGCTGCGCTTTGCCGGCGTTACAGAGAACGAAGCCCCCGACGAGTTCCGCCGCGCCGTCGAAACGATCGCCCGCAGCGGCGGCACGCCGCTCGCCGTCGCCGACGGCAACCACCTCCTCGGCGTCATTCACCTGAAGGACGTGGTGAAGCCCGGCATCAAGGAGCGCTTCGCGGCGCTGCGCGCCATGGGCATCCGCACCGTCATGGTGACGGGCGACAACCCGGTGACGGCCGCCGCCATCGCCTCGGAGGCCGGCGTCGACGATTTTCTCGCCCAGGCCACCCCGGAAGACAAGCTCGCCTATATCCGTCGCGAACAGCAGGGCGGCCGGCTCATCGCCATGTGCGGCGACGGCACCAACGACGCTCCTGCCCTCGCTCAGGCGGATGTCGGCGTCGCCATGCAGACCGGCACGCAGGCCGCACGGGAGGCGGCGAACATGGTGGACCTCGATTCCAGCCCCACCAAGCTCATCGAGATCGTCGAGATCGGCAAGCAACTCCTGATGACGCGCGGCTCGCTCACCACCTTCTCCATCGCCAACGACGTCGCGAAATATTTCGCGATCATCCCGGCGCTGTTCCTCGCAACCTATCCGGCCCTTGACGCCCTCAACGTCATGAACCTTGCCTCGCCGCAATCGGCCATCCTGTCGGCGGTCATCTTCAACGCGCTGATCATCGTCGCGCTCATTCCGCTGGCGCTACGCGGCGTCGCCTACCGCCCGGCGGGCGCGGCAGCGCTCCTGCGCCGCAACCTCCTCGTCTACGGCCTCGGCGGTCTGATCCTGCCCTTTGCCGGCATCAAGGCCATCGACCTTGCCGTCAGCGCCCTGCATCTGGTGTAATCATGCTGAACCATCTTCGCCCGGCCATCACTCTCGTCCTCACGCTCACCGCCCTTCTCGGGCTTGCCTATCCGCTCGCCGTGACGGGCGTGGCGCAGGCCCTCATGCCCGCCGCCGCCAACGGCTCGCTGATCGAGAAGGACGGCGCCGTCATCGGCTCCATCCTGATCGGCCAGTCCTTCGCGACGGACCGGTATTTCTGGCCGCGCCCTTCCGCGACCGGCCCGGATGCCTATAACGCCGCCGCCTCATCCGGCTCGAATCTCGGCACAACCTCGGCCAGGCTCAAGGAGCGCGTCGCGACCGATATCGAGCGGCTGAAGGCGGCGGGCTTAGCTACGCCCGTTCCGGCCGATGCCGCCACCACCTCCGGCTCCGGCCTCGATCCGCATGTCTCGCCCGCCTTCGCCCGGGCGCAAATCGCCCGGGTGGCAAAGGCCCGGGGACTTTCGGAAACGGACGTGGCAACCCTTGTCGAAAGCCGTATAGAAACCCGGCTTTTCGGATTCATCGGCGAGCCGCGGGTGAACGTGCTACAGCTCAACCTGGCGCTCGACGCGCACGGTATATGAGAGTGAGAATGACGGACAACGACCGCGACGACAGTCGCAGACCGGATCCCGATGCATTGCTTGCCCTGGCGGAGAAGGACCGCCGGGGCAAGTTGACTGTTTTCCTGGGCGCGGCTCCCGGGGTCGGCAAGACCTACGCCATGCTCTCGCGCGCCAAGCGCCTCAAGGCGGAGGGCGTGGACGTCGTCGTCGGCCTCGTGGAGACCCACGGCCGCAGCGAGACCGCCGCCCTGCTCGAAGGGCTGGACGTGCTGCCGCGCCTTGCGGCGAGCCATCGCGGCAAGACGCTGGAGGAATTCGACATCGACGGCGCGCTCGCCCGCCGCCCGCGCATCGTGCTGGTGGACGAGCTTGCCCATTCCAATCCCGAAGGAAGCCGCCACCCCAAGCGCTACCAGGATATCGAGGAGCTGATCGCCGCCGGCATCGATGTCTGGACGGCGCTCAACATCCAGCATCTGGAAAGCCTCGCCGACCTCGTGGCGCAGATCACCGGCGTCACCGTGCGCGAGCGCGTGCCGGATGTCGTCCTCAAGAAGGCCGACGAGGTCGTGCTGGTCGACCTGCCGCCGACGGAACTCATCGAGCGCCTCAAGGAAGGCAAGGTCTACCTGCCGGAAAGCGCCAGCCGCGCCGTCGACCGCTTCTTCCGCCTCGGCAACCTGACGGCGCTGCGCGAGCTTGCCCTTCGCCGCACGGCCGACCGGGTGGACGACCAGATGGTCGACTACCTCAAGCAGAATGCCATCGAAGGCCCTTGGGCGACGGGCGAACGGCTGCTCGTCTGCGTCGGGCCGGACGCCCTTTCGGAAAAGGTCCTGCGCGTAGCGAGCCGTCTCGCCTCCGGTCTCAACGCGCCCTGGCTCGTCGTCTCCATCGAGCGGGCGGACCGCGAGGTGGAAACCACCGAGCGGCTGCAACGGATGGAAGCGCTGTTCCGCCTTGCCGAACAGCTCGGCGCGGAAACCCGCCGCGTGGTCGGCAACGACTTCGTCGAGGAGATCCTGAAGCTCGCCCGCCGCGAGCATGCGACGCAGATCGTCATCGGCGCGAGGCGCCATCGCGGCTTGACGCGCTTCTTCTCCCCCTCCCTGCCGGATTCGCTCTCCCGCAAGGCGGCCGGCATCGGCATCCATTTCGTGACGCCGGAAAAGGCCGAGAAGATACCTGCCGCGGCGCGCCTCTCCCTTCCCGCCGTCGCTTCCTATCGCCAGTCGGCGCTGATTGCCGCGGGCCTCACCGCCGTCACGGCGGTCGTCGGCAAGCTGGTCTATGTCTTCGCGGAACTGCCCAATATCTCGCTGCTCTTCCTGCTCGCCGTTCTCGGCGCGGCGGTGCTGGGCGGCTACGTCTCCGCCTTCATCGCGGCGATCCTTTCGGCGCTCGCCTACAATTTCCTCTTCATCGATCCGCTGCACACCTTCACCATCACAGCGCCGCATGAGGTCTTCGCGCTGCTCGTCTTCCTGTCCGTGGCGATCATCGCGGGCGGGTTCGCCTCACGCATCAGGGAGCAGGCGGAGGTCGCGCGCGTGCGCGCCACCGCCCTGCAATCGCTCTACGATTTCTCGCGCAAGCTCTCGACGACGGCCAAGGCGGACGATGCGATCTGGGTGGCGGTCTCGCACCTGCAGGCAAGCCTCAAGCGCAACATCGTGCTGCTGCTGCCGGACAAGGCCGATCTCAGGGTCGCCGCCGTCTGGCCGCCGGATACCGACCTCGACGTCACCGACTTCACCGCAGCGCGCTGGACGCGCGACAAGCAGGAAACCGCCGGCGCCGGCACCGGCACGCTGCCTAACAGCCGCTTCGAGTTCCGCCCGCTGATGGGCCCGCACGGGCTGGTCGGCGTCTGCGGCATCCAGCAGACCGAGGAGCGGCTGGACATCAACGCCGAACGCGCCCTCTCGGCGATCCTCGACCAGACCGCCATCGCGCTCGACCGCGCGCGGCTTGCGGAGGAAAGCGTGGAACAGGCGGCTAAGCTGGAAGGCGAGCGCTACCGCGAGGCGCTGCTTTCCTCCATCTCGCACGACCTGCGCACCCCGCTTGCGACGATCATGGGCGCCGTCACGAGCCTTCGCCAGCTCGGCGACAGGATGACCCCGGAAAGCCGCGACGACCTGCTGCAATCCATCGAGGAGGAGGGCAGCCGCATGAGCCGGTTCGTCTCCAATCTCCTTGACATGACGCGCATCGAATCCGGCACGCTGAAGCCCAAGGGCGACTGGCTCGACGTCTCCGACGTGGTGCAGGCCGCCGTCGAGCGCGCCCGCAAGTATTTCCCCGGAAAGGTCATCGAGACCGGCATCGCGCCGGACCTGCCGCTCATCGAGGGCGACAGCGTGCTGCTCGGGCAGGTGCTCTTCAACCTGCTCGACAATGCGGTCAAATATGGCGGGGAGGAACCGGTCAACGTCTATGCCCGCAAGGACGGCGGCGACGTGCTGATCTCCGTCACCGATCTCGGCAAGGGCATTCCGCCATCGGAGATCGACCGGGTCTTCGAGAAGTTCTATCGCCGCGGCAAGCCGGACGGCCGCGCGCCCGGCACCGGCCTCGGCCTGTCCATCGCCCGCGGCTTCGTCGAGGCGATGGGCGGCAGGATCCATGCGGAAAGCCCCGCCGTGAAGAAACGGGGCACGCGTATCGTCATCCGCTTCCCCGCAAGCGAGAAAAAGGCGGGCGGTGCGAAATGACGAACGAACGCATCCTCGTGGTGGACGACGAGCCGCAAATCCAGCGCTTTCTGAAACCTGCCCTCAAGGCCGCCGGCTACGACGTTGTCGAGGCCGCGACCGGTGGCGAGGCGCTGAAGGCTGTGGCGACCGCCGCCCCCGATCTCGTCATCCTCGACCTCGGCCTGCCGGACATGGACGGCAAGGAGGTCGTAGCGAACCTGCGCGGCTGGACCACAATTCCGATCATCATCCTCTCGGCCCGCGAGCGCGAGAGCGAGAAGATCGCCGCCCTCGACCTCGGCGCGGACGACTATATCGAAAAGCCCTTCGGCATCGGCGAGTTGACGGCGCGCATCCGCACGGCGCTGCGCCATCGCGAGCGCGCCGCCGCGCCGCCGGCGATGCTTTCCACCGACGGTCTCGTCATCGATACCGTGCGCCGGCTCATCCTGCGCGAAGAGGAGCCGATCCGGCTGACGCCGAAGGAATACGACCTCCTCACCCTGCTTGCCCGCCATGCCGGCCGCGTCGTCACGCACAAGACGCTGCTCACCTCCGTCTGGGGGCCGGCGCACGGCGAGGACCTGCATTACCTGCGCGTCTTCATCGGCCAGCTTCGCCAGAAGATCGAGCGCGACCCGACCCATCCGACGATCGTCAGGACCGAACCGGGCGTCGGCTACCGGCTGGTGGTGGATCAGGAGGCGTAGGCGGACGGCTGCGCATTTTTTTGCACAACCGTACCGGATTCGCCGAATCAGACCTTCCCTGCGCCCCCTTCAGACCCTACTTGGAGATCACTCGCGCAACCCGCGAGCTTCCCCGCGTCATTGGGAGCCAACCGTGACGCTTGCTGCCCCGCTTCGTGCGGGGCTTCTTTTTTCCCGCGACCTTTCACGCCAGCCGGCGGCGATGGACCTGCCAGGCCGCGAACACGCTCATTGCCGCCAGCGCATACCATGTCAGCGCATAGACGAGATGGCTGTTGCGGAAGGCGACGACCGTCAGGCCGCCGATGGGAAGACCGCCCGGATTGGGCGTCGCATCCGCATCGATGAAATAGGGAGCGACATCTTCCAGCCCCCTGGCGGCCGCGATGGCCGATACGTCGCGGGAGAACCAGCGGTCATTCGCCGGGTCGTTGGAGCGCAGGAACGCGCCACCCGGTTCGCTCATGCGCAGAAGGCCGGTGACGGCGACGGGACCGGCGGCGATCTCGCTCGCCAGACGCGCCTCGGGCGAGCTGCGGTCGGTGGGCACGAAGCCGCGATTGACGAAGAGGGTGGAGCCATCGGCCAGGACGAGCGGCGTCAGCACCCAGAAACCTGCGCCGCGCTCCGTCACGGCCTGGACCAGCGCCGTCCTGTCATGACGGAAAAGACCGGTCGCGGTGACGCGGCGGTATTCGTCCTTCTCGCGGGCGACGTTTGGCCACTCCGCCCGGGCCGGCGCGGCCACGGGCGCTGCGTGGATGCGGCTTTCGACGCGTTCGATCAGGTCGAGCTTCCAGAAAAGCCGCTGCACCTGCCAGGTGCCGAGCGCGAGGAAGACAACGGCAAGGCAGAAGAGGCAGCCGGTGAGGACGTACCGGGCGCGTGGGGAGCGCTCAGGCATCGGCCACCCAGCCCCTTCCGGCTTCCCCTCCTCCGGCACGAACCATCGTCGTCACGGCATGTTCTTCATCATCTCGTGGGTCATCGGCATCATGTTCGCATTGAGATGATGCATGACCCAGAGGGAACCGGCGATGGCGATGCCGACGATGATGAGCGTGAAGATCAGCGCCATCATCGTCCAGCCGCCTTCCGAGCGCGGGTTCATATGCAGGAAATAGACCATGTGCACGACGATTTGCACGACGCCGATCCCCATGACGAGCACCGCCGTCAGCAGCTTGCTGTCCAGCACACCGGCCATGACCAGCCAGAAGGGAATGGCCGTCAGGATGACCGACAGGACGAAGCCGGTCATGTAGCCCTTGAAGGAGCCGTGGCCGGCCTCGTGACCGTGGCCGTGCGAATGGTGGGCGTCAGAAGCGCTTTCGTGGCTCATCCGAGAACTCCCAGGAGATAGACGAAGGAGAAGACGCCGATCCAGATGACGTCGAGGAAATGCCAGAACATGGAAAGGCATGTCAGCCGGCGGCGATTCTCACGGGTGAGGTCGTGCTTTTTCACCTGCACCATCAGCGTGATAAGCCAGATCATGCCGAAGGTGACATGCAGGCCGTGCGTGCCGACCAGCGTGAAGAAGGACGACAGGAAGGCCGAGCGCGTCGGGCCTGCGCCCTCGGCGATCAGGTGATGGAACTCGTAGAGTTCCAGCGCCAGGAAGGCCGCGCCGAAGAGGCCGGTGATGCCGAGCCAGACCAGCGTTTCCATCTTCGCGTTGCGCTCCATCTGGAGCATGGCGAAACCGTAGGTGATGGAGGACAGGAGCAGCATCGCCGTGTTGATGGCGACGAGATTGAGATCGAAGAGATCCGCCGGCGAGGGACCGGCCGCGTAGCTGCGGCCGAGCACACCATGGGTCGCGAAGAGCACGGCGAAGATCAGGCAGTCGCTCATCAGGTAGAGCCAGAAACCCAGCGTGGTGCTGTTTTCCGGGTGATGCTCTTCCGTCAGATAGAAGACCGGCTTTTCGTCGGGGTTGTGGACTTGGGTCGCGCTCATGGCTCAGGTCCGTTCTGCAAGCAGTTTCGTGCGCGCGTCTTCCGTCGCCGTCACGGTACCGGCGGGGATGAAGTAATCACGGTCGTAGTTGAAGGTATGGGCGATCGACACTGCGACGATCGAGATGAAGGACACGACCGCCAGCCACCAGATGTACCAGATCAGCGCGAAGGCGAGCACGACGGAGATGCCGGCGAGGATGACGCCCGTTCCGGTGTTCTTCGGCATATGGATCGGTTTGAAGCCCTCCAGCGGGCGCACATAGCCGCGGCTCTTCATGTCGTACCAGCTATCGTGATCGTGCACGACGGGCGTGAAGGCGAAGTTGTAGTCCGGCGGCGGCGAGGAGGTCGACCATTCGAGCGTGCGGGCGTCCCACGGGTCGCCGCTGTCGCAGCGGAGCTGGTCGCGCCTCAGGTAGCTGACGACGAGCTGGACAATGAAGGAACCGATGCCGAGCGCGATCAGGGCCGCGCCGAAGGCGGCGATGACGAACCAGATCTGCAGCGAGGGATCCTCAAACTGGCTGACGCGGCGGGTGACGCCCATCAGGCCGAGCACGTAGAGCGGCATGAAGGCGAAGAAGAAGCCGATCTGCCAGAACCAGAAGCTCATCTTGCCCCAGAAGGGATCGAGCTTGTAGCCGAAGGCCTTGGGGAACCAGTAGACGACGCCCGCCATCAGCCCGAACAGCACGCCGCCGATGATGACATTGTGGAAATGGGCGATGAGGAAGAGCGAATTGTGCAGCACGAAATCGGCCGGCGGGATTGCGAGCATGACGCCCGTCATGCCGCCGATGACGAAAGTCACCATGAAGCCGACCGTCCACAGCATCGGCACCTCGTAGCGGATGCGGCCGCGATACATGGTGAAGAGCCAGTTGAACATCTTCGCCCCTGTCGGGATCGAGATGATCATGGTCGTGATGCCGAAGAAGGCGTTGACCGACGCGCCCGAACCCATCGTGAAGAAGTGGTGCAACCAGACAATGTAGGAGAGGATCATGATCACGCAGGTCGCATAGACCATGGACGTGTAGCCGAAGAGGCGCTTGCCGCAGAAGGTCGCCACCACCTCGGAGAAGATGCCGAAGGCCGGCAGGACGAGGATGTAGACTTCCGGATGGCCCCAGATCCAGATGAGGTTGATATACATCATCGGATTGCCGCCAAGGTCGTTCGTAAAGAAATGCGTGCCGACATAGCGATCGAGCGACAGCAGCGCGAGCGTGGCGGTGAGGATCGGGAAGGTCGCGACGATCAGGATGTTCGTGCAGAGCGAGGTCCAGGTGAAGACCGGCATCTTCATGAAGGTCATGCCCGGGGCGCGCATCTTTACGATGGTCGCGATGAGGTTAATCCCCGAGAGCGTGGTGCCGACGCCCGCCACCTGCAGGCCCCATATGTAATAGTCGACGCCGACGCCGGGGCTGTAGTCCGCGCCGGACAGCGGCGGATAGGCGAGCCAGCCGGTGCGCGCGAATTCCCCCACGAACAACGACATCATGATGATCACAGCCCCCGCCGTCGTCATCCAGAAGGAGAAATTGTTGAGGAAGGGGAAGGAAACGTCGCGCGCGCCGATCTGCAGCGGCACGACATAGTTCATAAAGCCCGTGACGAAGGGCATCGCCACGAAGAAAATCATGATCACGCCATGGGCGGTGAATATCTGGTCGTAGTGATGCGGGTTGAGGTAACCTTCACTACCGTTGAAGGCGATGGCCTGCTGGATGCGCATCATGATGGCGTCGGCGAAGCCGCGCAGCAGCATGACGATGGCGAGGACGATGTACATGATGCCGATCTTCTTGTGATCGACCGACGTGAACCATTCGTGCCAGAGATGGCCCCAGAGCCTGAACTTCGTGATCAGCGCGAGGAGCGCGAGGCCGCCGACCGCCACGACCGCGAAGGTTACGACAAGGATCGGCTCGTGATAGGGGATCGCTTCCAGCGTAAGCCGCCCGAAGAAGAAATGCGTGAGGCTGATGTCACCGAACATGGGATCGTCCAATAGCGTGTCGAATGCGCCCCCGCCGCTGGCGGCGGGGGCGATGAAATCTAGTGCGACTGGTGCGCGTCGTGGTCCATCGCCGCCGGCTCCTCCTGCCGGGTCTCCACGCCCTCGGCCGGTTCGTCGCTGCGCGCGGGATTGCCGGTTTCGGGGACAGTGGCGGCCGGCGATGCGTCGGCGGCATGGCGGTTGTCGTGCCGCAGCCTTTCCCGGTTCTCGTGGCTGTCCGTGCCCGCCCCGCCCGTCATGTCGATATGCATCATCTCCCGCATGCACATCTGGCCTTCGCGCACGCACATGTTGAGGATGGCCTGATAGAGGCCCTCGTCGACGGACGAGAAGTAACGCACCGGCTCGCGGGCGCTCGGACGCTCCAGCTTCAGATAGGCGTCGCGGTTGAGCGCCGTGCCGGCCTGCCGCACCCGGGCGACCCAGGCGTCGAAACCGGCCTGATCGACACCGTGGAACTTGAAGCGCATGTGGGAGAAGCCGTCGCCGCTGTAGTTGGACGACAGGCCCTCGTATTCGCCGGCCTTGTTGATGACGGCGTGCAGCTTCGTCTCCATGCCGGGCATGGTGTAGATCATGCCGGCGAGCGCGGGAACGTAGAAGGCGTTCATCACCGAGGATGCGGTGAGCTTGAAGTTGATCGGCACATCGACGGGCGCGGCCATCTCGTTGACGGTGGCAATGCCATAGTCCGGATAGAAGAACAGCCATTTCCAGTCGAGCGCCACCACCTCGACGGTGAGCGGCTTCGTCTCGGCGGCCACCGGGCGCGCCGCATCGATCCGGTCGAGCGGGCGATAGGGGTCGAGCTTGTGGGTGCTGACCCAGGTGATTGCCCCGAGCGCGATGATGATGGCGAGCGGCGCAGACCAGATGATGACCTCGAGACCGGTGGAATGATGCCATTCGGGATCGTATCTGGCCGCCGTGTTCGACTGACGATAGCGCCAGGCGAAGAACAGCGTCAGGAAGATCACCGGCACGATGATGACCAGCATCAGGATCGTCGAGACGACGATCAGGTCCCGTTGCTGTGCCGCGATATCGCCCGAGGGCGACATGACCACCATGTTGCAGCCGGTAAGGGCGGCGAGCATCGGAGCGAAGACTATGGAGCGTCGGGCTAAACTGAATTGCTTCGGCATTTCGGCCTCAACTTGCGTTCTGTCTAGTCGGCAATAATCGGGCACGGTGGCGCTTGGAAATGAGGTCCATCGTCGCAGCGCAGCATTCTGTCGCAGGAGGGTAGTCAATCGGGGACTATCTGTCGATGCGCGTTTGTACTAGCGCAATAGAAATGCATGTTGTCAATTTCGGCGTTCCCGGCGACGGGGCCTACTTGTCCTTGCCATCGGGCGCGGATTGATCAACAGTCCAGTGACATGACGCAAATCCGTGCGGAGGAGTTCATGAGTTCGGCTGCCCAACACCCCACATCGTCCGGCCTGGAGCGCGATGCCCGCCACATGCATGCCGACGACAGGCCGCTCTCGCCCGGCAGCATCGCCATCGGCGTGGTGATCGGCCGCACCTCGGAATTCTTCGATTTCTTCGTCTACGGCATCGGCTCCATCCTCGTCTTCCCCAAGCTGATCTTCCCCTTCGCGGGAAGCGCCGTGGCCGCCACGCTGATGTCCTTCGCGCTGTTTCCGCTGGCCTTCCTCGCCCGTCCGGTCGGCTCCTTCGTCTTCATGTGGATCGACCGCAACTACGGCCGCGGCGTCAAGCTGACGGCGGCACTGTTCATCCTCGGTGGCTCGACGGCGTCCATCGCCTTCCTGCCGGGCTACGAGTCGATCGGCTACTGGGCGGTGGCGCTGCTGGCGCTCTTCCGGCTCGGCCAGGGTTTCGCCCTCGGAGGTGCCTGGGACGGGCTGGCCTCGCTGCTCAGCCTCAGCGCGCCGGCGAACCACCGCGGCTGGTACGCCATGATCCCGCAGCTCGGCGCGCCCATCGGCTTCGCATTGGCGAGCGTACTCTTCGGCTATTTCGTCAGCCACCTTTCCGAAGCGGATTTCCTCGCCTGGGGCTGGCGCTATCCCTTCTTCGTCGCCTTCGCGATCAATGTCGTGGCGCTCTTCGCGCGCCTGCGCATCGTCGCCAGCAAGGAATTCGGCTCGGCCATGGAGGCGCAGGAACTGGAGGCCCGGCCGGTCTTCGAGATGCTGAGCAAGCATGCCATGGACGTGGTGCTCGGCGCCTTCGTGCCGCTGGCGAGCTTCGCCCTGTTCCACCTCGTCACCATCTTCCCGCTGAGCTGGGTCGTCCTGCATGGCAGCCAGCCGGTGCAGCAGTTTCTCTGGATGCAGGTCGCGGGTGCGGCGCTCGGCGCAGTCGGCATCGTACTGTCCGGCTTCATCGCCGACCGGATCGGCCGGCGCTCCGAGCTGATGTTCGGCGCGATCCTGATCGCCGTCTTCTCCTTCTCCGCGCCGTTCCTGCTCGATGCGGGCAGCCGGGGGCAGGACGCCTATATCCTGATCGGCTTCTTCATTCTCGGCCTCACCTTCGGCCAGTCCTCGGGCGCCGTCTCCTCGCGCTTCACGCAGTATTACCGCTATACCGGCGCGGCCTTGACCTCGGACCTCGCCTGGCTCGTCGGCGCGGCCTTCGCCCCGCTCGTAGCGCTCGGCCTTGCCACCAGCTTCGGCATCATCTTCATCGGCGGCTACCTGATCTCCGGCGCGATCTGCACCCTTGCCGCCCTCACCCTGACACGGGCGCTCGACCAGCAGTAGACAAACGAAACGGGGCGCCTCGAAGGGCGCCCCGCTGGCTTTCCTGAAAATTCCGCCGTCAGCTTGCAACCGTCTCAAGCTTGCCGGCGCCGGCGACGTCCTTCTTCGCGCTCATCTTCCTGTACAGGAAGAAATAGAGTCGGATGTACTGGCCGACGAGGATGGCGTTGAGGATCGTGCCCTCGCGGATGAACTTGATCTCTCCGAGGAAGGCGAGGCCGATCAGCGCCGAGGTGACAAGCAGCGTGCAGTCGAAGCCCGTCTTGATGTTGCCCCACTTCCAGCCGGTGCGCTTGAAGATCGTGTTGACGAACATGTCGATGGGCATCAGCACGAGATTGGCGCGGATCATCAGGAAGAGGCCAAAGGCGAGCGCAGCGTCTGCGAAGACCAGCAGCGCGACGCGCAGGGCGTATTCCTCCAGCACGATGAACTCGGTGAGCTTGAGGTTGAGGTCGAGGAACACCGCCAGCACGAAGGCCGGGATCAGGGAGGCGAAGTTCTTCAGCTTGAAGTCCTTCGGCAGTACCAGATAGGTCAGCCCGAGCATGATCAGTTCGAGCATGAAGTTATAGGTGCCCTGACTGAGCGGCGTGTAGACCAGCGTCATGGTGCGCGTCAGGCTGCTCTGCGGCGAGATGCCGACGCCGGCGCGGATGGCGAGGCTGACGCCGAAGGTCAGGATATAGATACCCAGTACGTACATGATCCAGCGCCGGGTCAGGCTGCCGGTGTCGACGATTTCGGCTTCCGCCGCATGATGTGCCATGATTTCCTCCCGATGGCATTGCGCGGGGCCACCCGTCACTCCCGGCCTTCCGCAGCATAATTCGTTTCGCGCATGTCCGGGAACTCCACCTCCCGGTCAATACGCTATTTTCGGTCCGGCGGGCGCTGGAGCGCCCGCCGGGTCCTCCACACCGCTCAGTGCATGAGCCTGAACCTGTGGAGGGAGATGAAGAGGGATAGGAGCTTGTTGACGACGGGTTCGCCCTCATTGCGGTTGCCGAGGTCCTCGAGCGCCGCGTCGATGGAACTTGCCGCCGCCGTCAGCTCCGACACCGTCATGTTCGCCATCACCCCGTAGATCTCCAGCGGCAGCGCCGCCTTCTCCACACCGCCATCCGTCACGATGCAGGCCCCCGCATGGCTGTCCACCTGCTTGACGCAATGGCACATCTCCGCGCTCTCCTCGCCCACGATCACGAAATACGGCTTCGGCGCGGGCCAGAACGTCGCGACAGCACCACGGTCGAGCGAGACGCCCTTGAACAGGCCGTTGACGATGTGACGCTGGCCCTCCGCATAGCGCTGCACCACCGAAAGACGGCTGTACTTCACGCCGTCCACCTCCGGAACGATCCGGCCGTCTTTCAGCGGAACCCAGACCTCCTGGTAGAACTTCGCATGGCCACGGCCATAGACGTCGAACAGATACACCTTCGCCGACTTACCGTCTTCCGACACCTCCAGCGGCACGATGTCGAGCTGGTCGGGCGTAAGATCGTTCAGACCCGGCACGCCCTTCTTGCACATGCCCGAATAGTCGATCTCGGCGTTCTTCAGGATTTTCCGGTCCTTCGCCACAAGCTCCCCGTCCTTGAACACATAGAGCGGGTTGATCTTCGACAGGCTGTCCGTCAGCACGATGTCGGCGAAGCGGCCCGGCGTCAGCGAGCCGATCCGGTCCTCCATGTGGAAGGACCGCGCCGTGTTCAGCGTCGCCATCTTGATCGCATGGATCGGGTTGATGCCCATCTCGGCACACAGCGAGATGATCCAGTCCATATGGCCCTGCGTCAGCAGACGCTCGACCGAGATGTTGTCCGTGCACAGCATGAAATTGTCCGTCGGCCACTTGCGGTCGACGATAGCGCGCAACAGCACCTTGATCACCTCGGCGCTGCCGACACCGAACTTGATATGGGTCGGGAAGCCGTAGCGGATGCTCTTCTCGATGTCCTTTTCGTTCCAGACGTCGTGGTTGTTCGAGCAGCCGATGGCCGGCAGGTAGTTCAGCACCATGTCGGAAAGTGCCGTGACGCCCCAGTGGCCGTTCATGAAGCCGCCGCGCGCGCGCACCCAGGCCGCCTTGCGGAAGTCGTCGTCATTGCCCGACGAATAGGTGAAGTGCTCGAACTCGCCCAGCCCGATCACCGGCTCCATGTCGAGCACCCGGTTCGTCACCGCCGCCGAGACCTTCTTGCCCGGGGCGAAGGCATAGAGGCGGTAGGGCAGCTTGTCATGGTCGCGGAAGAGGTTCTCGGCCGCTTCCACGCCCTCCTCGCCGGCTGCGCTCAAGAGATCGAGGCATTCGGAATAGATCGTCGTCGTGCCGCAGGGCACCATGGCCTCGGCGAGCGCGGTCGGATGGGCGAGCTGGGATTCGAAGTGTATATGGGCGTCGATCAGGCCGGGGATGGCATAGAGCCCCTTGCCGTCGAACACCTCCTTCACCTTCACCACGCTCTCGTCCGGGTTCAGCGCGACGATGCGCTTGTCGTAGACCAGGATCGACCCCTGGTAGACCGTCTCGCCATGCACATCCAGGATGTTCAGGTTCTTCAGGAGAAGATCCGCCTCGCGCTCTCCCTGCAGGATCGCGTAGATCGCACGAACCTTGTCGTAGTGTACTGTTTC